>OHSO01000539.1_pt1 | contig 21418 bp, 19 predicted proteins | sample 1578651 | NCBI WGS metagenome assembly OHSO01 (sample SAMEA3879524, study PRJEB24766) | human gut metagenome | biome: human-associated habitat; feature: feces | place: USA | collected 1985/1987 | reverse complement strand
TTACTTATTGGAAGTGAAAGTAAATGACGGTAACAAAATACCTTTATATATTCTTCTTTGAACTCCTATTTTACATTTTTGACACAAATACTGTTTTGCAGTCGTTTATTCCGCCGTCGGTGCTTGAATCGGGGAATATAATTCACCTGCTTATGCAGTTCATTGAATATGCTGCGATGTTTTTCCTCTGTTTAAAAATGACGGAGCTGAAAGCCGAGAAGGCAAAACTGCTCAAAGCTGCGGTTATACTGCTGCCCGTGAAGATAATTTCGGATATTGTGTCATATTATGTTACTATACGGACGGACGAGCTTTCCGCTGAACCGCTTTTTAACAAATTTATATGGGATATTTTCCACGTTCTGCAAATTTTCATAATTTTTGCGGTGATTTGGGTCGTTTGGAAGCCGAAAAAAAGCTTTGACAGAAAAAAGTTTTCGGTAAATGCTGTTTTGCTGACGTTCGGAGTAATTGGTTTGACAGTGTCGGGCGTGAGACTTTCCGATTTTATCAATGACACGGTTTACAAATACAATATTGACCAAATAATAGCGGACAGCTATTCTCCCGATGCTTTACCCGATTTTCGCACCAACTTTGAATACTATATAAACAGTGCATCGGAGATATACGGTATTGTTTCAGTTTTCATACGAACGCTTATATTTGTCTCCGTTTCCAATATATTCTGTACGATACATGAGGAGCAGGCAAAAAAGCAGAAAATTACGGCTGAGGTCGGCTGTGTTGTTTTATGTTATGTTTTGAACCTATGCTTTAATAATGCAAATGTTTTTACGGGAATTTATCACGGAAAAGCGGTTTTTGAAAAAGAGCCGTCCGTTATGACTGTCGATTATGATGTATGGCAGTTGCTGAGAGGCTTTGGAAACGAGCGGCATATTTGGTGCGCCTGCGATGTGAATTATGTTTATATCGGTGATGAGTATGAGGATGTACTTCGCGAGGGCGAATGGCAGAAGCGTTTCAAGGTAAAGCCACCAGTATTTACACGTGAGTTCAGATTGGCTTGTCGATTACGGAGATGCCGACTGCACGGCTGTTGTGTGCGAAACAACTCTTATTGCATACAAGAATGAAAACGGTGAATGGCATACTGTGCGTTTTGATGCACTCGATAAATCAGAAGAAAACAGCAAGCTAACAGAGGTTCTTATCAACGTATGCAAAACGGGAAATCTCGAGGCGATAAATTACGCTCTCCCCTATCTGGACAGATACGAGCCCGAGCTTATTATCGGGATATCGGCAGACAGCAGAAAGAAAAATGCTATTTTATCCGATGACTATTTTTCCGAATTATATAAGAAAACGGCGCATAGGGTAGAATGGCTGAATTGACTGGAGAAGTTTATGAAAAACAAAATTACATAATTCTTTTATTATATTAATTTTGGCAAAACTCCAATATTATGACAAAATCAGACAGTATTTTAAAAGAAGTGCTTGATTTTGCTTTAACAGGAAACCGTGCTTTTTGCAAGATGTTATTTATTTTGCACGAGGAAGTAATACTGATAAAGATGCACGAGTTTCTGCAAGTCACTTTTCTAAGTGATTGATCGCGAAAATAGTTTTCTATGCTTAATTGCGGTATGAAGATAATGAAATTAATATGAGTAGGTGTAAATGTGAAAAAATATATAAAATACATAATATGTGTTGCAGCACTTTTAACTGCGTGTGCAAATAAACAGCTGACAGAAAACAGCTATAGCTCAGAAGAAAAAAATACATCATTTACTGTTGCTACAGAATCAATCACAGAAAAGATTTCTCAGATAACAACTCCACAGATAACCACATTAGAACAATGGACACATAATTTTGCCCGAGGTGTTTATGCGGAGTTGGAAAACAACAAAACAGCTGATGATCCGACACCTTTTGCACCAATCAGCAATAACCATGAAGTGACGACGTTTGATATTGATGCAATGTGTGCAGACATATTTCTTCTTGACGTAAACGACGATGATATACCTGAATTATTTGTTGGCGGTCACGGAACAATGGGCAACGGAAGATATAGCATATATGATGTAGACGGGAATTGCTTTGGCAATGATAAATTTATATGGGAGATTGAAAGTTTTGAAACAGACGGACAATATCTTTATGCTCCATCAGGCTCAAATAGTTTATTGGGACATACTAAGCTGACACAAGGGTTACCTAAGATATATGCCAATGGTTTCGCCTTTATGAATGGAACACCGACAGAAGCTACAATAGAAACAGCAGGCAGTAAAATTGTTGTTACAATTGATTCTCAGAGTGATTTTGAAAATCTTTATTCGCAATATTTGAATACGGATTATAATGATCTAAAGGTTATAGATATGAACAAATACATTTGTATCCGTGACTATCTCCGTGTCCCCGACCCCGAAAACTACACCGAAGAAGATATTTACGACTGTCTGCTGGGTTTATTGCAGGAGTATGAGGATCAGGAGCAGGAATGAATATAAAATTCTTGGTGCTTAAACTGATGCTATATTAAATCATATCCTCCGTGCTGATTTTGTGCGGAGGATATTTTTCAGATAATACGACTGAAATTTGCAAATGCTATTGCATTTCAAGGAAATATATGGTACAATTATACAGCAAGATAAGCTTTTGAAATGGACGGAGCTTTATATTATGAAAAACAGGGATTCTTTTTGCAGTCATTGTCGGTGACTGAGTAGAGCTTTGACACAATGAAAGCAGGTGATCTGATGAAAAAGGCGGTTTTGGCGCTTTGCTTGCTCTGTTTAGCACTCTCGGCTTGCGCAGATACAAAAAGCCAAGCAGAAGAAATTATATCGTCGACCTCAGAAGTAACGGAAAACGAAAACAGTCCTGCCGATAATTCTGAATTGATACAAAATTATGCAGACATCTTATATGGTATATTCAAAAACTATGATGCCGCAACGCCGCATACATACGAGCAATATTTTACGGAAGCAGACATTTCACCTTATTATATTGGAGAACCTGTCGATATTGATATCGGAGATCACACCAAGAAAAGTGAGTGTACCACAGTAACATTTGCGGATATTGACGGTGACGGTGTACCCGAGATGTGTTTATCACGCATGGAGCCTCGGGAGGGGTTCACTAATCTTGATTGGGTAGACATATACGAGCCTGACGGTACTTGCGCAGGTACTTTTATAGATGGGCAGCTTTGGGAGGCTGATGGTAAAATTTATGCTTGTGCTTATGACTTGACTTACGGTGCTGTGACGGACATATCGGATAACTTTATGTATGTTTACTGCACACTCGGTTTGCCAACATCGGATTATGATGCACACGACATCATTATAGGTTCGGCTAATGGTATTTCCGATTTCTATGACTATTCTCCCGAAGAATTGCAGTCATCAACAGAATTCACGGACGATAAATTTGAAGAGGTCTGCACAGAATATTTAGGCACAAGTATGTCAAAGCTTTTCGCCGACGGTTCTGCATTGCCTGCCGCAATAAAGCCTATAGCACTGGCAGACCCTGCTGATTACAATACCGAAGAGATAGCGGAGGTGCCGGAAGAATTACCCAGAAAGTATTTTTGCGGCTCTCCTGAGCGGTAAATGCAGGCGTTTATTCCCTGTACAGGAATTGTACGGGGATTTTTTTATTTTTTGCCAATGGACTGCGTATTGCGGCTGCGTGAAGTGGAATTCTGCCATTTTTTTCGTCAGCACTTGACTTTGGGACGGGTTTGGTATATAATTGATGTGAATATTTTGATAAATTCGCAAGTAAATGTCGATGTTTATGCGTTTACTTTGGAAAGGACGATTTTTATGAAACATAAGAAAGCAGCTGCTCTTATTTCCTGCATTGCAATGGCTTTTTCGCTTTGCTCTTGCTCACTGCCTTTTACCGGCAGCACGGAGGAAGAGGAACAGCCCGATGTTTCCGAGCTTCAGTCGCAGATAGAATCCTTGCAGCATGATGTTTCTTCGCTCAAAGCAGAAACTGTTCCCGACATTAAGATAAAAAACAAGGAGGATTACCTCAACGGAAAGAACAACCCTGCAGTGAGCGAAGCTGTTGCCGAAAAGGAAAAGGTTATGGCTGATCTTCCTGCTACTATTATTATAAAGGACAAGGAATACAGCACTGAGCTTACCTCGCTCACTTTGAGCAATATGGACTTGACCGATGAGGACATTGTTGAGCTCAAATATATGGTGAATCTGACCGAACTGCAGATATATCAGAACAACATCACCGATCTTTCACCGCTCAAAGGCTTGACCGAGCTGAAAAACCTTTCACTCTTCAAGAACAAGGTCGAAGATCTTTCGCCGCTTGCGGGACTTGTCGGTCTGGAGAGCCTTTATCTGCGTTCAAACAACATCAGCGACATCTCCCCTCTTGACGGAATGGTTCATCTGCGCGCACTTGATCTCTCCGACAACAATGTGAGTGATATTTCGCCGCTGACGAATTTGAAGCAGCTTGAACTACTTCGTCTTAACGATAACAATATTAATAGTATAACTGCTTTGAGCGGAATGGACAAGATGATCGGACTGCATTTGCAGAACAATGATATTTCCGACATAACCCCACTGACGACTATGGGCGACCTCAATGAGCTTTATCTTGAAAACAACAGCATCGGTTCGATAGAGCCTCTTATGTCGCTGACTTCGCTGCAATGGCTGAAAATAAGCAACAATCCGATAACGAATATCCGTCCTGCAGCTTCGCTCATAATGCTGAAAAAGCTTTATATGCAGGGTCTTGACATTCCTGCGGAGGACATTGATTACCTTGCGGAGCAGCTCCCTGACTGCACTTTCGTTCGCTAAAGTCTGTAATAAAATTTACATATTAAGGAATTAAGGAGAAAAAGAAAAATGATCATCATTCTCAAAAACAACGCTTCACCCGAATCCGTTGAAAAGCTGGACGAGCTTCTCAAAGAACAGGGCTTGAAGACCAACCACATTCAGGGCGCAAATCAGAATATCATCGGTCTTATCGGCGATACTTCCGCAGTCGATATGCACAACCTTTATGCGCAGGACTGCATCGAGGAGATCAAGCGTGTGCAGGAGCCTTACAAAAAGGCTAACCGCAAGTTCCACCCCGATGACACTGTTATCGAAGCAGGCGGCAGAAAGATCGGCGACGGTTCTCTTCAGGTCATCGCAGGTCCCTGCTCCGTTGAAACAGAGGAGCAGATACTCACTACCGCTCACGCTGTAAAGGAAGCTGGCGCAACAATGCTTCGCGGCGGTGCGTTCAAGCCGAGAACGTCCCCTTACTCCTTCCAGGGTCTTCGTGAAGAGGGCATCAGGCTTCTTCTTAAGGCTAAGGCTGAGACGGGACTTCCTATCGTTACAGAAATTATGAGCCAGTCCGATCTTCCTCTCTTTGACGGGATCGACGTTATTCAGGTCGGTGCAAGAAATATGCAGAACTTTGAGCTTTTAAAGGCTCTCGGCAAGACAACAAAGCCTATTCTTCTTAAAAGAGGTCTTGCAAATACACTTGAAGAAACGCTTATGTCCGCAGAATACATAATGTCCGAGGGCAACCCGAACGTTATCCTTTGCGAGCGCGGAATCCGCACATTTGAAACAATGACAAGAAACACATTCGATGTTTCCGCGATCCCGCTCCTCAAGCAGAAGTCACACCTCCCCGTTTGTGCTGACCCTTCACACGCTACCGGCATCATCTCACTCATTGAGCCAATGGCTCTTGCTGCTGTTGTTGCAGGCACGGACGCTCTCGAGATCGAAGTTCACTGCAATCCTAAGGCTGCACTTTCCGACGGCGGTCAGCAGCTCACACCCGATATGTTCAAGGAAACAATGAAGAAGATCAGCGGTCTTTGCGGCTATCTCGGAAGAACTATCGGCTAAAAAATTTCATCGGAAAGGAGTACGTTTTCCTAAAAATGTAGGAAAACGGCGGTTTATCAATGGAATACACAAGAATACCCGTAAAAGCTTCGATAAATTACGAAGTCATTGTCGGAAAGGATATGCTTGACGGCTGCGGCGAATACATCAGGGCTGTCACAAAGGCACAGAAATTTGCGGTGATAACCGATGATACTGTCGATGCTCTCTACGGCGAAAAAGTCGTAAAAAGCCTTGAAAAAAGCGGCTTTGAGGTATATAAATTCGTATTTCCGCACGGTGAAGCTTCCAAATGCACGGCTACGCTGCTCAACATTTACAGCTTTTTATGCGAAAAGCACATCTCACGCACGGACGCTCTTGTTGCGCTCGGCGGAGGTGTTGTCGGCGACATAACAGGCTATGCGGCTGCTACATTTCTGAGAGGTCTTGACTTCGTACAGATACCGACTACTCTGCTTGCGCAGGTGGATTCATCGGTCGGAGGAAAGACGGCTATCGACCTGCCCGAGGGGAAAAACCTCGTCGGCGCATTCAAGCAGCCTAAGCTCGTTATCTGTGACACGGCTACGCTTGACACTCTCCCAGAGGAATTCCTCATCGACGGAATGGGTGAAGTCGTAAAATACGGAATGATAAAGTCTGCTTCGCTTTTCGGGCTGCTTGAAACAAGAACGCTTGACAATATCAGAGAAATTTCCGAAAATGTCATCGAGCAGTGCGTTTCGATAAAACGTGATGTTGTCGAAGCCGATGAATTCGACAAGGGCGAGCGTATGCTCCTCAACTTCGGTCACACGCTTGCGCACTCTATCGAGCAGTACTATAATTACACGGGTATCACGCACGGCAAGGCTGTTGCTGTCGGAATGAGAATGATAACAAGGCTTGCCGAGAAGCAGGATATGGCTGAAAAAGGTCTTACCGACCGTCTTATCGCCTGCCTTGAACGCTACAGGCTGAATGTTGAAGTCGAGCCTACCGAACACGAACTCGGCGGTGCTTGCCTTAACGATAAAAAGCGTGAAAGCGGCAGCATAAGCATCATTATTTGCAGCGAAGTCGGAAAATCGGCTGCTGTAAAGATGCCCGTTGAAAAATTTCTTGAATTCCTTGAAAAATAACAGGAGAATATATGAACGTTACTATAACACCGTCGGGACTTATAGGCAGGATAAGCGCTCCGTCCTCCAAAAGCTTTTCCCACAGAATGATAATCGCTGCTTCGCTCGCTGACGGCGTTTCCGAGGTCAGCGCAGTGAACCCCTCCGAGGACATTGACGCGACTGTTGACGCTATGACAGCGCTCGGCGCAAGGATCGTCAATGACGGAAATGTTTACACTATAAAAGGTATCGGTGTCCCCTCTTCTTCGGCGAAGATCAACTGCCCGGCATTTATTAACTGCCGTGAGAGTGGTTCAACGCTTCGCTTCATCATTCCCGTTGCAGCTGCACTCGGCTGCGATGCGGAATTTTCGGGCAGCGGAAAGCTCCCTACCCGACCGATAACTCCATACAAGCGCGAGCTTTCACAAAAAGGCGTGAGCTTCGTTCACACGGACGGAGTTATGCCGTTCACGATGAGCGGAAAGCTTTGCGGCGGTGATTTTCACATTGAGGGCGATGTTTCGTCGCAGTTCATCACGGGACTGCTGTTTGCTCTGCCGCTCTGCGCCGAGGACAGCAGGATAATCCTCACCTCAAAGCTTGAATCGAAGCCTTATGCCGATATGACGATAGCAGCACTGAAAGTTTTCGGCGTTGAAGTTGATGAAAGCGTTTCGGACGAGGGTTTCCCCGTCTACAATATAAAGGGAAATCAGCGTTACAAGGCTGCCGACTGCGCAGTTGAGGGCGATTATTCGCAGGCTGCGTTCTATTATGTCGCAAATGCACTCGGCTCGGAAATTGAGATAGGAAATCTCAACGAAGCCTCCGTTCAAGGCGACAGGCAGATATGCGAAATACTCGAAAAGTCGGGTTACGGCAAGGTCGGCTGCGGCGAATATGAGCCTTTCACTGTCGATGTTTCCGATATCCCCGACCTTGTTCCGATACTGACGGTGTTCGGCTGCTTCACCAAAGATGTAAGCAGGATAGTGAACGCAAAGCGCCTTAAAATAAAGGAAAGCGACCGTCTTAAAGCGATCGCTGACGCAATAAACGCTATCGGCGGAAACGTCATTTACGGCGATGATTTCCTTGAAATACACCCCGTCCGTTCTTTCACGGGCGGAAAAATCGACGGCTGCAACGATCATCGTATCGTTATGGCTTCGGCTGTTGCTTCGACAAAGGCAGACGGAGAGATAACGATAACCGATGCGCAGGCTGTTTCAAAGAGCTACCCCGATTTCTGGCAGGATTTTAAAAAGCTTGGCGGAAAAATTAGCACTGACCTTTAATGGTAAGAAAGGACTGAAAATGATGTCATCTTTTTGGAATCACAATATAACAGTTTCGATATTCGGCGAATCACACGGCCCTGCGATCGGCGTTGTGATCGATAATCTTCCTCCCGGAGAGCATATCGACCTCGAAGAGCTTCGCAATTTTATGGCAAGACGTGCGCCTAAAAAGGACGCAACCTCCACGCAGAGAAGCGAAAAAGACCTCCCGAACATTATGTCGGGCGTTCACAACGGCTACACAACGGGTACTCCCCTTGCGGCTTTCATAAACAACACCGACCAGCACTCGCAGGACTATGGCAACATCTCAAAGCTTGCACGTCCGGGACACGCTGACTACACGGGTGCGCTCCGTTATAAGGGCTTCAACGATGTAAGAGGCGGCGGACACTTCTCGGGCAGACTTACCGCTCCGCTCTGCTTTGCAGGCGCAATTTGCGGTCAGATACTTGAGCGCCGCGGAATTTACACGGGTACTCACATCGCACAGATACACAATATCAAGGACACGAAGTTCAATCCGCTTGAAATTTCACGTGAGCAGATAATCGCACTCCGCCACAAGAAGTTCCCTACTATCAGCGACAAAAAGGGGCAGGCTATGTATGACGACATCGACCTTGCACGCCGTTCGCTCGACAGCCTCGGCGGTATCGTTGAATGTGCGGTGACGAATGTTCCCGCCGGCGTTGGCTCGCCTATTTTTGAGGGACTGGAAAACAGCATCGCACAGATCGTTTTCGGTATCCCTGCGGTAAAGGGAATCGAATTCGGCGCAGGCTTCCAGGTCGCATCTATGCTCGGCAGTCAGAACAACGACGAATTCTATGTGAACGAAGTCGGTCACGTTCTCACAAAGACCAACAATCACGGCGGTATCCTCGGCGGCATTTCCTCGGGTATGCCTATCATCTTCCGAGTTGCATTCAAGCCTACACCGTCCATTGCACAGCCGCAGCAGACCATCGACTACGGCAATCTCACAAACGGAGTTATCGAGATAAAGGGCAGACACGACCCATGCGTTGTACCGAGAGCTGTTCCCTGCGTTGAAGCGGCAGCGAATATCGCTATACTTTCGCATATGCTCGATTATCCAAACTTCTGATAAAGGGGAGTTCTGATCTTGCAGGATTTCAAAACGGAAATTTCCACGCTCCATTCGGTAAAGATCGCAGTCTGCTATCTCCTTGACGAGATAAAAAAGCCGATCTCCGAACAGGAGCTTTACGAAATAGTTATGAAAAGCGAAGCCGTGAACTATTTTCACTATAACCAGGCTATCGATGAGCTGCTGAAAAGCGGAGCGGTAACAAAATTTGAGGAAAACGGTGAAAATTTTTTCCGGCTTGAAGAAAAAGGCAGACAAAGTGCGGAGTGTTACAACGATTATGTCCCCTACCACTTCCGCAAGCGGCTGCTGAAATCGGCGTTCGCATTTTTCTCGGCGCAGAAGCGTGACAAGGAAGCGAAGATCGACATAACCGAAACCGCAACGGGATACAACGTCGATTGTACAATTGGCGATGACGAACTGGAGCTTATGCACTTTTCTATCTATGCCCCCGACCGTGATCAGGCTGAGATGATAAAGGAAAAGATACACCTTAACCCCGAGCTTTTCTATACAAACGTTATCGGATTTTTGTTGGAGAATAAGGAAGAAGAGTTTAAGGAGTAATTCGGAATTCGGAATGCGGAATTCGGAATTATTTGCATAGCTAACATTTGTCGGGCAATGCGAAGCCAACAAAGTTTACGTCCACGCTTTTTAAAGGGTGGCAGGGGTTGAGGGGACAGCGTCCCATCGTCGCAGGTCAATTTGACCTTTAGCAGAGAGCGAAACTTCCTAAATTAACAGCATAAAATTTGTTGCAATAGCGTAAATAGTAACAGCTAAAAAGGCGCAATTCACATCAAAAAAAGGTAAAACGGACTATGAGAAATCCGTTTCGTAAAACCCAAATGTGAATTGCGCCATTCTATTTTATTAAGCAAACTATCCTTGAAGCAAAAATCCACGAACGAAGTGAGCGGATTTCAAGCTTCAACACAGTATGAACGGAGATAGGATATAAACGAGAAACCACAACAATAATTGCAGCTACGGATACAGCAAAATATTTTCTCTAAACAAAAACCCTGTTTTCAAAGAATTTGATCTATTCTTTGAAAACAGGGCTATTTTTTTTGAGGGAGAAAACAACATTACAGCTTTTTCAATCTTGCGAAGTTTGCCATTATCTTCTTTGTTCCGACCTTATCAAAGGCAATTTCGAGCATTGCATCGTTGGACATTTTCTTGACCGAAACAATGATGCCCTCGCCGAACATATTATGCGATACTTTTTCGCCTACGCTGTAGTCGGCATCGCTTTTCTGTGCTTTTTTGAGCTGCTGATTTACGATCTGGCTCTTCAGGTCATAGGTCGGTGCGGCTACTATAAAATCATCGTCCCCGTTTTCCTCGTCATGACTGTTGGCAGTGCTGTCTATCCTCTCGACATATTCGGCAGGAATTTCCTTGACAAAACGTGAAATGGTATTCATCGTGGTCGAGCCGTACATCATACGTCTTACGGCGTGTGAGATGTAGAGCTTGCGCTTCGCACGGGTTATTGCAACGTACGCAAGGCGGCGCTCTTCTTCGAGGTCTTCAACGGTGTCCATACTTCTCTTGCTCGGGAATATCCCCTCCTCCGCACCAACGATAAATACTGTATCGAATTCCAGTCCCTTTGCGGAGTGGATAGTCATAAGGTTCACGGCATCGGTCGTGGTGTCCATTCTGTCAGCATCGGTGAAGAGTGAAATTTCTTCAAGGAACTCGGAAAGTGACGGTTCTTCGTCCTCAGTCTTGCTGTTGATATAATTCTGGATATTGGATTTGAGCTCGGCGATGTTTTCAAGCTTACCCGTTCCCTCTTCGCCGAGCGAGCGCATATAATTACCATAACCGGTAACGTCAAGCACTTCATCGACAAGATTTTCAAGCGGCTCATTTGCGGCAAATTCGGCAAGATGCTCAAACATTGCGGCAGCTTTTTTCAGCGGAGCGACTTTTTTGCCGAGCATCGGATACTGTTCAACGTCCTGCATAATGGTTATAGGTGAAATTCCGAGGTCATCGGAGATCTGTTCGATCATTAAAACGGTCGCATCGCCAATGCCGCGCTTCGGCTCGTTGATGATACGCTTGAAGCGGAGCATATCCATACTATTATTAATAACGGAGAGATATGCGATCATATCTCGGATCTCCTTGCGGTCATAGAATCGCAGACCGCCGATAACACGATACGGGATACCTTTGAGCGTAAATTCACGTTCAAGTGCATTCGACTGAGCATTTGTACGGTAGAGAACTGCGAAATCACGGAACTCCTTGCCGTCTTTATTCTGCTCTGAAACGGTATTTGCGACAAAGCTTGCTTCGCCGTGTTCGTCTATAGCCTTGAAGAGAGTTATTTTGTCGCCGTCGCCGATATCCGTCCAGAGCTTCTTTTCGTTTCGGCTGCTGTTATTTGCGATAACGGCGTTTGCGGCGTTGAGGATATTCTGCGTTGAGCGATAATTCTGTTCAAGTCTGATAACGACTGCGCCGCTGAACTGTTCCTCAAATCTGAGAATATTTTCGATAGTTGCGCCGCGGAATTTATAGATAGACTGGTCATCATCGCCGACAACGCAGATATTTCCGAACTTTTCCGAAAGAAGCGTTACAAGTCGGAGCTGTGCATAGTTCGTGTCCTGATACTCGTCCACCATTATGTAGCGGTAACGGTTGCTGTAATGGTCGAGAACGTCGCCGCACTCGGTGAAAAGTCGGACGGTAAGGCAGATTATATCGTCAAAATCGACTGCGTTCGCAGCGACGAGCTTTTTCTGATAAGCTGTATAGAGCTTTGAAATACCGACCTTAAAGTAGTCATTTCCCGTCTGCTCCGCATAGAGTTCAGGCGTGAGGAGGTTATCCTTTGCTTGGGAAATTGCGGCAATAACGACTTTAGGGTTAAAAATCTTATCGGACATATCGAGTGCTTCGTAGCAGGATTTGAGCAAACGAAGGCTGTCGTCGCTGTCATAGATAGCGAAGTCGTGACCGTAGCCGATGCGCTCTATCTCACGTCTTAAAATTCTCACGCAAACCGAGTGGAAGGTTGCGGCGGTGATATTTTCGGAATTCGTGCCGAGCATCGTTTCAAGGCGCTCCTTAAGCTCGCCTGCGGCTTTGTTCGTAAATGTGATAGCCATTATCTTCCACGGGTCAACTGGATTCACGGCGACGATCTCTTTAAGCCGCTGGACGGTTTCCTCATCTTTTTCGCCGTTATAGGATTCGAGGAAAGTCACATCGTCCTCGTTCGCCGAAGCGGGCACGTTCGCATCGGTATAAGCCGAGCCGAAATTGACCATATTCGCAATTCTGTTGACAAGCACGGAAGTTTTTCCGCTTCCTGCACCTGCTAAGATAAGGACAGGACCTTCGGTCGTGAAAACGGCTTTTTTCTGCATATCGTTAAGCCTTACGAAATATTTCTCCAAGGCTTTTTTTCTTGCACTGATAAACTCATCTTTGACTGACATTTGAATCCTCCGAATAAGTGGGAGCTGAACTTCTCCCGAATAGTAATTATAAAATCATTATATCACAACCTTATCACAAACGGAAGTAATTTCTTCACTTTTTTACATATTGATAATATTTTCAAAACAGTTTTTTTACGTTCAGAAAATTTCTTCAATCGATAAAAAGCTGTGCAGGCTCATATTTCCGTATGCCAAATATACGGCTTTTCAATATGATAACTTTGTAAAAACTGCACAAAAAAGTTCACAAAAGATTTTTGGTAAATTTATATATTTTTATAGACAAATTACTTGCAGTGTTGTATAATATAGATAATTCAAGACAAAAAAGAGGTGACTTTGCACATTTTTTAAACAGAACAGCGTATATTTCGACTATTCTGTTTGATCCCGCCGTAAAAATTGCATAAAACGGCTCAAAAATCAGATTTTCAGAAAAGCTCAGGCTTTTCAGACTAAAAAATAAAAAGGAGTGCTTTAAAATGGCAAACAGATTTATCCTCAATGAAACTTCTTATCACGGTGCAGGCGCTATAAACGCTATCGCTGACGAAGCAAAGGGCAGAGGCTTCAAAAAAGCTCTCGTATGCTCCGACCCTGATCTTATCAAGTTCGGCGTTACAAAGAAAGTAACCGATGTTCTTGACAACGCAGGACTTGCTTATACACTTTATTCCGAGATCAAGCCTAATCCTACCATTGAAAATGTTCAGTCGGGCGTTGCCGCTTTTAAGGCAGCAGGTGCAGATTACCTCATCGCTATCGGCGGCGGTTCTTCTATGGATACGGCGAAGGCGATTGGCATTATTATCGCGAACCCGGAATTCGAAGACGTGCGCAGCCTGGAAGGCGTTGCTCCCACGAAAAAGCCATGCATTCCAATACTTGCAGTCCCTACAACAGCAGGCACGGCAGCAGAAGTTACTATCAACTACGTTATCACAGATGCAGCAAAGAACAGAAAGATGGTTTGCGTTGACCCACACGACATTCCTGTCGTTGCATTCGTTGACCCTGATATGATGTCCTCAATGCCAAAGGGACTTACCGCCGCAACAGGTATGGACGCACTCACACACGCTATCGAAGGCTACATCACCAAGGGCGCTTGGGAGCTTTCCGATATGTTCCACCTCAAAGCAATCGAGATCATTTCCAGAAGCCTCAGAGGTGCTGTTGCAAACACCAAGGAGGGCAGAACCGATATGGCTCTCGGTCAGTATGTTGCAGGTATGGGCTTCTCGAACGTAGGTCTTGGCATCGTTCACTCAATGGCTCACCCACTCGGTGCGCTTTATGACACACCGCACGGTGTTGCAAATGCTATCATTCTTCCGACAGTTATGGAATACAACGCTCCCGCAACCGGCGAAAAGTATCGTGAGATCGCAAGAGCAATGGGCGTAAAGGGCGTTGATGAAATGTCGCAGGAGGAATACAGAAAGGCTGCTATCGATGCAGTTAAGCAGCTTTCCAAGGACGTTGGAATCCCTGCCGACCTTAAGGACATCGTTAAGCCTGAGGATATCCCGTTCCTTGCACAGTCTGCTTACGATGATGCTTGCCGTCCGGGCAACCCAAGAGATACTTCCGTTGAAGAGATCAGCGAGCTTTACAAGTCGCTTCTTTGATAAAGTTACATAACCTCTGCAGTCCGAGCGCATTTTGTGTTCGGACTGCTCATTCTTTTTTAGTGAGAAAATAAATGAAATTCAGATTTACTGTTGATATTGACAATGTTGATTATGCGCAGATAATAAGAGCGGTTCTCCCTTATGTCAACAAGGCAGATATTCCCCTGCCGTCTGCGGTGCTTGATGCAGCGGAGGCTCCGGGAGTGCTTGAAAACTTTCTTCGCTTCATTCCGCAGGAGCAGCAGGACAAGCTTGTACTTTCGCTTTTCGAGAAAAACAGTGCCAAGCTGACCGAAGCAGCTGTACGCTTTGCGGACAAGCACGGTGTTGATGCAAACATTTTGGGGTTGAGGCTTGAAGAAAAGCTGTAAAATGTTTATACTTTACACACTCTGTTATGACGCAGATACGTTGTTTTTCAAAGGATACAAGATAGCAAAACAAGTTAGCTGTAAAGTTTGCCGCTTTACAGCTTTATGGAGATGATCTTATGAACGAAACAATAAAAACGCTTACAACAAGAAGAAGTGTGCGTTCCTACAAGGACACACCCGTCCCCGATGATGTTCTGAAAGAGATACTGCTCGCAGGTGAATATGCTCCGAGTGGAATGAACAAAATGCCTGCCGTTATGGTCGTTGTCAAGGACAAAGAAACCATTGCAAAGCTTTCAAAGCTCAACGCACAGATAATGTGCAAGGACGTTGATCCTTTCTACGGTGCGCCGATGGTAGTAATTGTTTTCTCGGACACTTCATCGCACACATATCTCGAGGACGGAACGCTCGTTATGGGAAATCTTATGAATGCTGCGGCTTCGCTCGGAGTTTCTTCCTGCTGGATACACCGTGCAAAAGAGATGTTCCGGACCGATGAGGGCAAGGAGTTTATGAAAAAATGGGGGCTTGACGACCGCTATGTCGGCATCGGCAACTGCATTTTAGGCTATGCAAACGGCGATATCCCCTCGCCTGTTGCAAGAAAAGACAATTACGTTATTTTTGACTAAGATATGACAAACCGCCGTTCACTTTTTTGTGGGCGGCGGTTTTTGTTTTAAAATGCTTTTGTTACTGTCGTTATTTTGCACAGCCTATTCATACTGTGTTGAAGCTTCAAGGATAGATTTTTGGATAAAATAGAATGGCGCAATTCACATTTTAAGGTTTACGAAACTGATTTTTCATAGTTCGTTTTACCTTTTTAGTGTGAATTGCGCCTTTTTTAGCTGTTATTATTTACGCTATTGCAACTGATTTTATGCTGTTAGTTTAGGGAGTTTCGCTCTCTGCGGAGAGCGATGAGGGACGCTGTCCCCTCAACCCCTGCCACCCTTTAAAAAGCGTGGACGTAAATTTTAATTGGCTTCGCATCACTCAAACCAAGTTAGGCTATGCAAATAATTTCGAATTCCGAATTCATAATTCCGAATTTATTTATCAGCCGAGTTCCAACATTTTGTCGATACATACCGATGCACGCTTGATCTGCTCTTCTGGCATATCAATGACAAGTCCGCCCTTGCCTGTAAGACAGTTGTAAACGTCAACGAGCGTTGTTGACTTCATATTCGGGCAGATAAGATGCTTTGAAAGCGGATAGAAGCTCTTATCGGGGCAGATATACTGGAGATGTTCGGCTATGGATATTTCCGTTCCGATAATGAACTCCTTTGCATCCGAATTTTTGGCAAAGTTCACGATACCCGAGGTCGAGCCTATGTAATCTGCGTGGCTGCAGACGGACGGCTGACATTCGGGGTGAACGAGGACGAGTGCATTCGGGTGCTTTTCCTTAGCTACGATGACCTGCTTCTCGTTTACAGCGGCGTGGACGGGACAGCCGCCCTGAATGAGCTTGAAATTCTTTTCGGGTAGCTGATCTCTTACAAATGCGCCGAGATTGCAGTCGGGAATAAAGAGGATATTCTTTGCATCGAGCTTTCTGCAAATTTCAACTGCGGAGCTTGAAGTTACACAGACATCGGCGTGTTCTTTGAGTGCCGCAGTTGTATTGATATAGGCAACGACTGTATAGTCGGGGTACATTGCTTTAAGCTGGACAAGCTCCTCTGCGGAGATCTGTTCAGCCATTGGGCAGCCTGCTTCGGGGCAGGAAAGGATAACCTTCTTATTCGGGGAGAGGATTTTACAGGTTTCCGCCATAAAATGAACGCCGCACATAATGAGTGTATCGTTCCTGTCCTCTGCGGCAAGCTGTGAAAGCTTGAACGAGTCGCCCGTATAATCGGCTATTTCCTGAATTTCCTCCGCCTGATAGCTGTGGGCAAGTATCGTGATACCCTTTTCTTTTTTTATTCTTAAGATCTCCTGCTGAATATCCTTTACCATAAACTTTCCTTTCCAAGTTCTGATCCCAAAAACACAAGACGGTTTTATAAATCTTTTTTATTATCGGACGATTTTTCATCGTCCTTTTTCGATTCGTCCGAATCGGACTTTTTGTTAATTTTAAACATAGCCGAAAGCGACTTATGCATTATGTTCTTTTTTTCATCGTCAATGGGTATATCGTTTGCACAGTAATCAAGTGTTCGTGTTGAAAGTCCTCTTCGTTCGAGAAGATAATTTACGAAATCACGAACGAGCGAATAAATCACCGCAAAGATCGGAACGCCGAGTATCATTCCTGCGAAGCCGAACATACCTCCGCCGACAAAGATAGCAAACATTACCCAGAACGGAGAAAGTCCCGTTGAGTCGCCGAGGATCTTCGGACCTAAGATATTTCCGTCGAACTGCTGTAGGATAAAAATGAAGATGACGAACGGAATGACCTGTCTTGGAGCGGTAACAAGGAGCAGAAATGCGCTCGGTATCGCGCCGATGAACGGGCCGAAGAATGGAATTACGTTAGTAACGCCGACAACAACGCTGATAAGTGCAACGAAGTCCATTTTCATTATCGACATACAGATAAATGTAAGGATACCGATGATCGTCGAGTCGATAAGCTTGCCCGAAATGAAGCCGCCAAGCATTTTATTTGTGCGGGCAGCAATACTGTAAACGGCATTTTTTCCGCCCTCGGGCAGAACAGCCGCAACGAACTTTCTCATCTGGGCGATGAATTTTTCCTTGCTGAAAAGAAGATATATCGCAACGATGAAGCCGATAACAAAGTCACCAAGACCGCCTATAAAACCTATTGCGCCGTCTTTGAACTTGATCGCCCACTCGCCAAGCTTGGGGACTATGCTGTTTATAAAATCGGTCAGCTTCGGCTGGAGGTTATCGAACTGCGTCTGCACAAAGCTGTAGATATCGGGATAGTCCTCGACAAATTTATATATCCAGCTTTCAAAATTATTCAGATAGCTGTTAAAATTGCGTGCTAATCCTATAACGCTCTCAACTACCTGCGGCAGAAGCACTGCGACTATCGCAAAAAGCACTGCAAGAAGCGAAAGCAGACCGAAAGCAACGCTTAGCGAGCGAACAAGCTTTCTCCGCGGCTTTTTTTTCTCAAAGCATTTTCCAAAAAATCGCTCGAAAAATTTCATCAGCGGATTGACGATATATGCTATAACAATGCCCCAAGTTACGGGCGCAATGACATTTGCAAATGAAGCAAGCACACCGCTTATAACGCTGAATTTCTGGACAATAACGACAAGGAACAGACAAATTGCAAAGGTAATGACTGTGTAGAATGAAACCGTCAGATATTTTTGATTTGGTTCTATCTTCATATTTTCGTCCTTTTGTATTGGGTGGATATAATAAATACTTCTTTATTATAACACCTTTTTCTTCATTTGTAAAGATTTCACGACGAAATATTTATAATTTTTTCGGACAAAATAATGTTAAAAACCTATTTATTCGGAGGGCTTATATGATCTACGATACAATTATAGTCGGAAGCGGAACAGCAGGGCTATCCGCCGCAGTGTATGCAGGACGTGCGCAGCTGATTTTCGCCGTCGTTGACAGGATCGGCGGAAGCATCGGACAGATATCGGGCAGCAGCCGTGTAGACAACTATCTCGGACTGTATGGCGAAAGCGGTTTCGATCTCGGGATGAAATTCCGCCGTCATGCACAGGCTCTCGGTACAAAATTCATCGAGGGCGAAGTAGTAAAGATCGTTTCCGACAATGGAATATGCAAAATATTACTGAAAAGTGGAGAACCTTTACAGGCGAAAACTGTAGTATATGCAGCAGGAACAGAACCGATAAAACCCGACATCACAGGTCTTGAACGATTTTCGGGCAAAGGTGTTTCCTATTGTGCGGTATGCGATGGCGCTTTTTACAAAAATAAGGTCGTAGCTGTGATAGGCGGCGGTGACAGTGCGCTCAGTGATGCGCTGTTCCTTGCTCCGATTGCGGCTGAGGTTTACGTTATCCACCGTCGGAATGAGTTAAGGGCGAACAAAACTCTTTGCCAAAGAGCCGAAGAAACAAAAAATATCCACTTTATTCTTGGTGCGGACGTTAAAGAAATTGTCGGTGGTGAGAAGATATCCTCTATCCGTTATATTCAGAGCTGTAAAGAACAAAGCCTTGACACAAGCGGAGTGTTCATTGCAGTGGGTTCAAGACCTGCGACCGCACCTTTAAAGGATATAGTTGAATTGAACGAGGGTGGTTATATCGTTGCAGGTGAGGATTGCATTACTTCGGCAAAAGGGGTCTTTGCGGCAGGTGATGTTCGCACCAAACCGATGAAGCAGCTTATCACAGCAGCGGCGGACGGGGCGAACAGTATTCACAGTGCAGAGCTTTTTTTAATGCGTAATGCGTAATTATCTTGCTCCGCAAGTGACCGTGTATTGTAGGGGCGGATTCTATATCCGCCCAATGCATACACAATATTTAGGCATATTTTTCGTCCCGAATTATTCAAAAACCGTTTAATATTAATAAAATAACCCGTTTTCAAAGTTCAACAATGAAAACAGGTTATTTTTACGGAATAGCGAAGCTTAATTACGCATTACGCATTACGAATTAAGTATTATGTAAGGCTTTCTGTCCGATATCCTTGCGGTAGTGTGCGCCTGCAAAGGTTATCTTCTTTACACCCTCGTAGGACTTATCGAGTGCGGCTTGGAGGGTTTCACCGGTTGCTGTTACGCCTATGACACGTCCGCCATTGGTGTAGAACCTGCCGTTCTCAAACTTTGTGCCTGCGTGGTAAACGAAAACACCGTCTACCTGACCGTTTTCGTCCATACCGTACATTTCGATGCCCTTTTTATAGCTCTGCGGATAGCCGCCGCTTGCCATAATCACGCAGGAACAGCACTCGTTTTTCCACTTGATGTCGAGGTCGGAGAGCTTTTCGTTATAGACCGCCTCAAAGATATCGCAGAGGTCTGTATCGAGGAGCGGAAGAACGACCTGTGTTTCGGGATCGCCGAAACGGCAGTTGTATTCGATGACTTTTACGCCCTTTGGTGTTGCCATAAGACCGAAATAGAGGCAGCCTTTGAACTTTCTGCCCTCGGCGTTCATTGCGTTCATTGTTGGGAGGAAGATATTTTCCATACATTCCTTTGCAACGGCTTCGGTATAGAACGGGTTCGGAGCGATAGTTCCCATACCGCCCGTGTTAAGTCCCTTATCACCGTCGAGCGCACGCTTATGATCCATTGAGGAGATCATCGGAACGACTGTCTTGCCGTCTGTGAACGAGAGTACGGAAATTTCGGGTCCCGTGAGGAATTCTTCGATAACGACAGTTGAGCTGCTTTCACCGAACTGCTTTCCGTCGATCATCGACTTGACTGCTTCAACAGCTTCTTCCTCATTCTGTGCGATTATTACGCCCTTTCCGAGTGCAAGTCCGTCAGCCTTGATGACTGCGGGATAGCTGTTCTGCTCTTTGAGGTAAGCAATAGCGGAGGCACTGTCTGTAAAGGTTTCATACTTTGCAGTAGGGATATTGTATTTTTTCATAAGGTCTTTGGAGAAGACCTTGCTGCCCTCGATAATTGCGGCAGCCTTGTTCGGTCCGAATGTCATAAAGCCCTCTGCGTTGAGCGCATCTACCATTCCGAGAACGAGCGGATCATCGGGAGCTACGACTACCATATCGACTTTGAGCTGCTTTGCAAGTGCTACAACTCCGTCAATATCTGTCGCACCGACATTGAAGCACTCGGCATAGCGTGAGATACCGCCGTTGCCGGGGGTACAGTAGAGCTTTTCAACACGCTTGCTTTCGGCAAGCTTCATTATAATGGCGTGTTCACGGCCGCCGCCGCCAACTACTAATATTTTCATTTTTATCAGTCCTTTTTATAAAATGGTGAGCTTATTCACCTTGCAGTCAATTAGTTCAGAACGACCGTATTCACAAGCGCATCAAAATCCGCAAGAAGCGTATCATCTGTTTCGGCATCAACAACAGTAAGAGTAACAACGACCTGCTTTCCGCCCTTTATCAGCTGATACTGAACCATATTGGTCTTGCTTCCGCCAACATCACCAGAAATTACAAGTTTGAGAGCATTTTCGCCGTTGACGGTAACGCTCTCCCAGCTGTCGCATTTATATCCCTCAACAGCGTCGAAACTGTCAGCCATAAGCGGTCCTACAGCTTCAGCGTCCATATCCATTTCAACGCCAAGATCGGTTGAAACAACGTTCACATTTGCACTTTTGGAAACATCGGAATACATATACATAACATCGCAAAGCTCGTTATAATCCTCTGCGGTAAGGTCAATTCCATTGTCAAGGCTTTCTGCGGCTTCGGCAGCGAGCTGCTTGTATTCGCTGAAATCGACCCACTTTGATGTATCTACCGAGACAGTGTAAAAATCACCGCTGAAAGTGGTGAGCTGTGCTGTGTCGTCAGCTGTTTCTTCGGTTTCGGAAACGGTTTCTTCGGTTTCGG
>OHSO01000535.1_pt1 | contig 21457 bp, 16 predicted proteins | sample 1578651 | NCBI WGS metagenome assembly OHSO01 (sample SAMEA3879524, study PRJEB24766) | human gut metagenome | biome: human-associated habitat; feature: feces | place: USA | collected 1985/1987 | reverse complement strand
TGGAATATATCCTGGTAGAGACCAAAGCACCAAATGGTTATGAATTAAGCAGCAAAAAAGAAGAGATCCGCTTTGAATACAAAGACGGAAAAACCAAGGTGATCGAGATCGTAAAAGAGATCAAAAACACCAAATCCCCTTCCGGCAGCACACCGACAGGAAACAGCCCGAAAACAGGGGACAGCACCAACATCTGGCTTCCGATCCTTCTGGCAGTCCTTTCTGCCTGCGGCATTGGCGGCGTGATCTGGTATAAGAAGAAAAAAGGAAAGCGGAAGACAGAAACCGGAATCGGACAGACACAGGTGGCAAAGGGATGACTGCCCGAATCTTCAGCAGGTACTTGTATAGGCCGGGCCTTCCGCCAATCATGCTGGTACAGCTTGTACAATCCTGGGGAGAACAAGCTGTCGGCATGAGGAATAACGCGTTATCAATCTAAATGGAACACGTTACTAACGTGCAGGCCTGTATGTTAGTAACGTATAGGGCCACACGTTACTAACTTTACGGAACACATGTTACTAACCTTTCGGAACATATGAACTGTATGAAGACGCACGGCATGGCATCCTGTTCCGAGGCACTGTCCTGCCAGAAGACCTGCCAGCTGCTGTTCTTCAGCCGGCACTGGCTGTAGTAATGGTCTTTTAAAGAAATCTCCTCATCAAGACGCATATATTTCGCAAAAGAGAAAAAGCGTGAACAAGAAAACAGGAGGAGATCAGATCATTCACAGATCACAATAAAGAAATAGAGTGGAATTCTGGAACATATTATTTTGTTGCATTATAATGTACGCGCACGTGTGTGGGTGTGGAAGTGCTGCAAGTTTTGCAAGTTTGCAAGTTTCATCCCCACTTTATATCATAAAGGGAACTGAAAATAAATAATATTCTGGCATTTAGTCAATGCCCCCATAAACTATATAATTTTTTATTGCTATATTTGTCCTCATCAAATCATCAAAATGAATATAACTTCTACTATCATAATAGCTTCGGACGGAACACCCCTCTCCTTATATGATGTATGCCGGTTCCTATCCAAGCAGCAATGGAAACACATATTAAAACAATTGAAACAAGAAGGAATACATATAGAAAGAATAGAAGCTTATGAATATCCGGAAGTTCGAGACATCAAACATCTATTTATACGCTTTGAAAAAGAAAAAGAAGACACTCCTTTTTATTTACTGTCTCCGGAAATATTCTCTAAACTAACCAACGCGATAATACAAGAATACTCTTCAAATATAAAATAAAAAAAGTTGTACAATCCATTAAATTAGGATGAGATGAAAAACATCAACGGTCAAGGCAATGAAATTACAATTATTTTACCACATAAGAAAATAGATTGTATATCCTCCCATCATGAACAATTCAATCAAATCATCCATCAATCCCATATCATAATTACAGGAAACAACAATCATGTTTCCATGCATTTCGATTCAGAAGAGAATGTTGAAAAGCTACTTCTTAACGAAGGTTTTCTATTGATTATCAAGGGAAACGATAACACGGTTAATTTAGGAACAATCATTTTACGCTATTCCAACATACTAGGGATGAGTGGACTAAAACTCATCATCGGCCAGTTGCCCGGTTTGGGAGCTGGTGTTTCAAGAGTTGCCAATAATTGTAGAGTTGATATAGGTAATCGTTTAGTTATCAATGGAGTTACTTTATATTTACAAGAAGATAAATCAAATGTTAGCATAGGAGAAGACAGTCAATTAAGCTGGGGCATTGATATTTGGTGTACCGACGCACATACTATAACAAATTTAAAGGGAGAACCGATTAATTTTGCTCAAAGTATAGAAATAGGCAAGCATGTATGGGTAGGGAAAGATGTAAAGATTGGTAAAAATACAAAAATACCCGATAACAGTATTGTGGGTTGGGGAAGTATTGTAACCAAAGTATTCAACGAACCGAATATAATATTAGCAGGCATCCCTGCAAAAATTGTAAAGAGAGGTATAAATTGGGATCGTAGATGTATTAATAAATACTTACTAGAATAGTATTTAGGGTGTCTGAAAAGATAGCTAGTCAGACCCCCGATTTGATAACTATTCCGTTAGAACTGGAAATAAATAAACGGCTGAATATCACTGCTCTTTATCTGGATAACCAAATAAATCAGTACTACCAACAATAATGCCTTTCCCAATAAAGGTAATTTTACCACTCCACGACAACACGCATTCTGCCAACTATCAGGAGCAAAATGCAGCAAATACCCTATTCCCATCAAAACAAACACTTTCCAATAACCTTCTATCAGCTGCATGAATACCTCGGGATGGAAAGCTGTACATATCTGCTTCAACATAACAACCGAAGCTTCAAAAGTCGTATTACGGAAAAATATCCAGCAGAAACAAACAAAATTGAAAGTAACAAGAACTGCAAAAAATTTACGAATGCCCTTACTGCCAGCCGTCTTAGGCTTATGCAGCAAGTTACGCCAGAATTTCTGTGCAGCCAGTGCTATTCCATGAAATCCCCCCCATATCACAAAATTCCAAGATGCACCATGCCACAAACCACCTAACAACATAGTAAGGCACAAATTAATATAAGTACGGACCTTCCCCTTGCGGTTTCCCCCCAATGAGATATAAAGGTAATCTCGCAACCATGTAGAAAGAGAGATATGCCAACGATGCCAGAAATCGGTTATACTATCGGCTTTATAAGGCGAATTAAAGTTCATAGGGAAACGGAAACCCAACAGCAAAGCAAACCCGATAGCCATATCACTATATCCGGAAAAGTCACAATAAATCTGTAAAGCATACCCATATACACCAAACAAATTCTCAACCCCGGAATAAAGAGCCGGATTATCAAAAATACGTTCCACAAAATTTACACTGATATAATCGGAGATTACAGCTTTCTTGAATAATCCGCTGATGATAAAGAAAACACCAGTGCCAAACATCTCCGAGGAAACAAACAGCGGTTGCCTGATTTGAGGAATAAAATCGCGGGCACGTACAATAGGCCCCGCTACCAGCTGCGGAAAAAAAGACACATAAAATGTATAATCCAGCAACCTGTTCAAAGGAACCAGCTCACGACGGTAAACATCTATGGTATAACTTAAAGACTGGAAAGTGAAGAACGATATTCCCACCGGCAAGAAAATATCCAACGGCTGGAATTTCCCATTCCACAAAGGAGCCAGTATCTGATAAAAGAAATTGGTGTACTTGAAATAACAGAGCAATCCTAAATTTATTCCCAGACTTGCCAGCAGCAAAACCCTCCGTTTCCATTGAGTTTCGGTATTCGCCATACGCCCTGCCAGCAAGAAATCCGTCACTGTCACCACCCCCAGCAAGAAAAAATAAAAACCGCTACTCTTATAATAAAAATAATAAGAAAACAGCGTTACAAACAGGATGCGTGCCGTATCCTTCTTCTGCAATAACATATAAATCAGGCTAAAGCCTAAAAACAGAAACAAAAACAAGCCGCTGCTAAAAATCATCGGTTGCTTGGCATTATAAGTCAATACCTCAGCCAGTTTACTCCAATCCAGTTGCCACATATTCATTATACGCTTTAATCAGTGCCTGATGTAATAAATTACCTTGTAAACGATATCCATCGGGAGTGAAATGAATGCCATCCGCACGAAGCATGTGGTGCTTCGTCCAGTTACGACAAGCATCTGTCTTTCCTCCTACTATATTATACATATCCCAAACTGCCATTTTATTCTCTTGTGCATACTCCTTTATAATACGCGCCGCCGTTACGGTTCTCGGATTAATGGTACGTGCACGACGACGTCCCACGTATGCTCCGGGAGGTGTAGTCAGTAAAAAAGCCGCTTCAGGACAGGCTGCTTTCAACATACCCAACAGTCTGCCTATCTGCATTTTGTGAGCCTGAGCCAGATAACGGCGGCTATGTGCCTCATTGGTTCCAAAAGAAACAATAATCAGATCGGGATGCAAAGAAGCTATTTCTTTTATTTTTTCATCATCAGAAAAAGTAAAAGAAGTAGCTCCATTAATGCCAATCATATGATAAACAATACCCGGTTCGCCCGTTTCATGTGCCAACCCACCGGTACGATATGAAATAACATCAGGATAAACAGCCTCAGCACCAAAATCATGTTCCAGACGACGACGGGTTATTAATGGATAAAGATGCCCCCGCACATGAGAATCACCTATATGGACTATCCGTACCGGTCCTGTCATATCATTCAACTTTTGAAAGAAAGGAGAAAGCGAACGGTTCTCATCTTCTATCACATTATCCAAAGAATGAGTAAAACTCGCCGGAAGTGAATCATGTACTGTTATCAGCCGCATACCCCGATGCATTTCCTTTGTTTCACCGGGTATGCGAAGCGGCTCCAACGGCCGGGACAATGCCGGAATAGCATCCTGAGCATAAAGACATGGAAACAGCAAGAACAGGAACAATACCATTGCTATACCGGACAGACCAGGAAATCTGTTATTCCTCCTCATAGGCTTTCCGTCTTTCATATTGCTCTTTGCCATACATCAATGTTTCAAATAAGATACCTGCCAAATGCTTGCCTCCCTTAAAATTGATATGGGTATAATCAAGATTCGCCATTTTTTGCCCGATCATATCGACAATGCTTCCTTGACCTCCCATTGCCTCATACATATTCCAAAAAGCGATATGGCTATCAGCCGCAATGGACTGTTGATAACGGATAAGATTCTTGACTCCGGGCATGGTGCGGAGATCTCCATTCTCGTTTTTATATTCACGGTCACCCACACTGACCAGTAAAATGCTGGTTTCAGGAAAAGCTGTCTTCAAATGTTCTATCACCGAAAGCATCCCTTTCTTATAGCCATCGTATTTTACTCCCCGTTCCGTAGCCACATTCAAACCATATTGGACCACAATCAAATCGTATGGACGAAGACGTTGGAAATCGCAAAGCGTATGTAAAGGAATACTACGTAAATGAAGCCCACTGCTACCACGTACGCTAAAATTATCCAAAGATATTCCCTGCCTGCCGTCCATAGCCACTCCATAGAAAGTAACAGAATCAGCTTGTTCCACACTCCACCGTACTTGTCCTATCCTTCCTCTCACCGAAACAGCCTGCACACCTCCTGTTCCTACTTCCTCATGTAACTCTCCTTCCACAGCATTATTCACTTTAGAACGGACAGCGGCAAAACCTTTATTCAGGAAATAAAAAGTAGAAACCTCACAGGTATCCAGTCGGGAAGCGTATTTACTCTGTCCTTTCAACTGTACATAAGCACCTTCACGAGGAAAAAAATAATGTCCGGAAATATCTTGCTGCATTTTATCAAAACCAACGGAGTCATTGGATGAATGACTGCTCCATCCCCCAAAAGTATGGCGTACCGTAGGACGGTAACCGCTGATGGAAGAGGTTACAGGAACATATCCCACTCCGCAACCACCAAATTCTTGTTGAAGCATTTCGCGCAAATCGGCAGTAAAAATATCAGCTTCTATAAAAGAATCACCGAAGTAAGCGATACGCACAGGGCGTTTCATGGTTTTCACTTTGGAAAGTGCCTCATAAAAATGTTTCATTCCCCGCATGGTGGAATCCGAATAATCCTCAATACAGGTAATACCCGTTTTACATGTATCCACAAAAATAGGTTTTACAGGAGGAGGAAGGACAATGGTGTCGGAATCACATACTTCTTCTTCCACATCCGGACGGATATCAGCCAGCAGGTCCACCTTGCGCAACGGTTTGCCGCCCACCGACATGGAGGGGAGGAAATACAGCCCCATTAACACTCCTACTACAATAAGAGTGAGAAGAAAAGTGGCCGGTATATAGTTTTTCATATTGCTATATTTGTAAATTAACCGCAAAAGTAGTGATTTTTTAGACGGAGTACTTCATGATAGAGGCTAAAAAAAGAAAAAAGACTGCGCCAGAAAGAGGGCAACAGTCTTTTTCTTTAATGATGAAAAGACAGATTCAAATCGTCTTTTCTATGTTCCACACAAAAGCACGTAATCCCAATTGTTCGGTTTCCTTATCCATTTTATGCAAAGCGTCCAATAAAGGCTCCACTTTGGTATCATCTACCACTGTCATAATGGCCGAGCACATACTGGGCCACGCGTGACTGCCATAATGCGGTTCTCCTTTTACAGAGCCGCGCCCCTGCAACTGCTGCCAATAACTGAATCCACGACAATTCTGACGGTCCAACAACGCCAGAATACGTTCGTAAAAAGCTTGGTCGAAAGTGATGAAAACTGATTTCATTATTCCATTTTTTATTTTAAGTTCTGTCATCCGGTCTCCTATTCATTTCAATCCGGATAACAACTATATTAATTATTCTTTTTTGCCTTTGGTCATCTCCGTCTTATGTGCTTGATAATAGTCATTCAGTTCACGGGAAGCTTTCATCTTCTTACGGTTACGCTTGATACCTGTACCCGCAAATGAACAGTAGAGCACCGGAACCAAAATCAAGGTGAGCACGGTAGATACAGTCAAACCACCGATTACGGACACCCCTAAAGGCTGCCACATTTCAGAACCTTCCCCTCCTCCTATCGCCATCGGCACCATGCCCAGAATAGTGGTCAAAGTGGTCATTAAAACCGGACGTAAACGACTACGGCCCGAAACAACGACCGAATGAATAACAGACATACCCCGCTCACGACATAAGGTAATGTAATCAATAAGCACGATACCATTCTTCACTACGATACCAATCAACATGATACCTCCCAACAAACTCATGACATTCAATGTAGTCCCCGTTCCATACAATGCCATCAATACCCCACTGAATGCAAACGGAATAGAGAACATAATGATAAACGGATAGGTCAGAGACTCAAACTGGGCAGCCATTACAATAAATACCAATATAATAATCAAAACAGCCAAAGTTCCCAGATCGCTGAATGAATCCTGCTGATCCTCATAAGACCCTGCCACCTGGATACTGATACCGCCAGGTAAATCCATCTTATCAATAATAGACTCACCCGCTGCCACCACACTACCTAAAGGCGCACCTGAAATCACAGCAGATACTGTTACAATACGTTCACGGTCTTTACGTTCAATAGTAGGAGGAGCTGAACGCTCCACTACCGTGCCGATATCTTTCACCCGAATCGCTTTACCTTCATTGGTATAAATCAGAATATTCTCCAAACTTTCAATACTGGTACGGAACTGGGGAGCATAACGCACCTTGATATCATATTCGTCACCATCTTCCCGATAGTAAGAAGATAAAGCACCATTAACACGGTTACGCAGATACAAAGCTGCTGTAGAAAGATTCAAACCATGTAAAGCCAGTTTTTCACGATCAAAATCCACCTGATATTCCGGCTGATAATCCTGACGGCTGATATTCACCTCAGACACACCGTTCACTTTCAATAAAGCTTCTTTCAATTCAGCGGCTGCCTTATCTGTTTCTGTAAAATCATATCCATAGATTTCAAAATCGGCAGTGGCCTGTCCACCCATGCCTCCACTGCTACCACCCAGGATAACCTGGGCTTTATCCAGTTCGGGATAGGCTTTCAGATCCTCACGCATACCATCGCAGACTTCTGCCAACGTAACAGAACGCTGATCGGGATTATAAAGGTTGATATTGAATGAAATGATATGGCTACCATTATCCTGAATAGAAGCCCAAGTATTATCCGCATCAGCCTGTCCCACAGTATAGTTACAGATACGCATCACCCCTTCATATTTCTTCAGCCACCTTTCGGTCAGCTCCTGGGCCAATGCCTGGGCACGCTCTACGCGAGCTCCGATAGGCAATTGTAATTGAACAGAAATACGACTGTTGTCTTGTGACGGAAAAAACTCTGTACCAATTCCTTTCGCACAAATCAGGCTCAGCAGAAAGAACCCGAAACAACCGGCAATAATGGTCTTGCGGTGACGGACAGCCCAGTTCAAACGTTTCTGATACCAGTTATCCAATCCATCCAACGCACGTTCTATCGGTTTGTAGAATGTGACAAACCACTTACTTTGTTTTTTTTGCAAGCGAAGCATCTGCGCACACATCATCGGAGTAAATGACAGAGCCGAGATAGTAGAAATAGTCATAATGACACACATCATCCAGCCCAACTGACGGAACAAAACTCCCGACATACCACTGACCATCGTCAACGGGAAGAATACCGCAATCATGGTCAATGTGGATGCGATAACAGAAATTGCCACCTCATTTGTTCCATGGATAGCCGCCTGTTTCGGCTCTGAGCCACGCTCGATATGGGTCGTTACGTTTTCCAAAACAACAATAGCGTCATCCACCACATTACCAATCGCAATAGAAAGGCACGACAAAGAAATAATATTCAGAGATCCCCCATCCGTGATAGCCAAATAAATAAAGGAGGCAATCAATGACATGGGGATAGTGATACAGATAATCACCGTAGCACGCCAACGACCTAAGAAAACAAATACCACCAAGACCACAAACAGAATGGCATACATAATAGTTTCCGTCAAACTGTCGATGGTATTCAAAATATTATCCGAAGTGTTCACAATAACCCCCAGTTTCACATCACTGGGCAGTGACTTCTGTAACTTAGGCAACTGCTCCATTACTTTCCGGGAAATGTTCACTGAGTTTGCTCCCGATTGTTTCTGTACAACAATCATGGCTCCCTGCACCCCGTTATTATAGGTTTCCTGAGCACGTTCTTCTACAGAATCGACTACCGTTGCCACGTCACGCAAATACACCGAAGCACCATTGCGTATACCCACTACGATATTCTCCATTTCTTTCGGGTCCTTGAATTCTCCTTCCACACGCAAGGAATAGGTATTACTGCCCACATCGAAAGTTCCACCCGGAGTATTCTTATTTTCAGCCCCGACAATGGAACTGATGGTCTCAATCGTCAGATCATATGCTTCCAGTTTGTTGGGATCACAATAAATATTCACCTCACGCTTCGGCGCACCGGCAATGGACACCGTTCCCACACCGGGAACACGAGCCAAAGGATTTACTACATTATCATCCAATATCTTATACAGAGCCGGCTGACTTTCTTCTGCCTGAACGGACAACAGCAGGATAGGAATCATATCCGTACTGAACTTAAAGATAATCGGAGTATTGACTTCATCGGGAAGCTCCGAACTCACCATATCCAATTTATCACGCACATCATTAGTCAACACATCAATATCATAGCCATATTCGAATTCCAAAGTGATAACTGATATATTTTCTGAAGACTTGGATGTAATATGTTTCAAATTACTAACCGAGTTCAACGTATTTTCCAACGGACGGGTTACGTTGTTCTCTATATCGGAAGCACTGGCACCCTGATAAGATGTCATAACCATAATGGTATTGGTATCAATATCGGGATACAAGTCTACCGGAAGTTTCGACAATGAGAACAGACCAAAGATCGCTACGGCCAAAAAGCATAACGAGGTCATAATCGGTTTTTTAACCGCTCCTTCGTATAAACTCATGTTTGTTAAATTAAAAATTAAGAACTAAAAAATCATATATAGGTAAATAAATATGGAGTATTATCAACTAATTCTCAATTTTTAATTTACTGCCACTTCCACACCATCGGCCAAACGGGTCTGACCGGCAACCACCACCTGCGAATTATCCTCCACCCCGGAAATCAATTCATATTCGGTTCCCATCCGACGTCCCAATTCTACTTTATTATAAGAAACCTTACCGTCTTTGTAGACATATACATAACGGTCGCCCGAACCGGCACGTTTCACAATAGCCTGATCAGGAACCACCACATGCCGCAATGTACCAAAGCTCACAGTCACACGGCCAAACATTCCCGGACGTATACGCTGACGGGTATTAGCCAATTTTACCTCTACAGGAAAAGTATGAGTAGCAGCATCAATAGTAGGATACACCAAACTAACTTTCCCTTCGAATTCCTCATCACCATACACATCAAATTTCACCTTTACGATCATACCTTTAGTCACTTTCGGGAAATAAGGTTCGGATACATTGATCAACAGTTTAACCGGAGTGATCTGTTCAATGACCAACACAGGAGTGGAAGCGGAAGAATATAAATCACCGTTATCAAAATTACGTGCTGTAACCACTCCATGAATAGGGCTTAACAACTGCGTATTCTCCAACAAATTATTATAGGAAGTACGACGTACATCTAAAGCTGTTTTTGCTGCATCCCATTCAGATTTGGAAGCTCCACCCACTTTGTACAGTTCATCCATACGTCTGAATTCCGTTTCTTCATTTTCTAATTGCAATTTCATTTGTTTCAGATTTGCCGCATCCATCTGTACTAATTTCTGTCCTTTGGATACATGGTCTCCCACTTCAACAAAAATACGGTCTATACGCCCGGGAGAGGTCGGAGCTATATTATTTTTCGCTTCCGCTTCAACAGTGGCAGTATATTCCTCTATCTGATCTACATCGCGGGAAGTTACGGAAGCAAGCCGGACTACCGGTTTGTCCTCCATAGCGGTATCAGCAGCTTCCTTACTCTCCGTTCCACCTGAACATGCCCCCAGCATAGTTACCACCAGCCAAGCTGCGAATTGAAAATATTTTCTCATACTGTTATCTTTATGTTAATGTGTTATTGTTCCGTTACTTCATCAATGCCTAAGACTAAATCCAAATCAGCTTTAGCTACCAGATAGTCATAGATGGACTGGTTATAAGTCAGTTGGGCCTCTGTTAAAGCCACTTCCGAACTATTCAATTCCAAGATAGTTCCTTTTCCAACTTCATATCTTTTTTCGGCAATAGTACGCCCTTTCTCCGCCTGAAAGACAGCTTCTTTATTACTTACCACCTGTTCCGTACTAGCGGCCATATTATCCAAATAACCGGTAGCTTGCATAGTGAGTTGCCGCTCTGTATTGATACGGTTCTCTTCCAGTTGTTTCATCTGGATACGGGTCTGTTTCAATTGAGTAAAATTACTTCCTTTGAACAAAGGAATGCTTAGATTCAGGCCGATAGTAGAATAGGGCCTCCAATCGTATTCCTTGAACTTGAAATTATCATTCATTGAAGTATACATATATTGGAAACTGGCAGAAAGGGTCGGCATAAAGTTGGTATACTGCAACTTCAGCGTCTGCTTTAATTGCAATGCATTCAGTTCCAATTGCTTCAACGTACTGTTATTTGTCAAATTGTCTGGACGAGGCATTGCCTGACGAGTAAACATAGACATTTCATAATCCTTCAGATTGCCTTCAACCGCTACCTTTACATCAGACTCCATTCCCATCAAGACCTTCAACTGCAAATTTGCCAAATTCACTCCGTTACGGGCAGACACCACGGTAGGTTTCAAGCTGCGCATCTGCACATCCGCACTAATCTTATCATATTCACTGACAGTCCCCTGTTCATATTTAGCTTTCACCACATTATAATTATCTTCACTCTGCTTATAACTTTTAAGCAGCACTTCATAACTGTCCTGTGCCAAAAGCAACTGAAAAAATGCCTTGGTCACTTGATTTACCATATCCAGACGTGAAGCACGTGATTTCTCTACCGCCAGGTTCACATCTGTACTTGTCAAACTGATACTTTTGTAAAGAGCCGGAGCAAAGACAGGCAGACTGACAGACAGACCACCACTATAAGTATTATCTGTACCGACTTCAATCACCTCTCCCATCATGGCGAATGACTGCTTTTTTATGGCTCGTGAATAACTGCCCACCAAACTGGCTTCTGGGAAAAGACCGGCATAAGCTTCCCGGCGGGCTTCTTTCTTTAACAGGATTTCCTGACCGGCGACTTTAATGGTGGGATTGTCGCTCAATGCTATCCGGACTGCGTCCTGTAAGGTAATCCTCAATGTGTCTTGTGCTTGTGCACTTTGTATTGCTACATAAAGCAGCAAAAACAAGGTTAACGTAGGTTTGCAATAAAATTTCATTAACTATTATTCTTTATTTAGTGACTTATTTAATTTCTAACCATACTTATTATGTTCGTTTCCTTTTAAATTCAATAAAAAATTATCCACAATCTTCAACCCCTTTTCAGTGGAAATGCCACGCATATGCATAAATACAACTGTTTCATAAATTTCACCAAGCGAATAGGACTTGCATATTTCCGAATGCAACAACAAATCCATCTGCTCACATACCATAGCGCGTACAATATTATAATTTACATCATTTCTAAAAATGCCTTGTTCCACTCCTTTGCGATAAAATTCCATAGCCGAATCCAAATTCTCCTTCCGGCTTTCGTCAATGTAACGCATTACCTTGGGATATTTCTCAATATCCTCAAAGAATTTCCTGTTTGTATTCTGAAAATCCTGGGCACTTCTTTGAAAAAACTTCAAGAGGACTTCCAAAACATTTTCTGCTTTGGAAGCCACTTGAGTCATATATTCCTGCATCTCCTCCCGATGTAACTTCATGACATCAAGTAATAAATCCTCTTTGTCATGAAACAATTCATAAAGCGTACGTTTAGATATAGATAATCCGGCAGCAATATCATCCATTCTCACTGTTTTGACACCTTTCTGGGCAAATGATTTCGCTGCTGCCAAAACAATGTGTTCCTTCACTACCGTTTTATCCATTCTTTTTTTCCTGACGCTATTCATTCTTAACATAAAGGGAGACAAAGATACATTTATTTTATAATACCCAACTTAGAACTTCTGACAAACTCTATCAGATGTACAATTTCAGGACTAGACGGAACCTGTTCTTCAATACGACGCAATGCATCCTCTGTAGATGTATTCACTTTATACAATATACGGAAAGCATGCGCTATATGTTTAATAACCGTTTCCGAAAAACCTTCATGTTGCAACACGGTGGTATTGATGCTGTAAAAAGCCGTAGGCTCATGGGCTGCCACACAATAAGGAGGAATATCCTTGGTAAAACGACACCCGCCCTGTACGGCGGCATAAGTCCCCAAACGAGTCTTTCCCTGCATCAGTACATTGGAAGTAAGAATAGCATAATCCTCGACTACACAACAACCTGACACCTGCGAACCGTTACCAATAATACAGTTATTACCGATGGTCACATCATGTGAGATACGTGCTCCCTGCATAATAAAGTTACCGCTTCCTACCACAGTCTCATCTCCGGCGAAAGTGGCACGAATAATAACCGCATTCTCACGGATGGTATTATTATTACCTATACGGGCGATGGTATCATCACCCGTATATTTAAAATCTTGCGGAGTAGCAGCAATTACAGCTCCGTTATAAATGGTATTTCCGTTACCGATGCGTGCGCCGCTCATAATGCTGGCGTTGGGCATAATTACATTATCATCACCTATCTCCACATTCTTATCAATGTAGGCAAACGGGTGAATAGTTACGTTTTTCCCGATTTTTGCAGACGGGTCTACATAAGCTAACGGACTAATCATATTCATATTATTTTTAAGGTTAATTATTCACGTCCACCGCCCAATGCGCTGTACAGATTGATAACAGCCTGCATACGCTGGAAAGTATCGGATACTTCGTTCAACTGGGCACTCAGCAATGACTGTTGTGCAGTAATGATTTCCAGATAAGTGGCCTTTCCCGCCTGAAACAAATCATTGTTCATCTCCACCGCTTTTTGCATTTCAGAAACCTGTGCCTGGTGCTCGCTCAACTTTTTGTCTGCCGTATCATACAGGAACAAAGCATCACTTACTTCCTTACCAGCTTCCAGAATAGTCTGCTGATAATTCATCTTGGCAATCTGTTCTTCCGCTTTCGATACTTTCAAGTTGGCAATCAATTTTCCACGCTGGAAAATGGGTTGCGTCAATGAGCCGATAGCATTCCAAAGCATAACGGCAGGATTAGAAATCACTGTACCATTGGAACCATTAGTCCATCCCAGAGTACCTGTAATATTAACACTGGGATAAAAAGCGGAACGCGCCTGATTGGTAGTATAATAAGCGTCGGCTAATGCCAATTCTGCCGCTTTTACATCGGGCCGGTTCTCAAGCAACTGTAAAGGAACTCCCACCGCCAAATCTGCCGGCATCACTTGTTCCTCCAATGTTCCACGGTCTATGTTCTGAGGAGCCTTTGCCAACAATACGGAGATAGAATTCTCAGTTTCACGCACCTGGCGTTTCAAGTCAGCCAATGAAGCCTCCGTCTGGTGATAAGCCCCTTTACTCTGTGCCACAGCAGCTTCGGTAGTCATACCGGCTTCCTTCATAGCTTCCATAGTGCGCACTGTTTCTTTCATTAACGCCACATTCTGTTCGGTCACACTGACTTGACGGTCTAGCATCAATAAAGAATAATAAGCATTGGCTATACCACCAATCAACTGTGAACGCACTGCCTGCTGATAGGCCTTACTTTGCAAATAAGAAGCTTTCTGGCCACGATGGGCATTCAGCAATTTGCCGAACAAATCAACTTCCCAGCTTGCAGAAGCAGGTAAAGTATAATTCTTTACAGGAGTACTTTTGTCCACACTAGTCAACGAACCTTGTGGAGCAAGGGCCAAAGAAGGGAGATAAGACAAACGAGCTGATGTCAATAACGCCTTGGCCTCCTTTACACGCAGGATAGCAGCCTGCATATCTACATTGTTTGCCAATCCCTCTTCAATCAGCATCTGCAATTTCGGATCACGGAAAATTTCCTTCCATGACAAGTTACCCATATTGGTTGTATCGTTAGCAGCCAATGTATCGTTGGCGGCAACCGGGTCACGATAGATGCCAGTGGCATCTATCGACTCGGGACGATCGTATGATTTATAGATGTGGCAACCGCTTAATAAAAACGTCGCGCAACATAATCCTATTATCTTTTTCATTGTTCTTCTGTTCATTTACGGGTGTATTGTTCAATTTCGGGTTCAACCTCTGTATTGTCCACACTTTCCCATTCAATCGGTTTGAATTTCTCTTGTAACCATTGGAATACCACAAACAATACGGGTACGATAAAGATCTGGAAGATCATACCAATCAACATACCACCAATAGCCGAAGCTCCCAAAGTACGGTTACCATGAGCACCAACTCCCATAGCCAACATCAACGGAATCAAACCTACAATCATGGCCAATGAGGTCATTAAGATCGGTCGCAAACGGGCTGCCGCACCCAAAACCGCAGCCCAGGAAATACTCATTCCCTGCTTACGGCGATCCAAAGCAAACTCTACAATCAGAATGGCATTCTTCGCCAACAATCCCATCAACATGATCAATGCAATCTGCATATAAATATCATTTGACATGGTTCCTAAAATCATCTTCAAAGCCGGAATATTTCCCAATGCTGCAAATCCGTTTACAAACAGGAAGCTACCCAACAGACCGAACGGTACTGAAAGCAATACGGACAACGGCAGAATGTAACTTTCATACTGTGCACTCAGCAACAAATAAACGAATACAAAACACAGAATGAAGATGATACCTGTGGAACTGCCACTGGTAGATGCCTCTTCACGAGCCATACCTCCCAACTCATAACCGTAACCGGTAGGCAAATTCTCTTTAGCAACTTCCGCAATAGCCTGCAAAGCCTGTCCGGAAGTATAGCCACTGGCAGGAGCCACCATCACTTTGATAGACGTATAAAGGTTGAAACGGCCGATAACATCCGGTCCATATACTTTCTTGACAGAAACGAACTGGGAAATAGGAGCCATCTCATTCCCATTACGTATCTTGATACTATTCAAGGATTCCAGATTCTTGGTCGCTTCGGGTTCCGCCTGAATCATAACACGATACATCTTACCGAAACGGTTGAAGTTAGAAGCATACAAACCACCGAAATATCCCTGCATGGTAGTCAGAATATCACTAGGACTGATTCCTGCCTTCTTACAAGCAGCAGCATCAATATCCAACATATATTGGGGGAAACTCGGATTGAAGGTAGTCTGGGCCGAATTAATTTCAGGGCGTGCCTTCAACGCATCCATATAGTCCAAAACTACATCATAAAAATGATTCAAGTCTCCACCGGTCTTATCCTGCATATTCAACTCGATATCACTGGATGCCGAATAACCCGGAATCATAGGAGGAGCAAAGAACAATACCTGCGCATCCTTGATGATCTTCTGCGCACGCATAAACAACGTACCTACCACAATATCCGAATTCTGCATCATGGAGCGTTCTTCCCAATCTTTCAGCTTAATAATGATAGAACCGTAAGAAGGTCCCTGACCACCAATAAAGCCGAAACCGGAAATCACCGTACGGGAATCTACAGCCGGTTCGGCAGCCACCAAGCTGTCTACACGGTTTAAGATTTCCATTGCACGTTCCTGTGAAGTACCGGGAGGCAGTGTCACCGCACCCATAATGGTACCGGTATCTTCATTGGGCACCATACCCGTCGGAGTAACCTTCATAAAGAATACCAACAAAATGATAGAAGCGGCAACCAGCCCGAATGACAACCATTTCTTATGGATAAAGAACACTACATGCTTCTTGTACTTCTTCAATATAGAATCATAAGCCGCATTAAAGGCTGTATGGAAACGTTCTACACGGGTCATCTTCTTTGCTCCATGTCCCTCATCATGCGGTTTCAAGAAAATTGCGCACAGTGCCGGTGACAAAGTCAATGCATTCAAAGCTGAAAAACCGATAGAGATCGCCATGGTGATACCAAACTGACGGTAGAATGTACCGGCAGTACCTCCCATGAAACTTACCGGAATAAACACAGACATCATGACTAACGTAATAGAAACGATAGCTCCACCCAGTTCACTCATGGCATCAATAGAAGCCTCACGGGAAGACTTGTATCCCTGATCCAACTTGGCATGAACCCCCTCGACGACGACAATGGCATCATCGACCACAATCGCAATGGCAAGCACCATCGCCGAAAGAGTCAGCAGGTTCACACTGAAGCCAATCAGTTTCAGTACAAAGAAAGTAGCCACCAACGCCACCGGAATGGCAATAGCCGGAATCAGCGTTGAACGCATATCCTGCAAGAAGATATATACCACAATAAACACCAAGATAAATGCCTCTATCAACGTCTTGATTACTTCATGGATAGAAGCGAACAAGAAGTCATTGGCATTTTGGGCGATATTGATATTCAAACCTGTCGGCAGTGATTCCTGTGCCTTTGCAAGCACTTTCTCCAAATCGGAAATAGTTTCGGTAGCATTAGAACCTGCCATCTGATAGACGATACAAGATACAGCCTTGTGACCATTTACCATATTATTGAATGTATAAGCCAGACGACCTAATTCTATATCGGCCACATCTCCCAAACGAAGTACATTACCATCCGGCAAGGCCTTGATAACAATATCTTCAAATTCAGTCGTTTGCTGCAAACGTCCTTTATAACGGATCGTGTATTGGAAAGTCTGATTACCACGTTCACCGAACTGTCCCGGAGCCGCCTCAATATTCTGTTCGGCCAATGCTGCCGAAACATCAGTAGGAACCAGTTTGTACTGCGCCATCACATCCGGTTTCAACCAGATACGCATAGAATAATCCTGTCCCAACACATTAGCATCACCTACCCCCTTTACACGCTTGATTTCAGGAATCAAGTTAATATTAGCATAGTTTTCAATGAACTCAATATTATACGAGTCGGTTTCATCATACAATGAAAAGACCATCAACATGGAGTTCTGGCGTTTCTGAGTAGTCACACCCACCTTGGTTACTTCAGCAGGCAGCAATCCTTGTGCCATAGAAACACGGTTCTGCACATTAACAGCCGCCATATCCGGATCTGTTCCCTGATTAAAGTAAACGTTAATATCGGCAGCACCGTTATTGGATGCTGATGACTGGATATACATCATGTTCTCCACACCGTTTATCTGGTCTTCCAACGGCGCGATGACCGAATTCAATACAGCTGTGGAGTTCGCACCGGTATAGGTGGCACGTACCTGCACCGTAGGAGGTGCAATATCCGGATATTGCGTAACCGGCAATGTAGCAAGTCCGATGATACCCAGAATAACTATCAAGACGGAGATTACCGTTGATAGCACCGGACGGTTAATAAATCTATCTAGTTTCATTCTCTATATACCTTATTTATATAAACGAAGTTAATCTGTTTATTTTATACTGATTATTTAAAGGCCGTGGCAATATTCCCTTCCTTCTGGTCTTTCAGGTGTTGTTGATATTTCGCCTCTTTCTGTTCCGGAGTAATCGGAGTAATTGTCTGTCCGTCCTTCAACGTCTGTACACCTTCAACTACAATTTTATCGCCGGGCTTCAAACCACTGGTAACAATATAATTCTTACCGTCACTCAAATTCGACACTTTGATCTCAGTATGCTTCAATGTATTATCCGACTGAAGCACATAAACAAACTTTTTATCCTGAATTTCCTGTGTAGCCGACTGAGGAATCAAAATAATATCCTCCATAGTATAAGGGAAAATTACATTAGCCATACCACCACTACGCAATACAAGCTGTTTGTTCGGGAAAACGGCACGCATACTTACCGAACCGGTAGTCTGGTCAATAACACCACTTACAGCGTCAATCTTACCTTCTTCAGTATACATTGTACCGTCAGCCAACTCCAATTTTACAGCCGGCATCTTCTCCAGTTGTTCTTTCAGTGTGCCACCGGCTCTTGTCAAACCCAACAACTGCTTTTCAGTCATAGAGAAATACACATACATTTCACCGATTTCACTCACGGTAGTCAACGGTTGTGTTACCGAAGGACTCACCAAACTACCAATACGATACGGGAATGTACCCACCACTCCATCTGAAGGGCTGATCACTGTGCAGAAGCCCAAATTCTGACGAGCGCTGGTCAACTGAGCCTCAGCCTGTGCCAAACTGGCTTTTGCAGAAAGCAATTGGTCTACTGCGCTTTGATACTCAAAATCGCTGATAATTTTCTTATCATACAAATTTTTCTTCTGTTGTTCGTTCAAAGATAGCGTATTGACATTCGATTTTGCCATCTCTACAGCAGCTTTTGCCTGACGTTCGGCAGCCGCATACTGTGTAGGATCGATCTGAAAGAGCGCCTGGCCTTTCTTTACCGTTGCACCTTCGTCCACACAAAGCTTTACGATAAAGCCGGAAACCTGAGGACGCACCTCAATATCCTGAACACCTTTGATAGTTGCGGGATAAGAAGTAGACTGCTGGCTGGCTGTAGACTGTACAGCCACGACGGTAAATTCGTCATCACCCAACTTCATACCGCTCTGACCGCCTCCACAACTGCTTAAAACGGTCATTGCCGCCGTAAATATCGCGAGGCGGCTCCATGAAATACATTTCATACTATTTACTGTCATTTTCATAACTAATATTATTGAACTTTACTTATTTGTCGAATTAACAGATGTTTATAGAAAACTTTTTAAACCCAATTAGTTTTTACTGCCGCAAAATTAGTCATTTTTCCGGCATTTGTTCGCTTAGCCCATTAGCTTTAACTATAAATAACGTGCGCATATAGAAGGATATTAATTATGTAAAATATATTCAATCTGTTTCCAGATCTAAACAAGCAAACCATATTACAACTCATACATGATACGGACATGAATGAAACTATTTTTTCGCTATCTTTGTCCAGCAAAATACGAAAGAATGAAATCTGATTTTCACATTGGTCAAAATCAACACTTAAAAAATCACCATAAATTACTGTTAAATTATCACTTTTTATCTTATCAAGTTCATCCTTAAGTCTTGTATCAATTTCAAAAGCAATAACTTCTACTCCAAGTTTAACAAGTAACTTAGTAATTGACCCATTGCCTGGTCCTACTTCTATTATTAAAGAATTATCTTCAATACTAGCTGAGGAAACTATCTTTTCTCTAATATTATTATCTATCAAAAAATTTTGACCTAAACTCTTCTTAAAATTAAAATTATCCATTATTTAAACCTATTACCCTTATAAGCAATTTGATTATCACTAAAACTAGTTACCCAATTGCTTCTAAAACTATAATAATTACAGTTTCTTACACCATTTAAAGCATCATCCACTACTTCTTTAACAACACCAACACTCTTAACGTTTAGTGTCCCATCTGCATTTAAGAATTTCAAGTAGTGCCCATCTAAATATCCAGTAAATTGTCCAGGTGCAGTAACTACTTGAAGTGGAGTTTTACCACTGCTGTCACTTCTATTTAAAATAACACTAACAACAGCTAAAACATCATCTTTATTAGCTCTACTTTCACTTGCAACAACAGCTACAAACTTGTCATAATCAAGCCCATATAACTCATATTCCTTATTATCAGCACTTAGAATAAAGCCTTTTTCAGGTAAACTTAAATACTTAGTTAAAACCGGATTTTCAGTTGTATATATTTCTTCTTTATTTTCAGAAATAACATTCTGACTTAAACTCTTTAATTCATTTGTATTCTCTACAGTAATTACATCGTACATAACATTAGTTGTTCTACCAAGCAAAAAAACTACTGCAAAAACAATTACTAATCTTGTATATGTAAACCATTTTTTAGGTTTATATTTTTTCACTTTTACACTCTCCTACATGAATAATTATATCAAATAATCTAGTGTATGTCAAAAATGTCTTTTGCATTATTAGTTGTAACTTCTTCCACCCTAAATAAGTCTTGGCCTAAACTATCAGCAAGCACTTTAGCAATTATAGGAATATTCTTGCTTTCATTCTCTTTTCCCCTATAAGGTTCTGGACTCAAAAAAGGTGAATCAGTTTCTAAAACTAAATTCTCTAGTCCTAAACTTTTAACAGTATTCCTTAAGTTAGAGTTTTTAAAAGTTAATACCCCACCTATGCCTAGTTTATAACCTAATTTTATGTATTCCATTCCCACTTCTTTAGAAGAACTAAAACAATGTATAATTCCTTTTAAATTGTATTCTTTTAAAATGTTAATTGTATCCATCACAGCATCTCTTGTGTGAATAACTACAGGTTTATTAACCTCTTTTGCAAGCTCTAGAAAAGCCCTAAAAACTCGTTTTTGACTTTCCATATCATCTTTTCCATAATAATAGTCTAGCCCAATTTCACCAATAGCTACCACTTTTTCGTTTTTCAAAAGTTTTCTAAACTCATCCATTTCACTAAAATTAAAATCTTTCGCGTGTTCTGGATGTACTCCAATACACGCATAAACTTCATCATATAATTTAGACAACTCAACACTTGTTATACTTGTTTTCAAGTCTTCACTTGCATTAACAATTATATTAACATTTGCTTCTTTTGCATTCTTAACAAAACTCTCACTTTTTTCAAAAGGTATATGAGCATGTGTATCGATAAACATAAACTTCACCTACTAATCAACTAAATAAAACTTAATTATTAAAGCTGTAATACATACTGGAATAACTATTTCGTAAAACTC
>OHSO01000517.1_pt1 | contig 21896 bp, 18 predicted proteins | sample 1578651 | NCBI WGS metagenome assembly OHSO01 (sample SAMEA3879524, study PRJEB24766) | human gut metagenome | biome: human-associated habitat; feature: feces | place: USA | collected 1985/1987 | reverse complement strand
CCCCGGGCAGCAGCATCCCGGCCTATCAGGTGCTGAACGCCTACCGCAAGCTGGCGGGATAAAACCTCTCAGTCTCGCTTCGCCCGGAAGCTCCCCTGACCGGGGAGCCAAGAACGCAGGCGTGTTCCGGCAAATGACATCAAAACGCAGCCGATGCTCTGACTTTCCCATCAGGAGAGGGGGCGCGGCATAAAAAATAAGCATCCGCAGCGCACTGCGCCTGAGCTGAAGCAGCCCGGCCATGCGCTGCGGATGCTTTTGTTGTGCGGCGGGGCACGCCGCCAAAAACAAAAAATCCGAACCCTTCTCTTTCGAGAAAAGGTTTGGGTCTTCCTTGTCTGGTGCGAGTAGTGATGCAGAACTTTTTAAAAACAATCGTAGTATAATTTGTTTTTGAGGTCATTGGATAGCAACTTGCTTGTATCACATCCCGATGGGCAGCGCTACCCAAGACAAAAAGAAACGCCGTATCGTGTTAAACGATACGGCGTTTTATGGACTCGAAGGGAGTCGAACCCTCGACCTTTCGGATGCGAACCGAACGCTCTCCCAACTGAGCTACGAGCCCACAAAAAAGCACCCAATTTCTAATGGGGGCAAATGAGCTATAACACCAGATCGGGAATGCAACGCTTGCACTCCCAGCTGAGCTATAGGCCCATGATGATGACGCTGATAGTGTACCGCGTTTTGGGGCGTTTGTCAAGCAATTTCGGAGAGCGTGAGCAGGGGACTTATAAGCGGCCGAGCTGCCAGAAGGCCACGGCGCTGGCTGCGGCTACGTTGAGGGAATCCACCCCATGGGACATAGGAATCTTTACGGTGTAATCGCAGGCGGCGATGGTACTATTGGCCAGCCCATCGCCCTCGGTGCCCAGCACGATGGCAAGTTTCGGCTCAGCGGCAAGGGCGGGGTCATCGATGCTGACCGAGCGGTCGCTCAGTGCCATGGCAGCGGTCTTGAAGCCCAGCGCGTGGAGCTGGGCACTGCCGTTTTCCGGCCAGTCGGCAGGGCAGGTGCCGATCTGCGCCCACGGCACCTGAAACACGGTGCCCATGCTTACCCGCACCGCGCGGCGGCACAGCGGGTCGCAGCAGGAGGGGGTAATGAGTACGGCATCCATGTTCAGCGCGGCAGCGCTGCGGAAGATGGCGCCCACGTTGGTGGAATCTACGATGCCTTCCAGCACAGCCACCCGGCGGGCATGGGCGCAAACCTGTTCCACCGTGCAGGGCGCAGGACGGCGGAAGGCGCACAGCACGCCCCGGGTCAGCGCAAAGCCGGTAAGCTGTGCCAGCAGCTCCCGGTCAGCGGTATATACCGGCACATCGCCGCAGCGGGTCAAAATCTCCTGTGCTGGGCCGGTGATCTGCTTGCGCTCCATCAGTAGGGAAAGGGGCTGGTATCCGGCGTCCAGCGCCCGGGCGATCACCTTGGGGCTTTCAGCGATAAAGATGCCCTTTTCCGGCTCCAGCCGGTTGCGCAGCTGCGCCTGTGTGAGCCGGGCGTAGATGTCCAGCTCCGGGGCGGTAAGGTCGGTGATCTCATGAATGACAGGCATGGAAAGGCTCCTTTGAAATGAAGTTTTTTCTATTGTAGCACAAGCCGGGCCGGAATGCAAAATCCCTGCTGCACACAGAGCACAGCAGGGATTTGAATGCGGAATGTGTTACTCAGAGCGCAGCGCTTTGACAGGGTTGCTCTTTGCGGCGCTGCGGGCGGGGATCACGCCGCCCAGCATGGTAAGCAGAGTGGCCAGAACGATCAGGATCAGCGCGGCCTGCGGCGGCAGCGAGGCTACCACGTTCACATCGCCCGCGATGTGGTGGATGAGCATATTGCCGGGGATGAGCAGCAGCAGGCAGAGCACCACGCCCATCACGCCGGAACACAGGCCGATGATGAAGGTCTCGGCGTTGAACACCTGCGAGACGTTGTGCTTGGAGGCACCGATGGCGCGCAGAATGCCGATCTCCTTGCGGCGCTCCAGCACGCTGATATAGGTGATGACGCCGATCATGATGGAGGACACCACCAGCGAGATCGCCACAAAGGCCACCAGCACATTGCTGACCATGCCCACGATTTCGGTGACCGAGTTCATCAGAGTGCCCACCATATCGGTATAGTGGATCACCTTATCCTCTTCGCCCTGCTGCCGCATGGAGGCGTTGTAGGCGTCCAGCTCGTTCACCACCTGCGCCTTGGTATCAAAGCTGTTGGGGTAGATATAGATGGCATCGGGCTTTGCGTAGTCCACATAGCCGAGGTCGTCCAAAATCTTTTCGTAGCTGGAAGCGGAGGAGAGCAGGGTGCTTTTGATCATCTCGGTCAGGTCAGAGCCGGTCATGTTGATCTGAATAGCCTGCTGGAACACAGCGGGGTCGATCTTGAGTGCGCTTTCCACCTGCGTGCTCAGCTGCGCAATATTGCTCTGGATGGCCTGCGCGATCTTCTGCTCCAGCTGCCCGGCCAGCTTCTGGATGGCGGGACCCATCTGCTCCTGCAAAGCGGCGGTGAGCTGGGTCTGCAGCGCCTCGCCCAGCTGGACGGAGTAGGTCTCCATCACGGTCTGCAGATTTTGCTGGAGGGTACCGGCAAACTGCTCCTCCAGCCCGGAGGTGTCCAGCAGGTCACCCATGGATTCGGCCAGCAGCGTCTGGAAGGCCTCGGTCTGCATATAGGAGGAAAAACCGATCTTATCCAGATTCAGCAGGCCGTTGCTGATGAGATAGCGCTTGTAGCCGTTCATGATCTTTTTCATCAGTGTCTGTAAGCCGTCCTGAGAGATATTCAGCTCTATGCCGTCGAACAGCTCGCCCATGTCCATCTCCATGTCCGGCAGCGGCAGCCCGCTGAGGTCCAGCTTGAAGCTGGAAGGGTCGATGAGGGTGGCAAGATCGAAGGAATCGTCGGTCAGGTCGAATGCGCCGTCCAGATCAAAGTGCAGGGCGCTGGTGTCGAACTGGAAAGCGTCCTTGAGGGCGTCCGTGTCCACCGAGAACAGAGAGGCGATATCCAGCATGCTGTTGCCGGCAGCATCGAAGGGCTCGCCGGTCAGCACATTGATGTCCGGGTCTGCCAGCTGCTGGCGCACGATCTCGCTGTTGGCCGCCTGATCAATGACGTAATAAGTCAGGTCGTGCAGGTAGTCCAGACCGCTGTGCAGGATAGTGGAGGTGGCGTCTGCCTTGGGCTGCACGATGCCGACAATGGTCAGCTCCTCGCTGTCGGCCACCAGCTGCTGCATGTAAGCTTCATCATTCAGCTTGCTCAGCCAGATATTGTGCTCAGTGTCGTAGACATAGCAGTCGGCCTTGTTGACAAGCTTGAAGGTCATGCCCAGAAAATCGTCATAGGTATAGGTGCCGTAGTCCGTGGGCAGATCGATCTTCTGGTTCTGCGCATACTGCTGTAAGATCTTGTCCAGCTCTGCCTGATCCCGCATTCCCATGGCGTATAGGGCATAGTCCGAAATGCTGCCGTTGGCGCTCAGCACCAGCACCAGCTCATTGTACTTTTCCGGCCAGCGGCCGGCTTTTACGTCGTACTGATCCTCATATAGGGCAGGGGTCTCGGCCATTTCGCCGAACACATGGGGACTGGATACCGAGGTGAGCAGACTGGATACCGAGGTGTTCTGACCGGCAAGGTCGGTAAAGGTGGTGTCCGGGTTCAGCTTATGCACTGTGCCGTCTGCGTCCTGCCGGTAGATCAGCGGGGAAGCGTTGTAGGTGTATTCCACCGTGGCATTATCCCGGATGGAACAGGCGTCGCTGTCCAGATAAGCCTTCAAAGAGCGCAGATCGTTGCTGGCAGCGCCGATGTTCAGTTGAGACAGCAGCTGTCTCACCGTGACCATGCCCTCCGGCGCGGAGGAGGAGCCGGACGAGACGCTGGTGTAGGTGTCCGGGTCCATCATGCTGGCCAGATCTACGCCGGTGCTGCTGATCTGCAGCGGGTAGGCGGCCAGCGTGGATTTTTCCATGTTGCTGATATAGCGGCTCACACCGTTGGAAAGGGAAAGGATCAGCGCAATGCCGATGATACCGATGGAACCGGCAAAGGCGGTGAGCAGGGTGCGTGCCTTTTTGGTGAGCAGATTGTTGAAACTGAGGGAAAGGGAGGTGAGCAGGGACATGGAGGAGTGCCCCATGTTCCGGTGCACGGGGGCAACGGCAGCAGCCTCGTCCTCGGGTTCGTAGGGCATGGTATCGGAGCGGATCACGCCGTCCTTCAGCTTTACGATGCGGGTGGCGTAGCGCTCGGCCAGCTCCGGGTTATGGGTGACCATGACCACCAGACGGTCCCGCGCCACTTCCTTGAGCAGTTCCATCACCTGAATACTGGTCTCGCTGTCCAGTGCGCCGGTGGGCTCATCGGCCAGCAGGATGTCGGGGTTGTTCACCAGCGCACGGGCAATGGCCACGCGCTGCATCTGCCCGCCGGACATCTCGCCGGGGTGCTTGTGCAACTGGTTGCCCAGCCCCACCTGCTCCAGCGCAGCGGCGGCACGGCGGCGGCGCTCGGCCTTGGAAACGCCTGAGATGGTCAGTGCCAGCTCTACGTTGCCCAGCACGGTCTGGTGGGGGATCAGGTTATAGCTCTGGAACACAAAGCCGATGGTGTGGTTCCGGTAGGAGTCCCAGTCGCGGTCTGTGTATTTTTTTGTGGAGATGCCGTTGATGACCAGATCGCCGCTGTCGTAGCGATCCAGACCGCCGATGATGTTCAGCAGGGTGGTCTTGCCGGAGCCGCTGGGGCCAAGAATGGCCACAAATTCGTTGTCCCGCAGGTTCAGACTGACGTTGTTCAGTGCGTGCTGCACCAGCTCGCCGGTCTTGTATTCTTTGTTGATCTGTTTAAGTTTGAGCATAGATGTGCCTTTCCGGTACTGCGCCGCCGGGCGCTGCTGCCTGTGGTTTAAAAGTAGGAAACATTTGCAGACAATATCTAATTTAGTTTAGCAAATAAAAATGAAGAAACCGTGAAATTAACTGCGGAACGGATGAAGCTGCGGAGCTTTTGCGTCTGGGCAGCGGTTTTGCCGGAAGGACGGGGCAAAAAAGAAAAGCGGGAAAAGATACCGGTTGAATTTACAAGCTGAACGTGATATTCTAAAGCTGACAGACAGGCTGCGCCGGAGAAAACGGCGTTATATTACCTGAAAGGCTGTCGGAACAACACTTCTTTAGGATTGTAACGGTTTCTCCTACCTTATAAAATATACTTCATAAAATAGCAAAAGGATAAACAAGGCAGAAAAAAATTTGGCCCTTGTAGTAAGGAGGAACTGAAATGGAACGTACATTTTCACCTATGATCCGGCAGTATTCTGCCATTGATGGTTTGCAGCAGGCGTATACGCTGGTGTATGCCATGGAGGTAGAGGGCACACAAGGCTGCCGGCTGACCCTGTGCCAGATCGGCAGCCGACAGCAGATCGTCAGTCAGCATGTTGCGGCAGCGCCGGAGTTCTGTTACCGGCTCCTGCGCTACTTGTGTGAAAATGGAGTTCAGCCGGAGCTCTGGCGGGATGCGGTCACAGACCTGACAGCTGCCCAGCTGGCAGGCGAGAAAGGCGGCGCATGGCGTGAACAGTGAGCGAACAGCCCAACTGCAAGTCGCCCTTGCAAGCTATGATCTGAAAGAACTGCGTGTCCAGAAGCGTTATTTGCAGGAGCAGGGAACCGCCATTGACTGCACCTGCTTTTGCAGCGGCGAAAAGCTGCTGGCACAGCTGCGGCAGGGTGTCCGTTATGATGCCGTGGTGCTTTGCAGCGAGCTGACGGATCTGCCTGCGGAGCAATTTGTCCGGCAGTTTTATCAGCTGAAGGAGCGGCCGATGCTTCTGATACAGAGCCATGGCCGCAGCAGCGGCACGGCGTTGCAAAAGCTCCGCGAGGGGTGCTACTGCGTAGAGGGCACCGAGCTGAAAAGGCTGCTGTGGCAGCTTTACCGGATGCCCGGGCGGCAGAACCGGCAGCTGGAGCAGCGGTGCAGCCAGCTGTATGCGGCGTGGGGCATCCCGCAGGGGGATGTCAACGCCGGATATCTATCCTGCGCGGTCGGCATTGCATGCAGCACCAGCCAGAAGCTGGCGATCCGCAAGGAGATCATCTTGCAGGCGGTGAGCGAGCAGTTTGATACATCGGTCGCTGCCGTGGAAAGCGGCATCCGCCGGATGGTGGATCAGCTGGAGGAAGAGCCGCCTCTTGCGTGGCTGGCGTTTAAGGCCGATACAAGGCTGGGCAGCGGCAAACCCACCACCGGCAAGCTGATCTACGCGGTCAGGGACGTTGTGTTGCGGCAAAAAGTGCCATCCACCCGCCTGTAAGGCTTGCACACGGCTTTGGAACACGGCGGCGTTCCTTTAGAAAAATGGCATCGCCCGGGGAGGCAGAGCAATGGAGCAGCAAAAGACAGAAACGCGGTCTATCACCGCAGAGCAGCGCAAGCGGGTCGAGGAGGTCTGCTTCCGTTCGCTGGCGCTGATCGGACGCAACTGTGAATATCTGGAGCAGCATTTTGACCGCACCGGTGCAGATGAGTCTACCCGGCAGGCGGTGGCAGATATCGACACCGCTGCCATGCAGCTGGACCGCACCCTCAGCGAGGCAATCACCCTGCTGGAGTTTCTGCACGAGGACACAAAGCCGCAGCTGTACCCCATTGACCTGTGTGAGCTTTTGCAGCAGGTGGCGGCGCAGTCTGATATGATCCGGGCGCAGCTTGGGGTGGATATCCGGCTGGATTACGGCGGGTGTACTGCCTGCTGCGTAATGGCAGACCGCAGAGATGCGGAGCTGCTGTGCCTGCATCTGCTCTCCAATGCATTGCGCGCCAGCCGGGAGGGCGGCAGCGTCTGTATCGCGCTGCGCCGCACCGAGAGCGACTGGCAGCTGACCGTCACCGACGATGGCTGCGGTCTGCCCGGTGAGGATGCGCAGGCAGCGCTGGAAAACCGCCGCAGCTTTCTGGGCGGGGCGCAGCTGGGGCTGCTGCTCTGCCGGGAGTGCTGCCGCCGGATGGACTGGAGCTTACAGCTGGAGCCTGCGCCCGAAAAAGGCACACAGGCTGTGGTGCGCATTCCGCTGTACACGGGCGAAAGCCGCCCCGATGGCACGGTGGAGCTGCGCACCAGCTCGGAGACCGAGCAGGAGCAGCGCAAGTATCATCTGCGTGCCATGCTGGTGCGGGAGATGCGCACCATGCCGGAGCGCGGCGACCCGGAAGACGAATTTTGATAAGGTGGCAAGGCCGTTGCACAGCGTTTTGTGCGGCGGCCTTGTTATTTTGCGCCCGGTGCTTTCCTGCAAGCGCAAAGCATGGTATACTGAAGGCGGAAAACAAAAGCTTGGAGGAGCAACAATGACAAACAAGAAGCTGAACTACCCCGCAATCGCCAAGGAGACGGCTATCCTGACCGGAGCTATCGCTATCATTGCGGCGGCGGTCTATTTTTTTCTGGCACCCAGCCATACATCCGTCAGCAGTATTTCCGGCCTTGGCATCGTGCTTTCTAATTTTGTGCCGCTGCCGCTTTCGGCCATTACTATGGTGCTGAATACCGTGCTGCTCATCATCGGCTTTTTCACCTGCGGCAGGGAGTTTGGCGCAAAAACCGTGTATACCAGCGTGATGCTGCCGGTATTTCTGGGGCTTTTTGAGCGGCTGTTCCCGGATTTTGGCTCCATGACAGGCAGTCAGGAGCTGGATGTGCTGTGTTATATTCTGGTGGTCAGCGTGGGTCTGAGCATCCTGTTCAACCGCAACGCATCCTCAGGCGGGCTGGATATCGTGGCAAAGATCATGAATAAGTATCTGCACATGGAACTGGGCAAGGCCATGTCCCTTTCGGGAATGTGCGTGGCACTTTCCGCTGCCCTTGTCTACGATAAAAAGACCGTGGTGCTGAGCATTCTTGGCACCTACTTCAATGGCATGGTGCTGGATCATTTCATCTTCGATAACAGCATCAAGCGCCGGGTGTGCATCATTACCGAGAAGGAAGAGGCGCTGCGGCAGTTCATCATCAACGACCTGCACAGTGGTGCCACCATGTACGAGGCCATTGGTGCATACAACTTTGAAAAGCACAACGAGATCATTACCATCGTGGACAAAAACGAGTATCAGAAGCTGATGAACTTCATCAACCGCGAGGACCCCAAGGCCTTTGTTACCATCTATAATGTATCCAGTATGCACTACCAGCCCAAGCGCTGAGCGCGGTACAGGGGAAGGACACAAAAGCCGTGCCGGGGCTTTTCCGCAGCGGAAAACCGTGGTAAAATAAGAAAAAACGGAAAGGGAATAACAGCCATGGACATCAGACTGGTTTGCAGCGATATTGACGGTACGCTGCTGCAATACGGCAAAAAGGAGCTGGAGGGCGAAATATTCAAACAGATCCGGGCGCTGCATCAGCGGGGCATCTGGTTCTGCCCGGCCTCCGGGCGGCAGTATACCAGCCTGCGCAAACTCTTTGCACCGGTGGCAGACTGCTGCGTGTTTATCTGCGAAAACGGCGGCACCATCTTTAAAGAAGAACAGTGCATCGCCAAAAATCCCATGCCGCGGGCGCTGGCAGAGGAAATTGCCAACGATATGTGGACCCGCAGCGAGGGGCAGGGCGAGGTGATGCTCTCCGGCCAGAACACCGCCTACCTGATGGAGCGCGGTCTTGGCATGCTGCAGCGGGTGCAGTTCGTGGGCAACCACTACCAGATCATTCACAGCCCCGCCGAGGTGCCGGAGGACATCACCAAGGTGTCGGTGTACCTGCACGAGGGCGTGGAGAACTATGTGGAGCGCTTTGTGCCCCGCTGGAAGCAGGCCAACTGCGCCGTGGCGGGGCCGTACTGGATCGATACCACCTTTGCCAACAAGGGCATCGGGGTGCAGTGCGTGTGCCGCATCCTTGGCATCGACCCCGCACAGGTCATGGCTTTTGGCGATAACTACAACGACGAGACCATGCTGGACGTGGTGGGCGTGCCCTACATCATGGACAACGCCGCCGCTCCGCTGCGGGCAAAATACCAAAACCACACCCCCCGCCCGGAGGATGTGCTGGCGCAGCTGTTGGCACAGCAGCCGTAAAGGGGGCGAGCCCATGGACCGCAAGGGCTTGGAACAGCTCATTTTTGATACTTACAGCGTAGAGCCGGACTATCCGTGGATGGACACCCCGGAGTCGGCGGTGTTCCGCCATGCGGCAAACCGCAAATGGTTTGCGCTGGTCACCACTGTGCCCAAAAGCAAGCTGGGTCTGCCCGGGCAGCAGCCGGTGGATATCGTAAACCTGAAATGTGACCCCATCCTTATCGGCTCCCTGCGGGCAGAGCCGGGCTTTTACCCGGCCTACCACATGAACAAGGAAAACTGGATCACCGCCGCGCTGGACGGCAGCGCCCCGGAGGATAAGCTCCGTCTGGTGTTGGATATGAGCTACACCGCCACCGCACCCAAGCTGCGAAAAAAGAAAGCTTGACTGCAGCAAAATAAGGGCGGGCGCTGCAATAGTTGCCTGCTTTTATTCGTATTCAGGATAAAGGAACTGCATTTTGCAAAAGGAGGAAGCTATGGCTATTTTTGAAAAGACCATCCGTAACCAGAACTTCGATACCCTGCTCCGCAAGCTGGAACACGCCATCCCGGACAGCAGCTGGTCGGCAGAGCTGGAAGCCGGCAGCGATTTCAAGGAGGGCAGCGCCCGGTGCAGCGTGCGGGTGTTTGAGCGGTACAGCATGGTGGGCGGCAACCGTCTCAGCCTGACGCTGACCCTGTTCCAGAACGGGGACGAGCCCATCCGGCTGTCGGCCATTGCAGCGGGCGGCAGTCAGGCGGTGTTCTTTAAGATGAACACCCTCGGCGAGGACGCGTTTCTGGAGGACGTAAAGCAGCTGCTGGAAGAAATTTTGGGGGACTAATATGTTTTATAGTGGGTTTGACGCGCTTTTCAGCATCCTGTTCCCGCTGGTATTTCTGGTGGTGCTGGGCATGATCCTGTTTACCGTGGTGAGCAACCTGCGCACATGGGGCAAAAATAATGCGTCCCCGCGCCTTACCGTCCCGGCTACTGTGGTGGCCAAGCGGACGAACGTTTCCCGCCATCATACGGACAATACGATGTCGCATACGTTCACTACCTATTATGCCACCTTTCAGGTAGAAAGCGGTGACCGCATGGAACTGGAAGTAGATGGTTCGGATTACGGAATGCTTGTCGAGGGCGATACCGGAAAGCTGAGCTTTCAGGGCACGCGTTATCTGGGGTTTGAACGGAATTAAACACGCTTCTGCGCAGCATTTTTGAAGAAATCGCAGAAGCTGTGACAAAAGTATTATTCTTTTATGAATTTTAGCACTCTTCTATCGACACTGCTAATGAACGGTGTTATAACAAGGGCGTGCTCAGGAGGAAGGGCAAAAGGAGAGCCGCAAGGTTCCCCGGAAAGCCTTTCCGAATGGACGCTTCAAAGTTTTTGCCCCGACCCGAACGCCGGGATTGGAGGTATGTTTTATGTTTATGCCGACTGTTTTTCATGAGAACCTGTTCGATGATCTCTTTGATCCGTTCTGGAACGAGGGTGCACTGGAGCGTGCGATGAACCGCGAAGCCCGCGACACCTTTGGTAAGCGCGGTGCAAACATGATGAAGACCGATGTCAAGCAGACGGACAACGGCTACGAAGTGGACGTTGACCTGCCGGGCTGCAAGAAGGAAGACGTTCAGATGGATCTGAGCGACGGCTATCTGACCATTCAGGCAGTGCGCAGCCACAGCAATGACGAAAAGGACAACAAGGGTCGCTACGTGCGGCGCGAGACCTTCTCCGGCAGCTGCGCCCGCAGCTTCTATGTGGGCGAGGTGAAGAAGGAGGACATCCATGCAAAGTTTGAGGATGGTGTCCTGCACATCCAGCTGCCCGCTCCTCAGCAGACAAAGGCTCTGCCTGAGAACCCGAATTTGATCGAGATCGAGTAAATGCCGACCATGTGCGCCAAGGCATAACGTATATAGGATGCCCCCGGAGAGCTGCAACAAGCCCTCCGGGGGCATTTTTTGTGTACAGGCTTTCGATGACGGAGAGGGGAGAAAATACCTGTTTTTGCCAGAAAACTTTATTTTTCCACCGTTTCGTGGTATCCTTATAAGGTACACGCAATACAGGCCTGCGGCTGCACTGGCAGCGGCTGCGGACTGCGCGCGGCAAAAAAAGAACGTATAGAAGAGAAAAGGGGGATAAAAGTCATGGGCGAATTTGCCTTTCAGACTTTACGGGAAAGTATCACCTCTGCCATCAGGAGCAAGATCCTTACCGGGGAATTACAGCCGGGCGTAAAGCTGGCCGAGCAGAAACTGGCCGAGGAGTTTGGCTCCAGCCGGGCACCCATCCGGGAGGCGCTGCGGCAGCTGGAACAGGAGGGCATGGTTGAATATTCGCGCAATGTGGGCTGCTCGGTGCGCCGGGTAAAGCCGGAGGACGCCTACGAGATCTATCTGCTGCGGGCAAATCTGGAAATGACGGCGCTGCGCTATTTTGACTGCAAATTCCCGGAGGAGAATCTGCGCACCCTGCGCGGCATCTTAGAGGAGATGCGCAATGTCCGGCCGGGGGATCTTTCGCAAATCGTGGAGAACGACAACCGCTTCCATGCGGTCATCGTGCAGCGGGCGGGGCTGCCCAGACTGCTGAAATTCTGGGACGACCTGAACTACGGCAACCTGCTTGTTGGGGCGAACAGCGGCTCCAACCACGAGACGCTGGCGCAGCGGCAAAACGGCATTCACACCAAGCTGTACGAGGCGCTGGCAAGCGGCGACACCGAGGTTGCCTGCCGCGCTGTCTACGCCCACTACATGGAGCCTATGGAGCGGATGCGCAGCGCAAACAGCGCCGTACAGGCAGCGGACGAAGCAGCAAAATAAGGGGAATTTGGCTGACCGTCTAAATTTTGACCAATCATTTTATGGAAATTGCAGATTGTCTACAATCTGCAATTATGCTATACTATCAAAGTGATCGGTCGAGTACTGCTGTATTTTAGTAAAATTGCAAGGTATATGCGGAACCTTGGCCTTCTTACAGGAACTTCCGCCCTGTGTGGAAAAGAAAGAGAGGAATTGTCCGCATGTCTAACAAAGAAAAAGCCACAAAGATCTCGTGGCTTACCCTTGCCTTCATGGCCTTTTCTACGGTCTGGGGCTTCGGCAACATTACCAACGGCTTTGTGTACTTTAACGGTCCGCAGGTCATCTTCAGCTGGATCTTTATGTTTGTCCTGTACTTCATCCCCTATGCGCTGATGGTGGGTGAGCTGGGCTCTGCCTTTAAGAATGAGGGCGGCGGCGTCAGCTCCTGGCTGCACCAGACCACCAACGCCAAGCTGGCCTACTACGCCGGTTGGACCTACTGGGCTTGCCACATCACCTACATCGCCAGCAAGGGCAGCGGCTTTTTGAAGGCGCTGAGCTGGGCCGTTTTCCGCAACGCGGAGACCTACGATTCCTTCCCCACCCGCTACATCCAGCTGGCTACCTTCTGCATTCTGCTGCTGGGCTGCTACATTGCAAGTCTGGGTCTGAACCCCCTGAAAAAGCTGCTAACTGCCGCAGGCACCTGCACCTTCGTCATGTCCCTGCTGTACATCGTGATGATGTTTGCTGCCCCGGCCATCAACCCCACGGCAGAGTACGTCCACGCAAACCTGAGCTTTAGCAGCCTCATCCCCAACTTCAACGTCACCTACTTTACTTCTCTGTCCATTCTGGTGTTCGCTGTGGGTGGCTGCGAGAAGATCTCTCCCTACGTCAATAAGGTCGAGAACCCCAGCAAGGGCTTCCCCCGCGGCATGATCGCGCTGGCCGTCATGGTGGTCACCTGCGCCATTCTGGGCACGCTGGCCATGAGCCGTATGTTCGACCCCGCCGTCATCAACGCCAGCGCAGAGAGCTTCAACGCCTATGTCGCCAACAGTTCCTACTGGGCTTTCCAGAAGCTGGGTCAGTACTACCATGTGGGCGATCTGTTCATGATCATCTACGCCCTGTGCAACGTCATCAGCCAGCTCGCCGTGCTGATCTTGAGCATCGACGCACCGCTGCGTATGCTGCTGGATAACGAGCACACCAAGCAGTTCATCCCGCAGGCTTTGCACAAGGTCAACGCCCACGGCGTGCACAGCAACGGCATCAAGATGGTGGCTGTGCTGTCCGGCTCCATCATTCTGGCACAGTCCTTCGTGCCCGGTGCGGCTGCTGTTCTGCGCCAGCTGACCAAGCTGAACTCTGTGTGCATGCCCATGCGCTATCTGTGGGTGTTTGCCGCCTACATCGCCCTGCGCAACGCCTACGATACCATCCCCGCCGAGTACCGCTTTGTCAAGAATCAGGCCGTGGCCAAGTTCTTCGGCGGCTGGTGCTTTGCCGTTACCGCCGTGTGCTGCGTGCTGGGTATGTATGATAAGGACCCCTTCACCTTTGCACTGAACGTCATCACCCCCGTGGTGCTGACCGTGCTGGGATTCATTCTGCCCGCCCTTGCAAAGCGCGAGCAGACTGCTGCCAAAAAGTAACCAGAATATGCTTAAAAAGGGCCGGTCAGCACTGACCGGCTCTTTTCAGATACACCCAAGGAGGTTTATTTTTATGATCGCATCCGAAGTCCGCGAAATGCTGTCCTTCATCGACGGCAACCCCACCGCATACCACACCACCGCCGCTGTGCGGGATATCCTGCTGAAAGCAGGCTTTGCCGAGCTGCTGGAAAGCCGCAAGTGGGCGCTGGAACCCGGCAAGGACTACTTTGTCTGCCGCAACGGTTCCAGCATCATCGCCTTCCGCATGGGCGACCAGCTGGAAAATTACAGCTTCAACGTTGCCGCCGCCCATACGGATTCTCCCTGCTTCCGCATCAAGGAGAACGCCGAGATCCACATGGGGCAGAACTACACCAAGCTGAACACCGAGGGCTACGGCGGTATGATCTGCGCCACATGGATGGATCGTCCGCTGTCTGTGGCGGGTCGTGTGCTGGTGCAGGAGAACGGCGCTATCGTATCCCGTCTGGTGGCACTGGACCGCGACCTGCTGATGATCCCCAGCGTGGCCATCCACATGAACCGCGAGGTCAACGATAAGGCTTCCTTCAACAAGCAGGTGGATATGCTGCCTGTGCTGGGCGGTGCCTGCGAGGAGGGCGCGCTGAAAAAGCTGATCGCAGAGGAGCTGCAGGTGTCCGAGGAGCAGATCCTTGGCAGCGACCTGTTCCTCTATGTGCGGGAAAAGGCCACCGTCTGGGGCTGCAACGAGGAGTTCATCTCCTGCGGCCGTCTGGACGACCAGCAGTGCGTTTACGGCATCCTGAAAGGTCTGCTGACCGCCAAGAACGCCCGCTCCATCGGCGTGGCAGCCTTCTTTGATAACGAGGAAGTCGGCTCCGGCACCAAGCAGGGCGCAGCTTCCACCTTCCTGTACGATGTGCTGCACCGCATTGCCCAGAGCCTTGGCGGCAACGATGAGGACTTCCACCGCGCGGTGGCTTCCAGCTTTATGGTCAGCGCCGACAACGCCCACGCTGTGCACCCCAACCACCCGGAGCACACCGATGTGAACAACTGCACTTACATGAACAAGGGCGTGGTCATCAAGACCCACGCAGGTCAGAAGTACACCAGCGACGGCATGAGCGTTGCCGCCGCCCGGGAGCTGGCTGCCCGCGCCGGTGTGCCACTGCAATACTTTGCAAACCGCTCCGATAAGGTGGGCGGCAGCACGCTGGGCAATCTGGCCATGGCACAGGTGTCCATGAACTGCGTGGACATCGGCCTGCCCCAGCTGGCGATGCACTCCTGCTACGAGACCGCCGGCGCAGAGGATACCCTCTCGCTCATCAAACTGATGCAGGAGCTGTACAGCAGCCACTTTGAAGAGACTGCTTTCGGCACCCTTTCCATCAGCAAGTAAACGGATAAAAGCATAAAAAGGACTGCTGTGCGCTGTTTTGCACGGCAGTCCTTTTTGCATAAAAGCTGATTTTCCGTGGCCGGTTAAGCTCGGATATAGAAATCCGATGGTAGTTGTGGTAAAATAAGGCATCCGGGAGCGCCGGGCGCTCCGCTGCAACATCAAAAATGGAGGTTTTCTATGAAAAAGACCTATCGCTCGCTCTTTTGTCTGCTTGCGGTGCTGCTGCTCAGCGTCAGCGTGCTGCCCTCTGCTTCGGCGCTGTTTTCCAAGAAGCTCTACTATTATGGTGTAGTAGAGGGTGTCAGCCGCACCGTGGAAGGCAAGGTGGAGTCTATTCTGGTGACTGCGGAAGAGCAGGAGACCTATCAGATGATCGTTACCGACAGCACCGTCTGGCAGGACCATGACGAAAAGACCACCTCCGACCCCGCTACCCTTGCGGTAGGCGAGCAGATCTGCGTGGTGCACGACCCGGCTGTGATGATGTCACTGCCGCCGCAGTCGGTAGCGTATACCGTCATCCGCAACTTCCCCGCAGGCACGGATCTGGAGCAGGAAGCCCGGGATGCCGCCTGCCCGGTGAAAAAGTTCTTCGCCGACACCCGCAAGGCCATTTCGGACTGGTTCTACCAGACCATGCCCATCTGAGGGGAATGCTCCTTCTATAACGCAAAAAACTGCTGCCCCGTACCGGATGCCAAAGCGTCCGGGCAAAGGGGCAGCAGATTTTTTATGCAAGGTCATGCGGTGGTTTGCGGCAAAAACGCTGCAGACCGCTATTTATTTTCGGGGGGGGGGAAAACGCGGAAGCGCTTTACCACCTGTTCCAGTGCGCTGATGTCCACAGGCTTGGACAGATGTTCGTCCATGCCGGCTTCCTTGCTCTTTTGCATATCCTCAAGGAAGGCGTTGGCGGTCATGGCAAGGATGGGGATGGTGCGTCCCAGCGGGTTTTCGCCGCTGCGGATGCGGCGGGTGGCTTCCAAGCCATCCATCACCGGCATCTGCACGTCCATCAAAATCATGTCGTAATCGCCGGGCTTGACGCTGGCAAAGGCATCCACGATCTCCTGACCGTTGGGGCAGATGGTGCAGCTTGCGCCTTTTGTTTCCAGCAGCATTTGCAGAATCTCGGCGTTGATGGCGTTATCCTCGGCACAGAGGAACTTCATGCCGGACAGGGGAGAAGTGGTCTCTTCTTCCTCCGGGAGCGCCTGCGCCTTTTGCACCGTGTCCGCTTCGGTGTCAATGGGGAATTCCAGCACCACCTCAAAGCGGGTGCCCTTACCGGTGGCACTCTCTACGCTGATGGAGCCGCCCATCAGGTCTATGACGCTTTTGGTAATCGCCATACCCAGACCCGTGCCCTGCACCTTGTTGGTGCCGGAGCGCTCCTCACGGGTAAAGGGGTCAAAGAGGGTCTTTTGGTAGTCCGCGCTCATGCCGATGCCGTCATCCTGCACCACAAAGCGGTACCGGGCGAAGTGCTCGTTCCGGGGCAGCTCTTCCACCTCCAAACGGATGTGCCCGCCGGTGGGCGTATACTTGACCGCGTTGGAGAGGATGTTCATCAGCACCTGATTCAGACGGTTGGGGTCGGCCAGCACGTTTTCGTGCTGCAGATTGGTGCTTACCGTAAAGGTCTGACTGCGCTGACCTGCCTGCTGCCGGATGATGCTGTCCAGCTGACTGATCTGCTGGGACAGATTCATTTTTTCCACATGCAGGGTGGTCTTGCCGCTCTCGATGCGGCTCATATCCAGAATATTGTTGATGATGCCCAGCAGCAGCTGACCGGAGCTTTCCAGCTTGCCCAGATGCTCGGCAAGCTTTTCCGGCTCGTGCAGCTCGTTTTTCATCAGGGTGGTAATGCCGATGATGGCGTTCATGGGGGTGCGGATATCGTGGCTCATGTTGGAGAGGAAGTCTGTCTTGGCTTTGCTGGCACGCTCGGCGGACTGCAGCGCCTCGGCGGCAGCATCCTGCGCCCGCCGCATCTCGTCGTTGGCCTGCGTCAGCTGGACGTTATACTGCTCCAGACGGAGGTTCGTCTTTTTTTCAGCCTGCAGCTCCCGCTGCTGCTTTTCCCGCAAAAGGAACCAGCCAGCAATGACTGCCATGATCGAAAACACCGTTGCAAAGCCTACAATAACGGCCATGACGATATTGACCAGCTTCTGCGTATTCACGGCCACATATTCTGCTGGAACAAGGAACGCCAGCGTCCACTGGGCGTTTTCCATCTGCTTCAGGGCGTAGTAATACTCAGTTCCGTCCAGCACAGCGTTGGAATAACAGGAGCCTGTGCGGGCAAGCCGCTCCTTTGCTGCTGCAAAGGAAGAACCGTGCAGATAGGACATCTGGGAGAGCACGGTGTATACGTTATGCCCCTTCAGCAGCTCAGTGTCATTGGCGTTGAACAGCTTGAAACCGTCGTTATCCAGCACATAGACGCTGTTGTTATTTTCGTAGGCGTCGCAGCGGAAATAATCGTTCAGTTGGGTCATGCTCTGCGAAATACCAAAGTAGCGCAGGGTGATCTCTTTCTCTCCGCTTTGCAGTGTGATGGGGGTGGAGAGCTGTTCCAGAAACACCATCCGGGAGTCGTCCACGGTCAGCGAATTGGAAACATAGCTGACCCGCTGCGGCGCGTTTTCCAGATAGTTCATTTCCCGCAGCAGACCCGTGCGGCCATACTCGGTATAATAACGCCCGGCAGCATCCACGGCGATCAGCTCGATCTGTTTTTCATGGTAATTGGAAAGCTCCGACAGCTTTTTCAGATAGCGGTAGAGATCGGTATCGGTCTCCAGCGGGGTGTAGTATAAATAATTACACTGCACATCCACCTCGTCCCAGTGGTTGTCGATCACATCCTCCAGACTGTGGAACATCTGGTGGGTGACCTCTTCCATCTGGCTCAGCCGCTCGTGGTAGACAAGGTTTTGGATGTAGGTCTGGCTCATGACAAAAAGGGTCAGGATCAACACGATGATGACAAAGCCGAAGCCCACAAACAGCTTTTTATAGATTTTGTTGTTCACATCCAGTATCTCCTGTCCGTTTTATTCAACTCCATGCGGTGTCTGCCCGGCTGATGGTGGTGTATGCGCCAAAGAAGGCTTTTGCGGCATCCATGCCCACCACGCCGCTGTCTGTCACCGTTGCTTCGGCAGCCAGCTGGTCGCTCACACCGCAGATGGCCACCTGATAGGTCTTGCCCGCCTCCGGCTGCACCGGGCTTACCAGCACATAGGGGTAGCCCTTGCCGTTGCCGTAGGCATCGTAGCCCGTGGCCAGCAGGTCGCTGATCTGCTGCCCGGTCAGGGTGACGGTCTGGATGGTGCGGTTCCAGCCGGTGGGCAGGATGGCCGAAAGGTCGTAATCCGTAATGCCCTTGGCGTACAGCTTGGCGGCTACGCCGTGGTGGTTCTGTTCGGTGGGGTTGCCGGGGATCCATGTGCTCAGCGAGACCAGCGCAAGGTCGCTGCCGGTGGCCTGTGCAAAGCAGCGGCCTACCAGCATGGCGCAGTCCTGCTGCGAAAGCTCCTCCGTAACGGTAGTGATGACATCCGGGGTGTTGTTCACCACACTGTCCTGATCCTCGTCCAGCTGACGGATGACATCCTCTATGGTGGCGTTGCCCTCCATGAAGTCCAGCATTTTAAGGCCAGTGGTCACGATGGTGTTTTCCCAGCCGGAGTAGATAAAGGGCGCGGTGTTGCCTGCGTTCAGGGCATCGGCAACATCGGCGTAGTAGGTGTCATCTGCCTTTGCACCCTTGAAGGGCAACAGGCTGCTTTTCAGCGCCGTTGCGGGCTGCAGAGCGCTGGTGCCTGCAACGGTGGAAAGCACACGCATCACCTTGAGCGCATCCTCCAGCTTCTGGGGGTTCTGTTTCAGCTTTTTATTCAGACCGTAGAAGCGGTTCACATTCAGCACAAAAACGTTCTGGGTGCCGTCCTCGGAAAGATACGGCATCAGGCCGAATTCATCGGCGTTGTCGTCTGCCTCCACAATGCCGTTGGTGTTTCCGATCAAAAACAGGGTATTCCCCTCGGCCATCCTCTGCAGGGTCACATTGTCGTCAAGAGCATCGCCGGAGTCGTTCAGCATCCCGATGTCCTTCCACTTTTTGACATACGCCATTGCCTGCATCATGCCGGGGGTGTTGCTGACGTTTGCCTTGCCGGAAAGATAATCCTTCTGCCACAGTCTGCCGTCCAGTGTGCCAAGGAAATCGGCATCTGCAATGTTGCACAGATACTGGAAACCGTAGCCCGGGTACTGGATCTGCGACAGGCAGAGATCGACCCCGGCTTCCTTGGCTTTTGCAGCCAGCACTTCCAGCTCAGCGAAAGAATTGGGCAGCTCCCAGCCGTGTTCTCGCAGCAGGGTCTTGTTGTAGGTGATGCCGTAGCAGTTGTAAACCGAGGGCAGCAGATAGATGGCACCGTTGTCGAACACGTCCTGCAGACGGGACTCCACATAGTTATCCGTAAAATCGTAGCCGGAAAGGTCCAGCAGTTTGTCGGAGACCAGATCGATCTGGGGGTCGTAGTAGGTCAAGGTGCAGACGTCCGGCAGGTCGCCTGCCGCAAACATATTCTGCAAACAGGTGGTGGTGTTATCGCCGCTGTATGGCACGACCTCGATGTTCACTTCCGGGTAAACGCTGTGCACCTGCTCAATAAAGGCTTCTATCTCCTTATAAGGTGCCATAAAGGTGACGGCTTCGTGCGCATCTGCTGTTTTGCTTTCAGCCTTGCCGCCGCCGCAGGCGGTCAGCGCTGCCGTGGCAGCTGCAACGCTGCAAGCCTGCAAAAAGGAGCGGCGGGAGATCTTTTTTATCATATAAATATACTTTCCTCACATTTTCGGAAGGCAGTACTGCGCAAGTGCAGGAGCGCAGTGCTACCTTAGCGATTCTTACACACCCCACAGGAACTCCCACGTTCGCGGCCTGTCCGCACTGGGCATACGCCGTTTTTCCCATAAAATGACATTTTTATTGTATCATTGTAACAAAAGCGTTTCAAGCTGTTTTTTGAAGGATTTTGCATGGAAAAGGGCGAAAAACCGCGTGCTTTGCAGCTGCACGGCATAAAAATACCCCTGACACCAGGGAAGGATATCAGGGGGTATGGTATTCCGGGCACGCTGTTTTATTGCAGGGGCTCTTTTGCGCGCAGACGCCGAAAGGTGTCCTCTTTTACAAGCTCGATGACCACCGCTGTCAGGGGGATAAAGAAGATAATGCCGATGATGCCAAAAAGCTTTCCGCCGATCATGGCGGCAATAAGGGTGTATAGCGGCGAAAGCCCCACGGATTTTCCAACCACACGGGGATAAATGAACTGGTTTTCAACAAACTGCACGGCAAGGTACACGATCAGGCAGCGCACCGCCAGCACAGGGTCTACCAACAGCACAAGGAACACACTGACCACGCAGGAGATCAGTGCACCCACATAGGGGATGATGGCGCAGATGGCGGTGAGCACGCCCACCAGACTGCCGTAGGGGATCTTGAAAACGGAAAATGCAAGAGCCATCAGAACGCCAAGGATCACTGCCTCGCTGCATTGTCCCGTTAAAAAGTTTGCAAAGGACTGCCGGAACAGCCGGCAGAACTTCAGCACCCCGGCGGCGTGGGCAGGCTTCAGGTAGGCGCACACCAGCGTGCGGGCTTGGTGGCCGAGGCTCTCCGTACTAAGGGACATATAGACGGAGATGATCAGCGCAAACGAGGCGGTGATCGCGATATTCACCGTGGCAGAGACAGCCCCTACCGCATTGACCAGCACCGTGTCGATGCTTGCGGTGACCTTGTGCAGCAGCTGCTCCCAGTTGATGCCCTCCAGCCAGTTCATCAGCCAGCCCATGTCAGCATCCTGTGCGTTGAGATAGGCAGTCCAGCGGGGAATATTGGCCTCGATCTGCACATACAGGCTGTGGAAGGACTGCACCAGCTCCGGAATCAGCAAAGTCAGCGCCAATACCAGCACCAGCACAACGCCCAGCAGGGTGATGAAAAAGCTGAGAAGGTGGATGGCTTTCGCCGAGGGCTGCTTTTTGGCCTTGCCGAACAGGCGGTTCAGCCGCTTTTCCAGACCGGTCATGGGCACGTTGATAAAAAGCGCCAGAATGCCGCCCGCCAGAATGGGCAGTACCAGATCTATCAGCTTTGCGGCAAAGGCCAGAACGTCAGAAAGCCGCAGCAGCGCTACAAAAAGCGTTACCCCTACCACGGTAACGAGCAGAGATTGTTTTGTTTTTGGTTCCATGAAAAAGTTCCTTTCCCGGAAGATTGTGGCAGCAGGCAGCAAAAAGACCGCCCGCCGACTCTTTTTGGTATTGTAATCGGAAGAAAAGGGCTTGTCAAGACGAGAGAAAGGGAAACGGGACGTTATAAAAGCAGTTTGCGAGAATGCAAGCGGGAGCTTTTCAGTAGGGGAAAAGCGTGGTATACTGGGCAGAGCAAATTTAAAAAAATTGAGAGAAACACAGCTTGAAAGGAAATAGATCATGTCGAAGGATGAATATCTGATCACAGATGCGCCGCTGAAAGCGCTGACGGTTTTTGCAATGCCAATGATCCTTGGCAGCTTTTTTCAGCAGGTCTATAATATGGCAGATTCCATCATAGTCGGTCAGTTTGTCGGCTCCTCGGCACTGGCGGCTGTCGGTGCCTGTGCTGCGCTGACCAATGTTTTTATTTGCGTGGCGCTGGGTGCCGGTGTGGGTGCCGGTGTGCTGGTAAGCCGCTATTTTGGCGCTAAAAACTATGGCAAAATGAAAACCATCGTGTCAACGTCCCTGCTCAGCTTTCTGGTTTTGAGCGTTGTCCTTGGCGTTTTTGGCTTTAGCTTTTCCCATTGGATGATGAGCGCGTTACAAACCCCTGCAGATATAATG
>OHSO01000494.1_pt1 | contig 22570 bp, 20 predicted proteins | sample 1578651 | NCBI WGS metagenome assembly OHSO01 (sample SAMEA3879524, study PRJEB24766) | human gut metagenome | biome: human-associated habitat; feature: feces | place: USA | collected 1985/1987 | reverse complement strand
AAAGGAAAAATCTGCGCCGAAATCCAAAATATTCAAGATTGTCGGCTTGATTTTTCCTAAATTTTAAATGGTGTTTAGTATAAAGCGGATATCATTCAAACAAAAGTCAAAGGCACGGTTCATTTTCCGAACCGTGCCCTTTTATATCACTTTTCCTTATCGGGCAAAAGCTTTGTCATGCTCTTTGCGCATATCGCCATTGTTGAAGCATTATGCAGGAACGCTGATGTTCCCGGTGCGATAATTCCGCAGAAGCCCATCAGGAGCAATGCAGAATTGAAACGGAGTATGAAGCGGTAGTTCTTATGTATCCTTTCCATAAGAAGTCCGCTGAGTTCACGCAGACGGACAAGCTCTTCAAGTCCCGTTCCGCGGAGGGTTATATCCGCAGCTTCCTTTGCGATATCCGAAGCGTCGCTGACGGCCGCCGAAACATTCGCTACGGCAAGTGCAGGTGCGTCGTTTATGCCGTCGCCGACCATAACGACCTTTCTGCCGTCCGCTTTGAGTTTTTCTATCATACCGTGCTTGTCCTCCGGGAGCACCTGAGCATAGAACTCGGTTATGCCAAGCTGAGAAGCGATCATCTCCGCCGCCTTTGTGCTGTCGCCCGTGATCATTATAACGTTCCTGAAGCCGCTCTTTTTCAGCTTTTCAACAACGTCCTTTGCTTCGGCTCTCGGAGGGTCTGCAATGCAGAGTGCCGCCGAAAGCGTATCACCGACAGCAAGATATACTACCGAGCAAGCACCCGACTGTTCATCTATCTTTTTCTGCTGCTCCAAGGTTATCTCGATGCCCTCATCTTCGCAGACAAAGTGTTTGCTGCCGATGATCGCACGTTCGCCGTCGAGCGTTGTTGCGATGCCGTGAGCAACGATGTAGTTGACCTCGGCGTGTTCCTCCGCATGGTCAAGCCCTTTATCCGCAGCGGCTTTTACGATAGCTTTTGCCACGCTGTGAGGAAAATGCTCTTCGAGGCAGGCAGCGATCCTGAGCGCTTCGTCCTCGGAATATTTTCCGAACGGAATTACCTTTTCGAGAACGGGTTCTGCGTTTGTGAGCGTACCCGTTTTGTCGAATACTATCGTATCCGCCGAAGCGAATTCTTCGAGATATTTTCCGCCCTTTACGGTGATGTCCATATCTGCGGCTTCCTTTATCGCCGAGATGACGGCAATAGGCGTTGAAAGCTTTATTGCGCAGGAATAATCGACCATTAGCACGGAAACCGCCTTGGTGATGTTCCGTGTGAAGAGCAGTGCAAGCCCGAAGCCGATGAAGCTGAAAGGAACTATGCTGTCCGCAAGCTTTTCCGCACGGCTCTGAACACCTGCTTTGAGGTTTTCCGAGTTGTCGATAAGATCTATTATCCTGCTCAGTTTTGTGCCCGAGGAAAGCTCTCTTACCGTAACGGCAACACTGCCCTCTTCGACTGCCGTGCCTGCAAAGACCGAGTTTCCGACCGTTTTCATAACGGCAAGCGGTTCGCCCGTCATTGCGGCTTCGCAGATATAAGCTTCGCCCTCGGTGATCTCACCGTCCACGGGGATAACGCCGCCCGTGCGGACACGGATAACGTCGCCCTTTTTCAGCTCAGACATTGGGATAAGCACATCTGCGCCGTCCTGAACGAGCCATACCTTGTCGGATTTTACTGCAAGGCTGTCTGCAAGTGCGGCTTTCGTTCTTGCTCTCGTATAATCCTCGAGAAGTCCCGAAATATTAAGCAGGAACATTACCGTGCCTGCAGTCTTGTAGTTCTTTTGGATAAGGCAAGCGCCTATCGAAGCACCGTCCAGCACATCGACCGTGAGCTTTCCGTCAAACAGAGTTTTTATGCCCTTTAAGACATATTTAAGTCCATTGTAAATGATGATGTACTTTCTTATGCACATCGGAAGAAAAAGCTTTGAAGCGAGCTTTTTCAGCGTAAAATCGAGGATACTGTCCTTGAATCTGCGGTCTATCTCGGCGATGCTGTAGTCTGAGCTGACGGGAACTATCTCCATTTTTCTCGGGTCAAGGCTTGAAACAAGCTTTATTACATTGCTTCTCGAGCCGTCTTTATAACAGATAAGTATGCCGCCGTTTTCGCAGTGTATCTCCGCATCGGTAACGTAAGCTTCGGACGTGATGCGCTTGTAGATGCTGTATTCCAGCTCTTTATCGAACGCAAAGCCGCCGCAGCGGAATCTTATACGGTGCGGTTGGTCATAAACTATTTTAAAGTTCATTAGTCATCATTTTCTTCCTGATCAATTCCTGCCTCGGTCTTTGCATCATAGCAGATGTCCGAAGCTTCGTCCTTCATATTCCGGAAAGCTTCCTTTGCATCGTGAGAAAGCTTCATTCCCTTTGCAAGTCCCGAAACAGCGAGCTGACGGGTCTTTTTTGCGGTCAGTATCTTCTTGCCTACGATAACTGCTGCCGCACCGCCGAGAGCGCAGAGGAACTTTTCATTTTTGAAAATATTTGCCATAATAAAACACTCCTTGATTAATATTTTTGATCGGTAACGCCGAAAAGACAAATAATACCTTAGGTTTTCAGGTCTGACATTTTTCTGCATCATTCGATCAAAATTTCTTACTAAATATTATACTAAAAAAATTTTTCATGTCAAGAGTTCTTTTATGAAAATTCTGTCAAAAAGAACAGACTTTTTTGTATTTATCAAGTTAGTTTTAATTAACTTTTAAGTTAGATCGAATTAACTTTTTCCTGTACTCGGACGTTAATTCGTCCCAATTCCGCAAAGCTGTCTCCGCAACCTTTGGGTCATACATAAGACCGACGTTTTTCTCTATCTCGCTGCGGCAGATATCGAGTGGAAGTGCTTTTCTGTACGCTCTTGCCGATGCCATAGCATCGATCGAGTCGCAGACGGCGATTATTCTCGCCCCGAGGGGTATCTCCTCGCCCTTTGCACCGAACGGGTAACCATTTCCGTCCCAACGCTCGTGGTGATGGAGAATTATAGCCGCTATTCTTGAAAAATGCTCCGATTTTGAGAGTATCTCCGCTCCTATTTCGGAGTGCTTTTTCATCAGCGTCCACTCCTCATCGTTGAGACGTTCGGGTTTGAGCAGAACGCGGTCGGGAACGCCTATTTTTCCGATATCGTGGAGATGCCCTGCGATATGTATTTCCTGCGTTTCGTGGTGCGGAATGCCCATTTTGCCGCATATAAAGCAAGCCATATCGCTCACACGCCGCGAATGATCGCCCGTGTACGGGTCGCGTGCATCGAGTGCCGAGGTTATGCACTCAACGAACTCATGATACTCAAAATTCAGTTCGCAGTCACAGCTCATTTTCTTCTGTCCTTTCCACAGTGTAGCCAAGTCCTATCACAGTCTGACGGATAGTGAAATCGGAAACGGGTGAAGCCGAATAAATCTCAGCGATGCCGCTTTTATAGTCTGCTTCCGCATACAAGCCCTGTCTGTTGAGGGCGTTCGCTATCCTCTCTGCGCAGTTTTTGCAGGACATTCCGCCGATGTGAACGGTCGTCTTATATTTATATTCCGAAAGATCGTTCTTTTTTTCGGCAGCCTTAACATCGTCAGAACCTGCTCCGCAGCAGCCGTGCGCAAGCTTGTTCATATAGCTCTTTATCGCTGTTACGCATACAACGATAAGCACAGCGATTATAATTCCCGTTGCCATTTTCGTATTTCACCCTCTCCCGATGTGATGTGCAAATACCGAAGTTTTATTTTTTTCCCAAAAAGTATTCGGCAAGCCTTTCGACTGTTTTTTCCGAAACGTGGCTGACTATCTTTACCGAATCATCGTCAGCCGCTTTTGGATCAAGTCCGAGAACATTTTCGAGGAAATCACGAATGATTATGCAGCTTGTGAAGATCGGGTTCGCAGCTTTGATGCCGCTTTCTGTCAGATTTATCTGACCGTAATGCTCTTTTTCGATATATCCGCTCTCGCAGAGCTTTGCGGTCATTGCGGCGGTGCTTGCTTTGCTCACGCCGACTATCTTTGCAACGTCGGAGGATTTCACCTCGCCGCCGTTCTGACCGAGCTTATATATTGCGAAGAGATATTTTTTCTGGGAATATGTAAGTCCGTTCACTTTTTCTTCTCCCCGTGACAACTGCTTCCGCAAGCGCATCCGTTAGGACAGCAGGAACATTTTCCGCCGCAGAAAGACTTTCCTTTTTTCTTATCCTTATATATCTGCCTTGCTGCCAGAAAGACAACACCTGCAACTATAAGACCGACTATCAAAGTAGACATATTGCCACGACCTTTCTTAAGTTTTGAGGTGACCTTTATAAACTTCTGCGCTCCCGTGAGTTTATCGGGAGCGCAGGTGAATTTGGTTTATTGCTTTATGATTTTACCTTAACGTTTGCTGTAAGTCTGTTGCTCTCCTTGTAAGGTCTTACAAGCATATAGATGATGCCTGCAAGGCAGATGAGGGCTGCAATAAGACCGATAACATTTACGTTGCCCGTGAAGAGATTGCCGAACTGGTTGATGCAGAGTGCAACTACATAAGCAAATCCGCACTGGTAGCCGATAGCGAATGCTGTCCACTTGCCATTGTTCATCTCTCTCTTGATAGCACCCATTGCAGCGAAGCAAGGTGCGCAGAGGAGGTTGAATACGAGGAACGAGTAACCTGTAACGCCTGTGAATGCAGCGCCGATCGCGTCATAAACGCTGCCCTCTCCGCCGCCGTAGAGGATACCCATTGTACCAACGATGTTTTCCTTTGCAACAAGACCTGTGATAGATGCGACAGTTGCCTGCCAGTTGCCCCAGCCGAGCGGCTTGAAGATCCAGGCAAGTACGCCGCCGATAGCAGCAAGGATACTGGAGTCGATCTCTTCTTCGGAAAGCATACGGAATGTTCCGTCAACCACACCGAAGTAGGTTGTGAACCATACAAAGATCGTAGAAAGGAGGATAACCGTACCTGCCTTTTTAATGAATGACCAGCCTCTTTCCCACATTGAACGGAGAAGATTTCCGACAGTAGGAAGGTGGTATGCAGGAAGTTCCATTACGAACGGAGCAGGGTCGCCTGCGAACATCTTTGTCTTTTTGAGCATGATGCCCGAAACGATGATTGCAGCCGCACCGATGAAGTATGCGGAGGTTGCAACGATAGGAGAGCCGCCGAAGATAGCACCTGCGATCATTGCGATGAAAGGTACCTTAGCGCCGCAGGGGATAAATGTTGTTGTCATAACTGTCATTCTTCTGTCACGTTCGTTTTCAATGGTTCTTGAAGCCATGATACCCGGAACGCCGCAGCCTACGCCGACAAGCATAGGAATAAAGGATTTACCCGAAAGACCAAACTTTCTGAAGATTCTGTCCATTACGAATGCAATACGGGACATATAACCGCAGGCTTCGAGGAATGCGAGGAGGAGGAAGAGTACGAGCATCTGAGGTACGAAGCCGAGGACTGCACCAACACCTGCTACGATACCGTCAAGGATAAGTCCGCTGAGCCAATCAGCGCAGTTTACGGATTCAAGCAGATTTCCGATAAGTACGGGAACACCGGGGACCCATACGCCGTAAGCAGCAGGATCGGGGTCTGCACAATCATACTTAACAAATGCATCGACCGCATCTGCAAGGTCTGCGCCCGTTGCTTCAACATCTTCCGTTGCAAGAGTTTCTTCATCTTCAACGGTGTATGTTACTGTGTCTGCATCTGTGAAGTTTGCAGCAAGAGCGTCAAGCTCAGTCTTGGCTGTATCAACATTGAATGTTTCGGATCCGCTGTCGATAGCTTCTTCAACAGCTGCTGTATCAATGCCGTTTTCCTGAGCCTTTTCGATGAATGCTTCAATAATCGCAGGAGCATCACCGTATTCCTCAGCAGCTTCTTCGTAAGCACTTGTGCCGATTCCGAGAAGATGCCAGCCGTCGCCGAAAAGACCGTCGTTTGCCCAGTCAGTTGCGGAAGCACCGACTGTGACCATTGCTATGTAATAAACAAGGAACATTACGCAGGCGAAAATAGGAAGACCGAGGATTCTGTTTGTAACGATCTTATCGATCTTATCGGAGGTCGTAAGTCCGCCCTTGTTTTTCTTTTTATAACATTCCTTAATAATAGTGCCGATATAAATGTAACGCTCATTGGTGATGATGCTCTCTGCATCGTCGTCCATTTCCTTTTCGGCAGCTTCAATATCCTGAGTGATATGAGACATTGTTGCGCTGTCGATCTTGAGCATTTCAAGAACCTTTTCATCACGCTCAAATACCTTGATAGCGTACCAGCGCTGGTTCTGTTCGGGAACATCGTGAAGAACAGCTTCTTCGATATGTGCGATAGCGTGTTCAACGCAGCCGCAGAACTTGTGCTGTGGGATCATCGGTTCTTTTGCCTCTGCAGCAGCAATAGCAGCTTCGGCAGCCTCATTTACGCCGGTTCCCTTAAGAGCGGAAATTTCAACTACCTTGCAGCCGAGTTCCTTTGAGAGCTGTTCGATATTGATCGTATCACCGTTCTTGCGGACGATATCCATCATATTGATAGCACATACAACAGGGATTCCAAGCTCAACGAGCTGTGTTGTAAGGTAAAGGTTTCTTTCAAGGTTTGTACCGTCGATGATGTTGAGGATCGCATTCGGACGCTCACCGATGAGGTAGTTTCTCGCAACAACTTCTTCAAGTGTGTAAGGTGAAAGCGAGTAGATACCCGGAAGGTCAGTGATGATAACATCTTTGTGACCCTTCAGCTTACCCTCTTTTTTTTCAACGGTTACGCCGGGCCAGTTGCCGACGAACTGGTTGGAACCTGTGAGGGCATTAAAAAGCGTTGTTTTGCCTGAGTTCGGATTTCCCGCAAGCGCGATTTTAATTTCCATATCCAATTTATCCTTTCTTGATGTTAGTTCAGACTAACTTTATTAGTCATTGCTAACCAATATGCAAAATAAATAAAAGTTAAGCGATCTCGATCATTTCAGCATCAGCTTTACGAAGCGAAAGCTCATAGCCTCTGACAGTTACTTCAACGGGGTCGCCAAGAGGAGCTACCTTGCGGATATAAATTTCAGTACCCTTTGTGATACCCATATCCATAATTCTGCGCTTTACAGCGCCCTCACCGTTAAGCTTCTTTACAGTGACAGTTGAACCGATTGCAGCATTTTTAAGTGTCATTTTCATTCTCTCCTTTTCATTTCAAATTATGTTACGCATCAAGAAAAGAACCGTTTCTTACATATCCTGATGCAAATTTACAACACCCGATAATTCCGAATTCCGCATTCCGAATTCCGAATTTAAAAAGATCATACCATGATCTTGCAAGCCATTTCCTTTGAAACGGCAACTCTTGATTCCTTTACATTGACGATAACATTTCCGCCGATCTCACTGACGACTGTTACCGTTCCACCTGCAACGAATCCGAGATTTTCGAGAAATTTTCTTGTATCGGGGTTTCCTCCGACCTTTTTGATGATGTTTTCTTCACCGGTATTGGCAAGCGTAAGCGGCATCATAGCTTCACTCCTTTTTATCGTTAGAATCTGCTAACCCTTCAGCCAAAAATTTTCGGAAAAATCCCGCAAACTGTCCGAATCCGACTTTTGCGATGGTATTTCCGCAAACTCCGGCCATACATTAGCTTTTGCTAACCCTTGAACTTTAAGTACGGTCAGTAGCCGCTAACTATGTTAGCTTTTACTAACCGTACTTAATAATACTATCATTTTACTCCGTTGTCAATAGTTTTTCGCAGATTTGTATATCTGCACAAACTCACACAGTTAGTTTTAGGTAACTTTGTTAGCCTTTGATAACCGTTCATATTTGGGTAAAAAACAAGTAATACTAATTTTTAATTGTTCTATAGACAAAATCGACAGATAGAATAAGTTCAGTCAAGGAGAACAACCGCAGGCAGGCTGTTGCCTGACAAGGGTGCTCGACGCAGAATGAACTTATTATAGCCGAGAGTTTGTCTATAGGTTGATTAAAAATTAGTATGATTATTCCGTAAGAGCCTTGCCCAAAGCCCTGCACCTTTCAAGGTCATCATCGGACGGAGCATCGTTTGCAATAATGCCCTCGCCGCCGGCGAGAACAGCACCGTCCGATCCAACTCTTGTTTCCCAGTTTCTCATCCATTCGCCGTCGCCCCAGCCGTAAGAACCGAAAAGTCCGACTTTTTTGCCGCTGAGTCTGCCCTCGATCTCTGTGAAGAACGGCTCAAACTCGTCCTCTTCGAGCATTTCAGCACCCATTGCAGGACAGCCGAATGCGACAGCGTCATAATCATCAACATTGCCCGAAAATTCGGAAACTGTGAAGAGTTCTGCGCCCGCACCCTCTGCGACTGCCTTTGCCATAGCCTCGGTATTGCCCGTGCCGCTCCAATAAATTACTGCTGTTTTCATAAACTTTGTCCTCCTGATCAATCTGATAAGTTCACAAGGGTCTGATAAATGTCAGCTCCCCCGTTTAATTTATTGCACAGAAAATTTCTGCACCTATCGTAATCCGCAAATGTACGCCGAGCATTCTCAACACTTCCGTAAACCTTCCAAGCACCGCAGAGCTTGAAATTTTCACCCTTGTTCTCGATGAAGCCGATAACATCTTCAACGGGATAGCCAAGAAAAACGCCGATCTCGTGAGGAAAGCTTTCACTTCCGCCAATGCGTTCCGAAAGTCGGTCAAGACATTCATCTACCGTCATATCCGAGGTGTAGCCATAGCGTTCGAGTATCACTTTGACCGAACTGTCCGCAAGACGTTTAGCAAGCTGTTCCATGCTGTAAACAAGTATGAGCGAACGGTTTTTGCAGCTGCACAATATCCTGCTCGCAAGTCCGAGCGCCGCAGTTCTGCGGTTGAAATACTGCGAGTGAAATGCAAGGTCAAATTCCGAAGATGAAAGCGAAAAAAGGCTTGCACACTTTATCCCGAGCAAAGTCGGCGCTGTATGAAACGCGAGCTTTCGCCCAAAACTGTTATACTCCGCTTTTGACATTCTATCACCTCGCCCTCAATTAGCTATTGCTAACCACATTGTACAGATTGTGCAAATCGACCTGCTCACTCCTCAAATTTCCCTACAATGAGCCGTAAAAAGCCTTACGTCGAATATCAGCAATGCTTTTCCCTGATTATTATGCTCACATCGTCAAAAAAAATTCGTTTGTGTGAGAATTTCATGCCATTTGCATTTCACCAAGATTTTCAGTTAGCATTTGCTAACCTATACACAGTATAACACGGCACAGCATTGTTTGTCAAGCATAACATTTACTGTACCGCAATTTTTTCGCAAAGTCAAAGAAAAGGTCAGTTCTTTTTATGGCATGTTTTGATATGATTTTTCAGATGTTCAAAGGATTCCTGACTGAAGTTATGTTCAAGGCGGCAAGCGTCCTCGGCAGCTGTCTTTTCGTTTACGCCGATGCCAACGAGCCAGTCGGTAAGAACAGTGTGACGCTCATAAACACTCGCAGCGGCAGCTCTGCCCTCTTCGGTAAAGGTTATATAGCCGTCTTTGTCCATTTTTATAAATCCGCCGTCCTTGAGAAGCCCCACCGCGCGGCAGACGCTCGGCTTCGATACATTCATTTCATTCGCGATATCAATTGAACGGACATCTCCGTTTTTGCTTAAAATATATATCGTTTCGAGGTAGTCCTCGCCCGATTGTCTGAGCTTTGCCATAAGTTCTCCTTTATATCCGGTGACTGATTTGAAACAAAATGTACATCTTATATTTATATTTTACCACTGCACAGCAGTGTTTGTCAAGCAAAACAAAAAATTATGCAATGTTCGGGAGGGAGAACGGTTCTTAACTACTTAAAAATCCAAGTATACTCATTTCAATCCACTCCCTCGTAAGAGGGAGAACGGCAATTGTCAGTCGTTTCGTCGTTATTTTTGCATTTCAATCCACTCCCTCGTAAGAGGGAGAACCGCAGCGGAGCGGTACAGAGTTTGAAGAGGGATATTTCAATCCACTCCCTCGTAAGAGGGAGAACAAAGCCGCTGTAATGCTCGTTTCTGCATCTCTGTATTTCAATCCACTCCCTCGTAAGAGGGAGAACGGCTCGGAACATCTCACACAGCGCTTTTGTGTGAATTTCAATCCACTCCCTCGTAAGAGGGAGAACGCACAAAACCTCGAGAAAAGATTTTTTATCACGGCATTTCAATCCACTCCCTCGTAAGAGGGAGAACTTAACTGCTGCATCTATACAGAGACGATACCAGATTTCAATCCACTCCCTCGTAAGAGGGAGAACTGTAATAGCTTGCCATTTGACAAACTCTTTGGTGATTTCAATCCACTCCCTCGTAAGAGGGAGAACGTATTATTACAGCGGCAGAACCACCAATATACAGCATTTCAATCCACTCCCTCGTAAGAGGGAGAACATCCTCGACAGTGTAACAGTCGGGGCAGGTATTCGATTTCAATCCACTCCCTCGTAAGAGGGAGAACGGTCGTGTGTGCGATGAACACGCTCAAAAAGGGCATTTCAATCCACTCCCTCGTAAGAGGGAGAACCCGCCAACTCGTATAGTGCGTTATTGTTGCTCTATTTCAATCCACTCCCTCGTAAGAGGGAGAACTGGTAATTGCCTGTTTGGTATGATCGGCAGCATTGTTATTTCAATCCACTCCCTCGTAAGAGGGAGAACACCGCACGAATGTTTTGACGTTTACGAGGACGGCATTTCAATCCACTCCCTCGTAAGAGGGAGAACGCCGATGACCCTGACCCTATCAAACGGCAGGCTTATTTCAATCCACTCCCTCGTAAGAGGGAGAACGCTTCTTTTCTTTTTAAGGCTGATTTTGCCATAACGATTTCAATCCACTCCCTCGTAAGAGGGAGAACACCGCCGACAAGCTGCTCATAATCTCCGTAAGCTTATTTCAATCCACTCCCTCGTAAGAGGGAGAACGTTGACATTCCTGCCGACCTGCGGTGGAACAAGCAATTTCAATCCACTCCCTCGTAAGAGGGAGAACCATAACTTGCTGCCGCCATTTCATCGGCCACACGATTTCAATCCACTCCCTCGTAAGAGGGAGAACTATCAGCCTTTGGACGAGGAAGCAGACGACCTCATTTCAATCCACTCCCTCGTAAGAGGGAGAACAATTCAGCGGCTGACCACAAGCATACGCTGTCCATTTCAATCCACTCCCTCGTAAGAGGGAGAACTGTTTGAGCAGGCTTACGAGAGAGCATTGACAAATTTCAATCCACTCCCTCGTAAGAGGGAGAACAAACCCGACAGAGGGTATTTTAAAATATCTTTCGATTTCAATCCACTCCCTCGTAAGAGGGAGAACGGATTTTGATCGCAATAATCCGCAGGAAGTTTATATTTCAATCCACTCCCTCGTAAGAGGGAGAACGTTTTGAGGTCACAAATGCTGATGTTGCACCCGTATTTCAATCCACTCCCTCGTAAGAGGGAGAACGATTTTATGAGCGCAAGCAAAACAATGATATAAGCGATTTCAATCCACTCCCTCGTAAGAGGGAGAACGGCGAGAACGTCAAGTGCTTCCTCGCCTTTAATTTCGATTTCAATCCACTCCCTCGTAAGAGGGAGAACATGCTGCATGTACACATTTCTGCCCGGACTGCGGTATTTCAATCCACTCCCTCGTAAGAGGGAGAACCTCAACGTCCTTTGCCGTGCCGTGGCCTTTGATATTTCAATCCACTCCCTCGTAAGAGGGAGAACTGAGGTCACCGAGTTTGCGCCCTTGTGGGACGAGATTTCAATCCACTCCCTCGTAAGAGGGAGAACGATAAATTGCAGGATATCTTGCGTTGCCCAAAAGGATATTTCAATCCACTCCCTCGTAAGAGGGAGAACCTTTTTTGGTGACACTCGAAGTTACGACAGAATCATTTCAATCCACTCCCTCGTAAGAGGGAGAACTACATCGTGAAACATACTCCCCTTTTTGTGCGGCATTTCAATCCACTCCCTCGTAAGAGGGAGAACTATTGACGTATGATTTTATCTCCGTATATATTAGCATTTCAATCCACTCCCTCGTAAGAGGGAGAACGGTTTTTGAGAGGTGATTTTATGGTAACTCAAAAAATTTCAATCCACTCCCTCGTAAGAGGGAGAACTGTCGGGAAACGCCTTACTTGCTTAATAAAAAATATTTCAATCCACTCCCTCGTAAGAGGGAGAACAGTTGTATAATGCGTGTATTATGTGCCTGTGAGATTTCAATCCACTCCCTCGTAAGAGGGAGAACGCGACAGGATTGCTATTGAAAATCCTGTCGGATATATATTTCAATCCACTCCCTCGTAAGAGGGAGAACAATCCTTATCAGTTTGGAGATAGCTGCAGGAAAAATTTCAATCCACTCCCTCGTAAGAGGGAGAACGATCCTTATCAGTTTGGAGATAGCTGCAGGAAAAATTTCAATCCACTCCCTCGTAAGAGGGAGAACCCTAATATTAACATTAAGCTTAATTAATTGATCATATTTCAATCCACTCCCTCGTAAGAGGGAGAACCGCGGGCGTGACGATCTTAATCACTGGGTTCGATGCATTTCAATCCACTCCCTCGTAAGAGGGAGAACGGAAAAACAGTTGCTATTGTTTTTGGCATCGTCAAAATTTCAATCCACTCCCTCGTAAGAGGGAGAACGAGTTTACGGGCAATTCCGAAAGGGTCGTACCTCATTTCAATCCACTCCCTCGTAAGAGGGAGAACTTTCGGCGCTCGGTGCAGGTATTTCCGAGAATCTTATTTCAATCCACTCCCTCGTAAGAGGGAGAACCTTTGCCGTTGTGTGACTTGACATAGCCTGCGTATTTCAATCCACTCCCTCGTAAGAGGGAGAACGGTTTAACGCCCTCTTTAAACCAGCGCATTCCCATTTCAATCCACTCCCTCGTAAGAGGGAGAACCTTTCCAACGTGCCATAGACAACGCCTTTATAGTCATTTCAATCCACTCCCTCGTAAGAGGGAGAACCCCGTGTTCCCGTGTAAACGGGCTTCACATCACGATTTCAATCCACTCCCTCGTAAGAGGGAGAACCGATACCTGGGGCGGTTATGTCGAGCATACGGAATTTCAATCCACTCCCTCGTAAGAGGGAGAACATTTATGACGTTTTAATGAGAGGAGAATAAAATATTTCAATCCACTCCCTCGTAAGAGGGAGAACAGAACGGCCGCATTACAGATTATTTTGAGGAGATATTTCAATCCACTCCCTCGTAAGAGGGAGAACAGCTTACAGCGGCGCTTAAAGGCGGTGCAGAATATTTCAATCCACTCCCTCGTAAGAGGGAGAACTCAATGCGACTGCTGCCGTTATACTGTTTTGGAATTTCAATCCACTCCCTCGTAAGAGGGAGAACGCACAACAGCGTGATTGAGAGAGTTTATAAGCTTATTTCAATCCACTCCCTCGTAAGAGGGAGAACGACAGAGTAACAGCCAAAGTGTCGGAATAGATAATATTTCAATCCACTCCCTCGTAAGAGGGAGAACGATATGCCCCCGATTTTTAGTCGGGAGCATAAACAGATTTCAATCCACTCCCTCGTAAGAGGGAGAACAATTGTGCATTCCGATCTTCACCAACTCTTTTCAATTTCAATCCACTCCCTCGTAAGAGGGAGAACGACTTATTTGCGAAGATAACGCTTGACACGAGCATTTCAATCCACTCCCTCGTAAGAGGGAGAACCAATAAAATGGGTTCGTCAATGGAGAGCATACAATTTCAATCCACTCCCTCGTAAGAGGGAGAACCATAGGAGCAGTAAAGCAGGTTTACCACATAAGTATTTCAATCCACTCCCTCGTAAGAGGGAGAACGTCAATTGAAATATTAGTGTCAGTATGCTATAATATTTCAATCCACTCCCTCGTAAGAGGGAGAACCAATATTAACGATGCTCGCGCGGTAATCTGTAGATTTCAATCCACTCCCTCGTAAGAGGGAGAACTATATTTTTTTGATCGGGGTCGGGAACGATATAACATTTCAATCCACTCCCTCGTAAGAGGGAGAACCTGTAACAACATCAGGAGCTACTGAAACCGCCGAAATTTCAATCCACTCCCTCGTAAGAGGGAGAACTGCAATATTTGCCTTTTGATTTATCAAAATGTCATTTCAATCCACTCCCTCGTAAGAGGGAGAACTACGATCACAAAGGCAGCGGCGGAAGCATCGACATTTCAATCCACTCCCTCGTAAGAGGGAGAACACTGTCGGCGAAAGTCGACTTGGAGGTGAACGGATTTCAATCCACTCCCTCGTAAGAGGGAGAACAGCAAAATGTCACAATATCTGACGATTCGTGCCGTGAGTTTATGTGACATTTTGACATAATTTTCTTTTTATTAGTCGGAAAAAAGCTAAAACCGTTTGATATATATTGCAAAAATGCAGTTTTTTTCGGTGCGAATGGTACAGAGATTTTATGTGTACTTATATTTCGCACTGAAATATTCGCTCGGATATTTTTGCATTTTGGTCGGGAGCTTCTTAGAATATCAGCTCGTCTTCGACCGAAAGTGCCGGCTTTGCGCCTATATGCTCAACTTTGGTTTGGTGATTATTGCCGAGATAATAGAAGCGCAAGCTGTCTTTTTCTTCGTCTATTTCGTCGGAAAGCTTCTTTTTTAACATTCTGAGCTGTGCGGCATCGACTATGCACTCGAAGACGGAATTCTGCACTCTTACACCGTAATTTACGCACTGTTTTGCGACGTGGCGCAGGCGTTTTCTGCCCTCGCGGTCCTCTGTATTTACATCATATGTTACGAGAACAAGCAACTGCGTTTCCCCCTTTTACGATTTCCACATAAACGGCGGGTAGCTGTCGAGGTCGCCTCTGATATACCTTGCCAGCAGCATTGCCTGAACATACGGAAGCATTCCCCACTCGACTTTTTCGCCGAGGAACGGGTGCGTTATTTCATCGTACTTTTTCTTCTGCCAAGCGCTCAGGAAGCTTTTTCTGCCGTCTTCTGTCAGCATCACCGCGCCGTCTTCACGCTTGAAAAAGTCGTCATTCGTTATTATTCGCTTATTTATCAGCGACAGCACGAACCTATCACATATCGGCGCACGGAATTCTTCTACGAGGTCGAGGGCAAGCGATCTTCGCCCGGGTCTGTCGGTATGCATAAAGCCGACATAAGGGTCAAGTCCGACCGCTTCGAGCGAGGACGAACACATACCCGTTTCGAGCGAATAGGCAAACGAAAGCAGGGCATTCACGTTATCGAGCGGAGGTCTTTTGCTTCGCGTTTTGAAATAGAAATCCTCTTTCTGCTGTAAGATCATATCGTCGAATACGGAAAAATACACTGACGCGCCCTCGCCCTCTATTCCGCGGAGCGAATCGATGTCGGCGGCGTTAAGAGCGTTTCGGCTCGCTTCATTCAGGAATGCCGACTTCTTTTTGAAGCTTTCGGCATCAAGCCGAGGTGCGTGATCTCTCACCGCACGTTCAAGCGACCACCTGCTGTTGTATAGCTTCGCGGTTATCATATATTTTGCTATGGCAAGACTTCTTTCGGGTGAATCGGCAATTCTGTACTGTTCGCGGCGGAGAAAAACATTTCCGCTGACACTGCCCTCTACACGGGCGAGAAAATGTCCGTTTTTCTTCATAAAAACAAGCTCGATGCCGTCCTCGGCGCATTTCCCCATAAGTGCAGGACTTGCGCCCGTATAGCCGAAGGTCATTATCCGCTCGATGTTGTGGAGCGGAACTCTGCCGACCTCGTTTCCGCCATTGCTTATGACGAGATTTTCACCGTCGAGCGAAAGGTATCTGTCAGGATTGTTGACATAGACCGTGTTCATCAGCTTTTTCAAGCGGCATCACCTCTCTTTAGGCGGTTCTTCGCCGAGCATGGCTTTCACATAAGCGGCGGCATTTTTGTTTCCGCATATAACGAGCAGGCAGATATTTTTCAGCGAGCAGGCATTGCAGGCTTTACGCCTTTTCACCTTTGGCGTATGCTTTGCTTTGTACAGCTTGTGCATCTCATCAATGACATTTTCGGTGCGGCGGCGAAGTTCTTCATCAAAATTGACCTTTATCCTATGCCGTGTTTCGCCGTAGTAAAGATAGCCGAACGGAATTTTACAGCAAAGCATATCTTCAAGGCAAAGTGCCTGCGCCGTGAGCTGCAAAATGTCGCAGTCGTCCTCTTTCGGCTCGCCGCGCTTGTATTCAACGGGCGTGACGGAGTATTTCCCGTCCGATCCGAAAAGCGTTGTTCCGTCTGCGCATTTTCTAAGCTCAACAGCGTCACATTCGCCCGATATTCCGAGCCTCGGTGACGAAACCGCCATTGCTCGGGTTATAACGAGGTCGCCGCGCTTTTCGTGAAAACCTGCATCGTGGACATTTTCGTGCATAATGCTGCCGTCAACGGTGCGATAGTTTTCGCTCCACTGCTGTTCGATGTGAATAAGCGCCCATTGTCGGCGGCAGAATGCGAAGTGCTGTATACCCGAAAGCTGAAGATAATCATCTTCGCTGTACATTATGTAAGATCCTCGTATTTTTCAACGGAAATACCGTCAAGCTCACCGAGGGTGATATCGTAATCGTCAATGCTTTCGGGACGGCTGACACCTTCCTTTTCCTTTATCGAAAGCAGGCGGTGAACCTTTGCGGAAGAATATTTCGGTGTTTTGCAGTCATGCTTCCACCAGTAAAAGCGGCAGACTTCCATGCTTCCGCCGGGACGGGCAGAGGATTCATCATTTTCAAACAAAGTAAGAAGTGCCTGCTTTATCTTTTCGGCATCTTCGGCGGTGAAGCCCGTCTTTTCGGCAAGCTGGCAGTTTATGCTGCCGTTGACAACATAAAGTCCGAATGCAACTCTGTGCTTCATTCCCATGGTATCGGAGGCTTTTCCCTCTTTTCCGCTCTCACTGTTAACGCTCTTCGTTATCTGCATGGAAACAACATCAACGGGCGAAACGCTTACAGCCTGCTGAATTGAAACAGGACCTCTTACGCCGACCGATGCGGAATCGTCCTTGAATGCAAACACCTGACCGAAGCTGCGAACATCTATCCACTCCTCGCAGGCAGCCTTTGCATAAGCATCTCTGTCGGTATTCGTTCCTTTGCTCAAAGCCTTTAAAATATTATTTGCTTTAGCTCTGTCGTGCAGGCTCTTGCAGCCATCATCGCAGCGGTCGTCCGACTGAACGAAAATTTTCTCGCCCATATCCTGCAAGCGGTTGCGTATTTTTCTCTTTAAGCAAACATCGGATATCTCGCCGAATCCGTCATAGGTTTCACGGGGGCGGTTTCCGTTGAGCGGATCACCGTTCGGGTTAGCGTTCTTAGCCGAAATAACAACTGTAAAATCGATCTTGTTCTGTAAAGCTTCCATTTAATTTTCCTCCTCGTTTTTCTTCATATCTTCATTGAACATTTTCGTCATATAGTGACTGTAACCGAGCAGATAAACATTTTCAAGACGGCTGTTGTCCGTAAATGCTTTCATATCCATTTTGTCAAGTATCTCGTTTATCCGCTTCTGATATTTCACCTGACCCTTGCCGAGCTTGTTGAAATAGACCTTGAGATTTTTCTCAATATTTCCCCAAGTCTGATACGGGCGCTGTGAAAAAACGTTCCAGTAGCGCTTTGCACTTGTCTGTCTAACGTTTCTTTCCTCAGGAGTAAAAGCTTCGTTTTCAGCCTTGTCCGCAACTGCGAGCAGACAGCCGTAAAGATAGCTTCTGTCGGTATTGTTCGGGTCGTATGCCATAAGATATTCGTCCTCCCTATTTATTTTTTCGTTGTCGATAATGCTTTTTCTTATCATTCCGCAGGCAGTTTCGAGAACTGTACGGTGATTGTAGCTGTTCTCATAAGCGAGCGGATTTGAAGCCTTGTTATAAAGCGCGTGAATAATATCATCGGGTATCTTTTTGCCTGCCGTTACGCAGGGAAGAAGCCTTAAAACATTATCACCCTTTACTTTTTTATCGCAGTCGATAAATTTTCCGCGCTCCGTTCCGAATGCACAGTTGATTATCTCAATTATGCTGAATGAATTAACAACTGTCTTTTTCAGTTTTCCGCTGTAACGCGTCCAAGCAGTCTGTGAGTGCCATTTTTCGATATTATCAAGATAATCCGAACCCACAAGCTCCGTGTAAAGCGACATATTCATTCGTCCCTGCGTTGCGGCATCGATACCCATAAGCATTACCTTTGTATTCGGTGCAAGCTTCGTCCTGTAACCATAGATATTCTTTTTCAGTAAAGCCATATACATCGGTGCTGTTGTTGGGATTTCCTTTTCGTCGCCGACTTCTTCATCGTCAAAGCCTTTTGCCGTCGGCTTGGGGGTATCCTGCAATGCGCTTGCCCATACAACGAGCGTCATCGTATCGAACACTTCGCCCTGCTTCTGGATAAGCCAGCGCAGAGCATTATGTATCTTCTGCGAAAAATCATAGCTTATCGAAACGGCTTCTTCCTTGCCGTTGAATCGTCCTCTGTACGAAAATCCACTCTCGTCATTCGTGGAAAAAAGCTTGGCTTTATCTCCTGCGTTGCGGAGTTTAGAGGGGTGCTTATAGGTCGCAGGGAGCATTTCTCCCGTTGCATAGCAAAGCTGCTTTTTGCCTACAAGCGCTGCGTTGAATTTCTGGAAATCACCGACCATATCCAGTCCGTATTTTTCGCAAAGCTCATTGTCCCAAGTTTTTAACGGCGGCTCATTTTCGATAATAAAACGGACGAAAGAATCCTCCTGAGCTATTGTCGCTATTTTCACACCGCTTGCAAGCTTTCCCGTTTCTTCATCGGTTTTGAGTATACCTGCTCGGATAAGATCGGTCATGACCGTCCGCTTGTCAAGGTAATTGTACAGTGCCTTTACCGCCTTGTTCGTGTATGGGCTTTCATACCATCTGCGAAGCTGATTCATATATGACAGAAAAAAATTCTCATTGTCCGAACGCTTTCCGACAACATATTTGCCGTAATCGCCTGCAATATAAACAAGCTTATCATCAAACGGCATCGGTATTGCGCCGCTTCCGCTTCTCGTTGCAGAGTTTTCGGTCGCAGGTATCACCGTCTTGGCATTGTCCTTATCCACCGCCGAAGCACCCCTGAATTCGCCGTCTTCGCTGATAGTCACTTCTATCTGCGCATTGGCGGTCGAGTGCGCTATCGGGAGCATTTCGGGCTCGCCGTCGGAGAATTTTCTGCCGCTATTGCAGTTATATTCATATATCTTAAGCAGTTCACTTGTCCAGCTCAAAATTACCGTCCCCCTCAAATTCTTCAAGTCCGATAAAGTTTTCCTTATCCTTTCCGAACGGCTTTATCGGCATTTTCCTTATATGTCGTGTCACTTCACATTCCTCGGGACGGATAAAGCTTATCACGCCGTTTTCCATTGTCGGATTCCAGAAACGCACCGTCATAAGACCCTTGTCCTCTTCGCGTATCGCCTCATCGGCGTATGTTATCCCATGATAGGTAAGGCTGTACGGGATAGTTCCGCAATGGTCGTAAGCACCTGCTCCCTCGCCGAAAACGCACGGCTCAACATAGCCTTGGCACTCCCTTGTCCCGAGGAAAATATCACGTCTGCCGCCGCGCTCTATCATTCGCTTTGCGATGTTGTGATGCTTGTTGTAATTGCGGTCAGCTTCAAGCTCCGGACGGTTTCCGTTCCACTCGAAATGCGCCCTGACCTGATAGTGAACATTGTCAAGATATGTATAGTAAGCGAGGTCGTTTCCACCGTCCTGCGAAATCGGGCGCATACCTTTTCTGACCGTCCTTATCGGGTTGATTATGCGAACTTCATCAATGATCCAAAAAAATGTCGGTTTCCAGTAAATGCTGTTTGCAATACCTTTCAGCGCTTCGTAACTTGGTATAGGGTAACTCGATTTCTCTCCGCCGGGTCGGGTGAGTATGTCGGAAAAAAGAGCATATTTTCCGTAAACGGCAAACTCGACCGTGTTATGCTTTTGTTGGTTTTCCATTCTATCAGTCCTCCTAATATATCAATATGTCCTGCTCTGCGCCCTCGGTAATAATGCCAAGCTCGCTGTCGTAAAAATTCTTTTCAAGTATCGCCGTGCCGAATTTCGTGCGGTAAATACCATTGCTTTCGTCAAGCTTTCGCCCCGTGCCGCCATAAACGCTGACGGTGTATTTCTGCGCCTGCTTTGTTAGCTGAACAAGCCCGTTTTCCGCAGTTCTCAGCTTTTCGATAAGCTCCTTTGCCTCATCATTGTACGGAACAACGATATCCTCGGTGTTATTGTCAATGACAGTAAAAATGGTTCCTGCCGTTCGGAACGCCTGCGAAGTGAATTTGCTTGAAGTTCTCTCGCTGATCTCATATCGATTGGTATCGAGCGACAAAAGGTCGATGAGGTTCGTGCTCACGCCGTTATCACTCGCTGTATAGCAAAGCTTACCAGATTCGGTCTGATAAAGCGAACGGAAATACTGCCGAATTGCTTCGTCCGACTGGAGATCGGCATATCTTCCGCTCCCGAGCATTCCCTGCAAAATGCCCTGAGCGTCTTTTATCTCGGTAAGACTGCCGAGCTTTTCGTTTTTAAATTTTATGATATAAACGGGCCAGATACCGTCTGCATCACCGTGACGGTTGCATCGTCCTGCTGCCTGAACAGCATTGTCCAGTCCTGCCAAGGCTCGCACAACGCATCGGAAAGATATATCAACGCCTGCTTCGATAAGCTGCGTCGTCACGCATATTATGGGACGCTTTTCATTAAGCTGTTCCCTTATGTGCTTTATTCTGTCACGCCTATGTTCGGGACACATATTCGTGCTGAGATGTATTATTTCCGCCTCATCTTTGCAAAGCTCTTTTATCCGTTCAAACATTGCGAGTGCTTCGGATTTCGTGTTTACTATAAGAAGCAGATCGCCCGACTCGCGGAATTTTTCCGCACAGAATTCAGCCGCTTCATCATAATCCCAGCCGTAAGGGTCGATCTTCGATACGATATCGGTTCGGCGGAACACCTCAAAATCCTCAGTAAAATCACCCGTCATACTATATTTCTCGTCCATTATCACGGGGAATTTCACTTCGTCCATAACGGGCTGAGTTGCCGAACACAATACGACAGTCGAACCGCATATCTGCGTGAGAAAATTTACGGCAAGGTTCAGCATATTCACGCATTTGAGCGGAACTGCCTGGATCTCATCTATTATTATCACCGCTTTGCTGAGCCTATGCATACGCCGAACCGATGAGGTTTTCGCCGAAAAAAGGGTGTTCAGGAACTGCACCATTGTTGTCGCGATAACGGGCGAATCCCAGCGCTCTGTGTGAAGCTCATACTCGCTGTATTCGTTCTGCTCTGCTTTTTCAAACCGCTCCGCAACAACGTTTGAATGGTGTTCGAGGAAGTTTTCTTCGCCCGAAACAGCACGGAATTCATCGCTGTTCTGCTCGAGGATAGACATAAACGGCGCGATGTAGATTATCCTTTCCATATCATGACCGATGCAGTATTCTATCGCGAAACGAAGCGAAGAAAGCGTCTTTCCCCCGCCCGTCGGAACTATCATTCGGCAGACCTTGACATCGTTTTTGGCATATTCCGCACATCGGTCGGAAATGCTTTTTCTCTGCTTTGAAATAGGGTCGGTCTTTCCGTCAAAGCTGCTCAAACGCTCCGCAAGACGCACTTTCATTTCCTTCCAGAGCTGCTTTTTGTCCGCTGATATCTCCGCAGGCTCGCAGGACATAAACGAAGCCGTATCTATCCTGTCCGCATCAATAAGCGCCGACTGCAAAATTCGTTCCAACATACCGAGATAAAATGCGAACTTCTCTTTTTCCCCATTGGAAATTTCCTTTATTTCGGCACGAATACGCTTGTATTCATCATCGGCACTTTCAAGCAGTGAAAGCAGCTCTTTTTCGGAAAAAAGCTCGTCCGCATTTTTGCATATCTCATCGTAAAGTTCCGTTTTCCCCGTTCGTTTGAGGAAATAATCCACTCCGCTCGGTTCGAGCCAGTCATTCAGTCCGTGGTGCGAAATTATCGTTCGTGCGATAAGGCGCGAAACATTGTAAAATCGCTTCGGGTCAGCCCTATCCGCTGTTTCGCAAAGATATTTTGCGCCTGCAAAGCTGTGGTCGATCTCGCCCCTTTTTGTCGAAGATTCACCCATAATATATCGGCTGAATTTCTCGCAGAGCTTTCCTATATCGTGGAGCAGACCCTGAAGCCGCCCGATGTTTTCCGCATCAAAAACACGCGCAAACCCGGCTGCCATTTCAGCGGTGTTCCTGCAATGCTCCCCGACCGTCTGGATTTTTTCCTCATTTATGTGCGCCGCAAATACCATATTTCTGCCTTTCGTACAAATTTTACTCTTTATCAGCGAATGATTTGTGTTTATATAATAATAGCCTTTTCTACAAAATTTGTCAATATACTCCGGCGAGTAAACATCGTTTTATACAATTTATGACAATATAATATATTTATTTTCACAATAAAATTATAGAATATTGA
>OHSO01000474.1_pt1 | contig 23175 bp, 16 predicted proteins | sample 1578651 | NCBI WGS metagenome assembly OHSO01 (sample SAMEA3879524, study PRJEB24766) | human gut metagenome | biome: human-associated habitat; feature: feces | place: USA | collected 1985/1987 | reverse complement strand
GCGGGAACTGCGCCGTCAGGTGGACAGGGCGGTGGAGCAGGCACTCGCAAACCGCATTGCCGCCGGGACGGCCTGCGTGGGGCAGCACTGGACAGCAGACTGCGCCGCCGATGGCAGTATCGTTTTGCGGGAGGATGAGACCATAACCTTATAAGAAAATAGCAAAATAGCGTTTTTGCTTGCAACCGGCACGGTTTTCGACTATTATAGAGGAAATAGAGTTACAACAGGGAGGACCCCGATGCACACGCTGTTTCTTCTGAACCCCGCAGCCGGAAAGGCCGACTGTACCCGCACCCTGCCGCAGCAGATCGCGGCAGCTGCTGCCGGTGCCGGGCTTGCCCCGGAGGACTACACCATCCGCGTCACCACCCACGCAGGCCATGCCCGGGAGCTGTCCCGCGCCGCCGCCGCTGCCGCCCAGAAGGCCGGGGTGGAGCTTCACATTTTTACCGCCGGTGGTGACGGCACCTTCAACGAGGCGCTCACCGGTGCCCACGGCTTTGATAAGACCGCCGTGGGCTGCCTGCCCTATGGCAGCGGCAACGACTTTCTGCGCACCTATGGTACAAAGGAAGAGTTTCTGGATCTGGACGCCCAGCTGGCCGGCGGGGTGGTGCCCATCGACCTGATGCGCACCAGTCTGGGGCTTTCTGCTACCATCTGTGCCGCCGGTCTGGACGCACAGGTGGCCTACGGCATCCCCAAGTTCCGGCGCATCCCGCTGTGCGGCGGCGAGGCAGCCTATGCGCTGTCTATTGTTCAGCAGTTGTGCGGGCATATCGGCCGCAGGGTGGAGTACGTCATTGACGGCGAGGTGCTGACCGTGGACTGTCTGATGTGCGCAGTGTGCAATGGCCGCGCCTACGGCGGCGGTTTTATGGCCGGGCCGGAGGCACAGCCGGATGACGGCTGGCTGGATGTGTTCATCGTGCGCAAGGTCAGCCGCCGGGTCATTGCAAAGCTGCTGATGCTGTACAAAAACGGCCAGCACTTTCAAAACGGCCAGCTGACCGAGGCTGCAAAGCCTTACTTTATTTATCGCCGCGCAAAATCGGTCAGTCTGCGGGCAGCAGATGGCCGTGGGCCCATCATTGCCACCGTGGATGGCGAGTGCGCCCCTTGCAAGCAGGTGTCGGTACAGGTGCAGCCGCTGGCAGGCCGCGTGCTGCTGCCGCTGCCTGCTTACCAGCGCTTTACCACCAAAAAGGCGGGCGTGAAGTAAAAAATAAATCATCAGACCCAAACAAGGCCGCTGCACATTGTTCCGTGCAGCGGCCTTGTGTTTTGCTTATTGTTTTGCAAGGCGCTGCCGTACCCTGTGCTCCAGCGCCTTGTAAAAGCTGCTCAGGCAGAGCGTGAGCAGATATACGGTCAGGGTCCAGACCACAGGATGTACCGTAAGGCTGAACTTGTCCGCAGTCCACTCCATATACCGGATCAGCACCTGATGGATCAGAAAACCGTAAGGGGACAGCCCGGCCAGCCACAAAAACGGCTTTGCGGAAAGCAGCCGGGAAATGATTCCCTTGCCCACGGCAAGCAGCCAGACCAGCAGCACCGCAGAGGGTGTGAACAGCACGTTGTACCGGAAGTCCACCGCGCCCAGAACCCCCACCTGCTTGGCGGCGATAAACAGGCAGCCGCCCGCAAGCAGCACAGCGGCAAGCTCCAGCAGGGAGAAAGCACCGCCCGGCAGGCCGCTCTCCTGTTTGCGGCTGTGGTAAAGGCAGCCCATGCAGCAGCTGATGGTAAAATCTCCCGCCCGGAACAGCGGGCACAGATAGGTCAGGTAAAAGGCGGCCTTTCCGCTGAGCCCGACTTTCCAGAAAACAAAGGACGCAAGACACTGCACGCAGAAGATTACGGCGGCAATGCAACGCAGCCTGCGGGCATCGGCCTTTTTCAGTACGGCGAGAAGCGGGGGAAAGATGGCATACAGAAAAGCCTGTACCGAAAGATACCACGCCACTCCGTTCAGGCAGAACCAGAAACGGCTGGAGGGAATCCATGTTTGCAGCAGAAAAATGCTTACAACAAGCTGCGCTGCACAGGAGAGCACCCCGCGGGCAGAGGGCTGCGCCAGAAGCCACTTCAGCACAAATAACAACGCGGCAGCCATCATTATAAGGTGCAGCGGGTACAGCTTTCGTATTTTTTTAAGAGAGAAAGCTATGGCAGACCGCAGTCCCGGTGCTGTGCGCGGGCGGTCGTAATAGTTGCAGGTCATCAGAAAACCGGACAGCGCCACGAATACCGTGATCGCCCACGGCCCCAGCCACGGTGCCCCGCAATGGGAGAGCACCACGCTCAGAAATGCGACTGCCCGCAGCCCCTGCAAAGATGAGATCAGCTTTTTGTCTGTCAAAGTATCCTCCGTTCTGCCGCAAAGCGCGTCAGCTGTGTTTTTGTAATGCGTTATAAGTATAAAAAAGGCGGCGCGCCCTGTCAAGGACACACCGCTTTTTTGCGTAGTAGGGTGCGATTTTTGGGCGTCATAAATTCTTAACAAAGAAAAATTGCAAAACCCCTTGATTTTTCAGAGCAAGATGAGTACAATACAATTAGCACTCAGAGAAAAGGAGTGCTAAACCGCTGCGGAGCACACACGAAGCCCCCGCAGGACGCAACAAAGTTTCAAATAAATTCAATATAATTGGAGGGCAAGAATTATGAAGATCATTCCTCTTGCAGACCGTGTTGTCATTAAGACTGTTGAAGTTGAGGAGACCACCAAGGGCGGCCTGATCCTGACCGGCAGCGCAAAAGAGAAGCCGCAGGTGGCACAGGTCATCGCAGTTGGCCCCGGCGGTGTCGTGGACGGCAAGGAAGTCAAGATGACCGTCAAGGTCGGCGACAAGGTCCTCACCAGCAAGTACTCTGGCACTGAGGTCAAGGTGGACGGCGAAGAGTGCACCATCGTGCGTCAGAGTGATATTCTGGCTGTTGTGGAAGACTGAAACTGAATTTTCCCTTTTCAATTGAGCTTGTATTATAAAGGAGCGATGTATTATGGCAAAGCAGATCAAGCAGGGCGAGGACGCCCGCAAGGCACTGTGTGCCGGTATTGATACCCTGGCTAACACCGTTAAGATTACCCTCGGCCCCAAGGGCCGCAACGTGGTGCTGGGCAAAAAGTTCGGCGCACCGGTCATCACCAACGATGGCGTGACCATTGCAAAAGAGATCGAGCTGAAGGATGAGTTCGAGAACATGGGCGCACAGTTGGTGCGTGAAGTCGCAACCAAGACCAACGATGCCGCAGGCGATGGCACCACCACTGCTACCGTGCTGGCACAGGCCATGGTCAACGAGGGCATGAAGAACGTTACCGCCGGCGCAAATCCCATGGATATCCGCCGCGGCATGAGCAAGGCCGTTACCACCGCTGTGGAGACCATCAAGGCACACAGCCAGAAGGTGAAGGACAGCAACGATATCGCCCGCGTCGGCACCATCTCTGCCGGCGACCCCGAGATCGGCCGTCTGATTGCCGAGGCTATGGAGAAGGTCACCTCTGACGGCGTTATCACCATCGAGGAGAACAAGACCACCGCAGAGACCTACAACGAGATCGTGGAAGGTATGCAGTTTGACCGCGGCTATCTGACTCCCTATATGGTCACCGATACCGACAAGATGGTGGCCGATCTGGACAACGCTGCTATCCTGATCACCGATAAGAAGATCAGCGTCATTCAGGATCTGGTTCCCCTGCTGGAGCAGGTGATGCAGAACGGCATGAAGCTGCTGATCGTGGCTGAGGATATCGAGGGCGAGGCGCTGTCCACCCTGATTGTCAACCGTCTGCGCGGCACCCTGAATGTCGTGGCTGTTAAGGCTCCCGGCTTCGGCGACCGCCGCAAGGAGATGCTGCAGGATATCGCTACCCTGACCGGCGGCACCGTGATCTCCTCTGATCTGGGCTACGAGCTGAAGGACGCAACCGTCCAGATGCTGGGTCATGCCCGTCAGGTGAAGGTGACCAAGGAGAACACCACCATCGTGGGCGGCGCAGGCGACAAGGACGCCATCGCATCCCGCATCGCACAGATCCGCAACCAGATCGAGGCCGCTACCAGCGACTTTGACCGCGAGAAGCTGCAGGAGCGTCTGGCTAAGCTGGCCGGCGGTGTGGCTGTCATCAAGGTCGGTGCTGCTACCGAAGTCGAGATGAAGGACAAGAAGCTGCGCATTGAGGATGCACTGAACGCTACCAAGGCAGCTGTGCAGGAAGGTGTTGTGGCCGGCGGCGGTACCGCTCCCATCAATGCCATCCCCGCTGTGCGCGCCCTGTGCGATACGCTGGAGGGCGACGAGCGCACCGGTGCCAAGATCGTGTTGAAGGCTCTGGAGGCTCCTCTGCGCCAGATCGCCAAGAACGCCGGTCTGGAGGGCAGCGTCATCATCGACAAGATCGTCTCTGCCAACAAGCCCAACTACGGCTTCGATGCCCAGAACGAGGTCTTTGTCGAGGATATGATCGCTGCAGGCATCGTGGACCCGACCAAGGTCACCCGTTCCGCTCTGGAGAACGCAGCTTCCGTCGCTGAGATGGTGCTGACCACCGAGAGCCTTGTTGCTGACATCAAGGAAGAAAATCCTGCACCGGCTCCTGCAGCAGGCATGGGCGGAATGTATTAATGCGTAATGCTTAATGCGTGATTCGTAATTTTAAAGGCTGTACAGTTTAGCGCTGTACAGCCTTTTTATATGTCTATACGTTTTATACTAAACACCATTTAAAATTTGGGAAAAATCAAGCCGACAATCTCGAATATATAGGATTTCGGCGCAGATTTTTTCCTGTATTTTATTGGTGTTTAGTATTATACGTTCAATATTGATACACGCCACTCCCCTGTTGTATGTTTTGAAAGCAAAAAATCCACCTCCGAAAAAATCGGAAGTGGATCTGTTGTTTTTAACATAAATTAGTCAGAAACATAAGGAACGAGTGCAATGTATCTTGCTCTCTTGATAGCCTTTGTAAGTTCTCTCTGGTGATAAGCGCAAGTACCAGTTACACGTCTGGGAAGGATCTTGGATCTTTCAGTCATGCACTTCTTAAGTCTCTGAATATCTTTATAATCGATCTTCTCTACTCTGTCAGCGCAGAACATACAAACCTTTTTACGGGTTCTCTTCATGCCGCCGCGAGGAGATCTCTCTCTATCTTTCTCCATGATAATAACCTCCTGTTTAAAATATGATCAAAAATTAGTGATGCGATCAGAAAGGCAATTCATTGTTTCCAATCACTTCTTCAAAATCACTAAGGTCGCCTACAGAGAAACCCTGCTGGTTATTCTGTGGCTGCTGTGGCTGTGCAGGCTGCTGACTATACTGAGGCTGGCTGTACTGCGGCTGAGAAAACTGCTGTGGAGCATATCCGCCGGCACTATGATCCTGTGAAGATTTCGTTTCGCCAAAAGAGATTCTTTCAGCAACTACTTCGCAAGTATAATGCTTTACATCAGGGTGATTACGGTCATCATAAGAACCTGTTCTGAGATTTCCCTCAACAAGCACCAAACGTCCCTTTGTAAGGTAACGGCTGGCAAATTCAGCATTCTTGTCCCATGCATTTACTGTAATAAAATCGGTCTGACGTTCATTTGTAGAACTGTTCATTCCTCTGTCTACAGCAACTGTAAAACGACAAGTGCTTGCGCCACTCGGAGCTTGTCTTAACTCAGGGTTCTGAGTAAGTCTACCCATAAGAATGACCTTATTGATCGCACAAGAATTAAGCAATATAATCAACCTCCCTGTCAATCATTACTTTACAGTAACGAGGCAACGCATAACGCCGTCTGTGATCTTGAGTACACGCTCGAATTCTGCGGGGAACTCAGGCTTTGCATTGAATGTGTAGAGAACATAGTAGCCCTCTGCCTGGTCGTCGATCTCGTAAGCAAGCTTCTTCTTGCCCCACTCGTCAACGCTTTCGAGTGTGCCGTTAGCTTCGATCATACCCTTGAACTTTTCGATAAGAGCCTTAGCAGCGTCCTCACCGTTTGTCAAGCTGTAGATTACCATGGCCTCGTAAGATTCGTTTAACTTTGCCATTATAAATACACCTCCTCTTGGATTTACTCACACATTAAATTAGTATGAGCAAGGATAACATTAGTATTATATCAGATTCAGGCAGGCTTGTCAAGCTTTTTTTCAGAAATTTCCTAAAAAACTTTTAATTTCGCCCTTACTGAATAACACTATATTATATTTTACACCATTTTTCTACAAAAGTCAATCGTAAAGATTTATTTTACATATTTTAGATGCCTATTATGTTAATATATTGTGAATTATCCAAAAAGTATTTGCAAACTGCAACTTTTTTTGCTATAATAAATATAGTATTATCTTTACGGAGGAATCTGAAATGGAAGACAATAACGGAATTCTCAGCAACGACCTTCCCTGGTTGATTTTTTCACTCAATGGTTTTACATACGCTATCAACACAGAATTTGTTACGGGAATACTTGTTCCGCCCGATAATTTAACACCTGTTCCCGATGCGCCGGCTGAATACCGTGGCATCGTTGACATTCGCGGTGAAGTCTACCCTGTTATCGATATGAGAAGCTTATTTGGCTATCAGTCGCTTGAAAAGGAATGTGCTGATTTCACGGCTATGCTTGAGGCTCGCGAGCAGGATCATCTCAACTGGGCGAATGAGTTAAAACACTGCGTTGAAGCTGATATCGATTTTACGCTCACAACCGACCCTCACAAATGCGAATTCGGCAAATGGTACGACAAATTCAAGAAAAACCCTCACAATGCCGACTTTTCCCTCCACAAGATCGAGAAGCCGCACGAGGAGCTTCATCACACCGCCGAAAAGATCGCAGAGATACGCAAGCGTCCCGATTCACCCGACAAGACCCGCAAGCTCACGGAGCTTATGAATATGGTCTTTGACGAATATGTCCCCGAAATAGTCAACATCATTGACGAATCAAAGCGCCGTTACAAGACGTTTTTCCGTGAAACTATGGTCACATTCAACTCTGCGGCAGGAAATGTCGCTATAGTTGTGGACAAGGTTCTCGCTGTTGACAGGATTACCCCGGTAAGCGGCAGAAAAAATATGGACAGAATATTCGCATCACCTTTTTTCACTGGTGTTGCCCGAAACAATCGTGTTAATGATGATATTCTTGTAATTGATGACAAAAAAATAATCGCAAAGTCCGAACACGATATTCCGAGTGAATCAACCAAATAACAAAGCCGCTCCGCAATTCACTTCTATGCGAATTGCGGAGCGTTTTTTATGTAGTTATTCAGCCGAATTTGCCGTAGTTACGGGTTCTTTCGGAATCTCTTTTGCAGGTTCGCTTTTGACCTTGTCAGGTTCATCAACAGTACCTGCTGTCTGAACAGGCGGCATAGATGCGCCAATACCTGCGCCGATAGCTCTGCCCGCAAGCAGACTGTTCATAAGGTCTTTGAGTGAAATGCCCATTCCATCAAGCAAGCCGTTCGATATTTGATTTGTCGATGCTGTAATGTCGCTCACAAGCTTTGAGGTATTTCCCTCGCCGTACATTGTGATGGAATCGATATTTGCAAGAGGCTCTGCAACATCTTTTGCAATGTCGGGGAGCTTCTCAAAATACATCTGCAGGATAGCAGCTTCCTGCATTTTCTGCATAGCTTCGGCTTTCTTGTCAAGACCCTCTGCTTCGGCGAGTGCCTTTGCTCTGACAGCCTCAGCTTCGGCGTAACCTTTGGCTCTGATACCCTCGGCAGACTGCTCTGCGGAATATCTCGAAGCGTCAGCCTGTGCTTTTGTAGCCTTTGCAGACTGCTCGGCGAGGTAATACATAGCTTCGGCTTCTTTCTGCTTGACTGCAAGCTCGGCTTCGGCGTTCTGAACATCCTCATACTTCTTAGCTTCTGCCTCTTTCTGACGGGTGTAGAGGTCGGCATCAGCTCGCTGCTGCTGTTCAAACTTCTTAGCTTCCGCCTGCTTTCTTACCTCTGCATCAAGACGGCGTTCCTGAATAGCGATCTTCTGCGTTTCAAGCTCAACTTCCTTTTCCTGACGGGCGATATTAGCATTAGCGGTCGTAATTTCGATCTGCTTACGCTGTTCCTCCTGCTGGATAGTATAAGCTGCATCGGCTTCGGCTTTCTTGATATCGGAAGCTTTTTTGAGTTCCGCCTGCTTGATGGCAAGGTCATTCTGCTTTGTTGCGATCTCAAGATTTGCAGCGACCTTTGCATCGTTGGCTTCTTTTTCAGCGTTTGCTCTCGCAACAGCTACATCTCTGTCAGCGACCGCACGGGCGATCGAAGCGTCCTTTTGTATCTTGGAAATATTATCGATACCGAGGTTGTCGATAACTCCCTGCGAGTCGGTGAAGTTCTGAACATTGAACGAAACAACGTCAAGACCCATTTTCGCAAGATCGGGCGCAGCGTTTTCCTTAACCTTGTCGGCAAACTTCTGACGGTTGGAAACCATATCACGAAGCTCCATAGTTCCGACGATCTCACGCATATTACCCTCGAGAACTTCTCTTGCAACACCAACGATATAAACCTTATCCTTGTTAAGGAAGTTCTGCTGTGCAAGGCTGAGTCCATCCGGGTCAAGTGCGACCTTCACGTTTACGGCAGCATCGACCATAATGTTGATATAGTCAGCGGTCGGTACGGCGGAGGCTGTTTTTACATCAACAGACATAAGGCTGAGGTCAAGCTTATCAAGACGCTCTAAAAACGGTATCTTCACCGAAGCCTTTCCGATAACAACCCTTGCTTTCTTGCCGATACCCGAAATGATGTAAGCCTTGTCGGGCGGCGCTTTGACATAACCCGAAGCCAGAATAATTATCACAACGATTGCAATAATTATCCCCAAAAGTACGCCTGTGTGGTTCAAAAGAAAATTCATACATTCGCTTCCTTTCAAATAAAATAGTCCGAAAATTTTCTATAAGTTAATTATACCATATTTTGTCGAAAAGTAAATAATTTTACAGCCAAAAATTTTATTTTCTGCGACAAAATTTGCTTCCGATACAATTATATATAAAAAAGCGTCGGACATTTCTGCCCGACGCTGCAGCCTGTCGAAAAAGTCACCCGAAAGGGTGGCTTTTTTGTATCAGAAGTGGTATAATAAAATAGGGTGATAAAAATGCTGAAAAAAGATAGAAAAGAAAGAGATCAACTGGAATTTGTAAGTATAGAAGCATTGGTACCAAAGGATCATCTTCTGCGGAAAATAGATGCGGCAGTAGATTTCAACAAAATATATGACTTTGTGGAAGACTTATACTGTCCCGACAATGGCAGACCAAGCATAGACCCTGTTGTGCTGTTCAAAATGACTTTGATACAGCATATCTTCGGCATACCATCTCTCAGAAAGACTGCTGAAGAAGTTCGTATGAATGTCGGTTACCGCTGGTTTATCGGCTATCTTCTCAATGAAGAAACTCCGCACTTTTCTACCCTCAGCTATAACTTCAAGAACAGATACACCCCTGAAACAGTTGAAAAAATATTTGACTGGATACTTAACGAGATAAACAACGCAGGCTATCTTTCTCCCGAAACAGTATTTGTTGACGGTACACATATCAAAGCTAATGCAAATATCAAAAAGGTCGTAAAGAAAGAAATATCCAAAGCTGCAAAGATATATGAAGAACAGCTTATGGACGAGATAAACGAAGACAGAGAAGAACACGGCAAGAAGCCTTTTGACGGACCTAAGCCTCCGGAAAAGAAGATAGTTAATGAATCTACCACAGACCCCGAAAGCGGAGTTTTCCACAAGGGTGAACACAAGAAATGTCTCGCTTATACAGCTCAGACAGCCTGTGATGAGCATGGTTATGTTGTTGATGTAACAGTTAATGCAGGCAATGTACATGACAGTGTAGCATTTGACGGACTGTACGACCAAATGACAGAAAAGCACCCCGAGATAGAAACAGTAGTAATGGACGCAGGATACAAAACACCATGGATATGCAAGAAAGTATTTGATGACAAAAGAATACCTGTTCTCCCATACAAAAGACCAATGGGTAAAACAGGCTTTTTCAGACCATATTCGTACATATTTGATGAATATTATGACTGCGTACTTTGTCCCGAAGATCATGTTTTGAATTATACAACGACCAACAGAGACGGATACAGAGAATTTAAAAGCAAAAGTTATTCATGTGAAAATTGTCCGTCAATAGGATACTGCACAGAAAGCATTAAACATGAAAAGCTTGTGACAAAGCATATATGGGAAAACTATCTTGAACGTGCGGAAGACATAAGACATACGCCCGAATACAAAGCGCTCTACAGCAAGAGAAAAGAAACGATCGAAAGAGTGTTTGCGGACGCAAAAGAAAAACACGCGATGCGTTATACAAATCACAGAGGCTTATCTCAGGTAACAAACTGGGTTAGGCTTAAATTTGTTGCCATGAATCTTAAAAAGTATGCAATACATAGGTGGAAGGAGTTTTTGAGCTACTCGTATTTTGTGCTTTTTGAGCTTGTTTTTGCTTGAATTATGATTTTGCCCCTAATCAGGTTTCTGATTAGGGGCTTTTTGGACAGACTGAAGCGTCGGACATTTCTGCCCGACGCTGATTTTTTTAAGTTTAGCCCATTACAGCGACAACTTCGTGTGTGCCGTCTGCGAATACAGGGAGGATATTGCCTTCGATAGCCTTGCCGTCAACGGTGATAGACTTGATACCCTTTGAAACGTGGTTCGGGTTCTCAACCTTTACGTTGTAAACAGCATTTCTGAAGCTTCTGGAAACTTCATAGCCGTCCCAAGCCTTAGGAATGGAAGGATCGATCTTCAATCCGCTGTAGTCAGGGATGATTCCGAGGATATACTGCGAAATCGCAACGAAGTTCCAAGCCGCTGTACCTGTGAGCCAGCTGTTCTTCGCTTCGCCGAAACGCTTAGCGTCCTTACCTGCAACCATCTGTGCATAAACGTATGGTTCGGTTCTGTGGAGCTGCTCGTCCTCCTGATATGCAGGAGCAATTCTTGTATAGTAATCGAATGCTCTGTCGCCCATGCCTGCATAAGCAGCAGCGCACATGATCCAAGCATTGTTATGGCAGAAGATACCTGCATTTTCCTTATATCCGCCCGGATATGTGGAGATCTCGCCGTATTCAACAACATACTTTGTGAATGCAGGGTTGTTAAGAACAAGACCGTGCTTTGTGCCGAGGTACTTGTCGATGCTGTCCATTGTCTTTTCGGTGAATTCCTTGCCGCCGATGTCGGACATTACGCAGAAGCCCTGAGGTTCGATGAAGATCTTGCCCTCGTCATTCTCGTGTGAGCCAACCTTCTTGCCGTATGCATCGTAAGCACGGAGGAACCAGTCGCCGTCCCAGCCGAAGTCGATGATAGCCTGCTTCATCTTTTCGATCTCTGCCTTTGCCTTGTCAGCTTCTTCGGTCTGACCCTTAAGGCGGCAGAGCTTTTCATACTCAGGTCCGATATATGTAAACATACCTGCGATCATTACGGATTCAGCTGTCTGCTCGTTGAGAGGCTCGCCCGTTTCGGGGTTAACTTCCTTAGCGATGTTGGAAGCCGTGTTCTGGAAGCTTTCACCGGGAACTCTGGAGAAGCAGTTGAGGTTGAGGCAGTCGTTCCAGTCAGCACGTCCGATAAGAGGAAGTCCGTGAGGTCCCTTATTGTTTACAACGTGGTAGAACGATCTCTTGAGGTGGTCGAGAAGCGGCTGTGCAAGAGCAGGATCGTTCTTGTAGTCAACCATTTCATCGAGGATACCGAGGTCACCTGTTTCCTTGATATAAGCTGCTGTGGAGAGGATCATCCAAAGTGGGTCATCGTTGAAGTTTGTACCTGCGGCATCGTTGCCCTTCTTTGTAAGAGGCTGATACTGGTGGTAGTTGCCGCCGTCTTCGAGCTGTGTAGCTGCGATATCGAGTATTCTCTCTCTTGCACGTTCAGGGATCTGGTGAACGAAGCCGAGAAGATCCTGATTGGAGTCACGGAAGCCCATACCTCTGCCGATGCCGCTCTCAAAGTAAGATGCGGAACGTGAGAGGTTGAATGTTACCATACACTGGTACTGGTTCCAGATGTTGACCTGTCTGTTGAGCTTTTCATCAGGCGATCTGAGGTTGTACTTAGCAAGGAGGTCTTCCCAAGTCTTAGCAAGCTCTGCGAATGCAGCGTCAACCTTTTCTGCTGTATCGAACTTAGCCATCATTTCATAAGCCTTGGACTTATTCATTGTGCCATCAGCGTTGAACTTCTTGTCATAAGGATTCTCAACATAGCCGAGAATGAAAACAAGTGTCTTTTCCTCGCCTGCTGCGAGAGTGATCTCCTTATAATGCGAAGCAACAGGTGACCAGCCGTCAGCAACGGAGTTCTTGGGAGCGCCGTCGAGAACAGTCTGAGGATTGTGGAAATCGTTGTAGATGCTTCCCATAAATGTTTCACGGTCGGTATCGAAGCCGTCAACAGTGTCATTTACAGCATAGAAAGCGAAGTGGTTTCTTCTTTCCTTATATTCTGTCTTGTGATAGATGACAGCGCCGTTCTTTTCGAGTTCAACTTCGCCTGTGTTGAAGTTACGCTGGAAGTTTGTGCTGTCGTCGTTTGCGTCCCAAAGGCACCATTCGATAAATGAGAAAAGCTTGAAGGACTTAGCTGCGCCGCTTTCGTTTTTGAGAACGAGCTTCTGGACTTCGCCCGTGAAATTCTGAGGAACAAAGAAAGTAACTTCAGCGGAAAGTCCGTTCTTCTTGCCCGTGATCTTTGTATAGCCCATACCGTGGCGGCACTCGTATGAATCAAGGTCTGTCTTTACAGGAGCCCAGCCGGGGTTCCAGACAGTACCGTTGTCGTTAATGTAGAAATAACGTCCGCCTGCGTCTGCGGGAACGTTGTTGTAGCGGTAACGTGTGATTCTTGCAAGACGAGCGTCCTTATAGAAATCATAACCGCCTGCGGTATTGGAAATAAGTCCGAAAAAGTCCTGTGTTCCAAGGTAGTTTATCCAAGGATAAGGAGTTTTTGGAGAGTTAATGACATATTCCTTGTTCTTGTCATCATAGAAACCGTATTTCATTCAACTAACCTCACTTAAATTTTTATTGATACACTTTTTCCAAAGCATATCATTGATACAATTTTACCATATTAAACGTTTAATATCAATAGGATTTTTGAATCCATAATATAAAATTATTTCTCATTTTCTTATGCATTTTTAACAAACTGATTTTTATACTTTAATTTTTTAAGTGCAAGTATCTGTAAAGTTTTCAACTTTTACACAAAGAAAATGCGCAGTTCACACCTTTTTGAACTGCGCCGATTTCCTACCAAGTCCATTCGGACATAAAACGTGTTATCTTCCCTGCAGCACCGCCGTCAGCGGACTTTTTCTTCTGCTCATTAACAGCACCAACTGTGATAAGGATAATTCCTGCCGCAAGAAGATACACCCACCAGGCAGGACTTCCCCACTGTTTAATGCTCATAAATATTGCCGAAGTCACGATAACCGCCGCACTGAGTACGAACCAGCGCTTCATCCTTACGAAGAACGAAACTGCGAGTATCACAAACGCACTTATCATAACTATGAGAGCGTTGCCTGTCGTGCCGTTGAGGGCGTGGAAGAAAAGTATCGCATATACTATTATATATGTAACAAATGTGAGGATATCGATATGCTTTTTATCCCATTTGAGCAGACGGATCGCCGCAAGGTAAAGCAGTATCGGGGCGATGTTTATCTCGAGTACATAGTCCTCGGGAAGTTTCAGGAACGGCTGTGTCTGCCATGCAATAACAGGAACAAGCATCGCAACAGATGTTATGATTCGGTTTGAGAGCGGCTTATTTTCTTTTCGCAGGAATGAAACGATAACCGCACCCGTGAGAAGCAGACCGAACCACTCCGATATTTCGCCGTACACATAGGAAAAATACGCCGCAAGACCGATGAGCCTTGAAAATGCAAAGCCGTCACAATCCCTGCGCGATCTTTCAAAAACGCTTTTTCTGTAGAATAAGAAGCTTGCGCCGATCGACAGAGCCGTCATTGCCGCTATAGATGCACCGACTGCAGCGTTCGCATTATCGTCAAAGACATTATGCATCTGACCTGCCACGGCAAAATATGCCGCCGCAAGCGGTGGGATAAGAAGCGCCGAACCGAATGTCATAATGCCGCTCGTGACAGTCATTGCAAATACAATTACCGTGCCTGCGACAGCAAGTGCGCTCACTTCGTTCATCTGGGAAATTGTGCAAAGCAGAGCGAACGATATAAAATCAAGGCAAAGGAACGTGAACTTTCGGCAATAATTTATCAATTCACTGTGAGGAGCAAAGAGAAGTGCCGCAAAAAGAACCGATGCAAAACCTCCTGCTGCGATAAGTTCGGCATCTGTACCGAAACCAAGAACTTCATAAGCAAAGCTGCCGAATGAAAGGCAGAAAAGAATAATTGCTGCCGAGAGCGGAACTTTATGCTTGCTGATACAGCCTTTCACAGTGCAGACGATCGCAAGAATGAGCCAGAACTGCCATACGGGATCGGGAGTTGAGAAAATTTTCACAGAGGAGATCAGCATCAGAACAGAGGTTACAACAATAAAGCCGGAAAACGTGCCGATCTCTATTGCTCTGTCTTTTCTTATACATATAACTGCAACTGCTATTCCTGCAAGAACAGCGGAAACCACTGTATAAACTATAGTTTCATCAAAGAACTTTCCGTTAGAAGCAAAAACTCCCAGTGAAAGCATCGCCGTAAGCGAAAAGACAAGTTTTTCCCAATCTTTTTTTGGAAAAACAACATAAATAAGCTGTGTCAAAGCTGTAAAAAGTATCAGCACAGTCGAAATTTTAATTTCTCCGAACTGTGAAATAAGGATCACAGCTGTAAAGGCTGCAAACATTACATCAGTAAAAGCCGAGCGAATGATAAAGCTCTTGCCTTTCTTCGCAAGAATAAAGTCTGTGACTGCATAGCCTATCGAAACTGCGAGAAGCACACCCGATGAAGCTATTGCAAATGCGCTGTTGGACGATGTTATCAAGCTGACCGCCGATAGGACAGTAACCGAAAGTGCAAATGAAAACAGAACGAACATTATCTTACCTGACGATCCGTTTCTTCGGAACAGACCGAGGACGAGAATTTCCGCTGTCAGAATTGTCATTACGATAACCGATGCGAGCGTTATTTCCGAGGAAATTGCGGCGACAGCGAGTGCAAATGCTGATACTGCGATACAGATATCTGACAGAATTTTCAGAGCAAAACCAAGCTTTTCGGGAAGAACTTTCAGAAGCGAAAGAACCGCAGTAACCGTTGCAATTGCCACAACAACATAAGTACCCTCGGAAAAGTTTTCTGGCGAGAAGCCGTAAAACGATGCAATGCTGACAAATATCAGGAACGGTATCGCACCTGCAAAGCCGTTTTTCTTTGAGAATCCGCTGAAAAGATATGCGGCGGCAAAAAGTCCGCAGGAGATGGTTACGATAACACTGTGTCCGAGCCATGCGGCAGGAACTGTAAGCGATGCAATGCTCAACATTGCGGTATTGCCGAGTTCAAATGACGGCAGGACATCAATTATATATGCAAAGGCATCTGACTTTACAGCTTTCTTTTGAATAAGACGGCTTACGAATATCACAACAAGCGAATAAACGGCATATGCAAGCTCAATATGATCGGGACTGTCAAATATCTGGTACGCCGTTCCCACCACCATTATCGAAATGCTCCCAAGTGATACCCAAGCAAAGTTCTTATTTTTATAGTCAATGCTGCCCTTGAAGCAGACTGCGGCGGTCAGTGCGGCGGCAGCTGCCAAAACAGTTCCCGAGCCGTTTCCGCTGATAGAGAACCATTCGCCGAAAATTTTAAAATAGGCAATCGCAAAGACTGTTATCGGCAAAAATGCACAGCCGAGTGTATAGAAAACCTTACCCGTTTTCGGCAGGTCGAATTTTCTTTCCGCTGCCGATGAAGCGGCAAAAAGAACCGCTGAAAATGACAGAATGATCACCGCTTTGACAATATTTCCGAGCGTTGCCCAGGTCGTAGTTGCAAATATAAAGCCTGCAAGAATTATAAGAAGCGAACCGATTATAAGCAGGACATTTATTGAGCTTACACGATGTTTCTCCTGCCGTACAGCCGTTGCCGCACTATTTCCGCCTTCCGGCGTATCAACAACATTGTTCGTTTCGTAAGTTTGAGGTTTCGGAGGAGTATTTTGCGGTGGTTCAGCATCATCTGCTGTAAAGCTTGCGGACATTACAGGCTGTTTTTGATGCATATATGACGTATTATACGGTGAATCTGTGCTTTTCGTCTGCTCATTATTATCTGCAAAGGTTTCAGACTTTACAGTTTCGTTGTCAGTTTTCAGATCTGTCTTCTGCGGTTGACTGTTCAGTTTTTCATTCAGTTTGATTTTAAGCTGTTCATTTTCTCTTCGGAGCTTGGAAATATCCGATCTTGCTACTAAAAACAGTGCAAAAAAGACCACAGTTGTTATAAAGAAAACTACACCCACGTTTATCACTCTCCCCTGATGACAAAATTTATGCTGAATCAATTATAACATAAACTTCTAAATAAGTAAATAGTTGATTAAAAAATTCCTTTTCTTGACTTTTGCGATATACTATATTATAATGTACTCGGAGGGATAAAAATGGTTGAACTTGTAAAAGTCACGGCTGACAGAAAAGACGTTTTAAGCAATCTTACAGAAAAATATCTTTATGAATTTTCACAGTGGGATAAGACGGATATCGGTGAGGACGGCTTATTCGGCTACGAATACCTTGACTGTTATTTCACGGAAGAAAACCGTTTTCCGTATTTTATCAAGGTTGACGGAAAGCTTGCAGGGTTTGTTCTTGTAAATGATTATCCTGAGGTCGAGGGCAGAAAAACTGACTTTTGCCTTTCGGAATTCTTTATACTGTATAAATACCGCAGAAACGGGGTCGGACGTGAAGCGGTTCGTCAAGTTCTGGACAGGCATCACGGAAAATGGCAGCTGAAGCGTCACCCGCACAACCTTGCATCTGTTTACTTTTGGAACAAGGTCATAGACGAGCTGACGGGAGGAAATTTTGAGCTTATCAGAGCTTATCCCGACTGCAGGGCAGATTATGAGGACGGAACGCCTGCTGATGTTTTCTTTTTTAAAAATTAAGCAAAAGCACTGGACAAACCGCTTTTTATATGGTATAATATAATGTATTTAGTTGAATCATTAATTGGAGGTTTATGATATTTATGGCTAACTTCAAGAAAATGTCCGCCGTTGCGCTTTGCTCGGCTATGGCTTTATCACTTGGTGCCTGCGGAAACAATATCGCAGGTCCTGACACTACTTATGCCGCTGTTATAGACGGCTACAAAGTTCCTGCAGGCGTTTTCATTGCAATGCAGATGAACTCTTACTACGATGCGTCTTACTTCACAGAGCCGACAGACGAGAACGAAGAAACAACAGCTTCAACCGAGGCTGCCGAAACCACAGCTTCCGAAACAGAGGCTACAACAACGACCGCTTTCACCGACAAGATCATCGAGGACAAGCCTGTTCGCGACTGGATCAACGATGAAGCTACAAAGAGCATGCAGGAATTCGTTGCTGTTGAAAACAAGTTTAACGAGCTGGGACTTTCTTTCGAGGACAATGAAAAGGAAAAGACTAAGGTTTACCTTGATTCGATCTGGGAATACTACGGTTCAAATTACGAAGATGCAGGTATAAGCGAAAATTCGCAGCTTCTCATAATGCTCAACTCGACCAAGAAGAACAAGATCTTCGATTACTACTATGCCGAGGGCGGTCAGGACGAGATCTCCGAAGCTGACATCAGAGCTTACCTTGATGAAAACAACAAGCGCATCAACTACATCAAAATGGAGCTTAAGGACGGCGAAGGCAATCTTCTCAAGTCCGAGGGCAAGGACGAAATAAAGAAAATGGCTGAAGATTACATCAAACGCATCAAGGGCGGCGAGGATTTTGCAGCTGTAAGCAAGGAATACAGCGACTATTATGATAAGCTCACTGCCGATGCTGCCGAAAGCACCGATGATGGAGCTACTGATGAATCAGCAGATGCCGAGGAAACCGAAAGCAGCTACACCGACAATGAAACGGTTATTTCCAAAGACGGAACTTCCCCGTCCGAAGCTGTCGTAACAAAGGCTTTTGAGTCAAAGGTCGGCGATGTTTTCCTCGTTGAAGAAGACGAAGTTTACTATGTTGTAACGGTTCTCGACCTTTACGCTGACGAAAATTACTACAGCGACAACGAAAGCGTTGTTCGACACGAGCTTAAGGATGATGAGTTCGATCAGACTGTTGATTCCTGGACAGAAACACAGAACGTTGAGTTAAACGAAGCTGCTTACAAGCGCTACAAGATCGAAAAATTCCTCAACAACTAATTTCAGCCGCATAGAAAAACTATGCGGCTGTTTTTATATCTACTCAAAAATACAAAAAAGCGGTATCCGAAAACGGACACCGCTCATTTTTTTGATAAAAGAAATTACTTTCCGCTGTATGCGCTTCTAAGGATCTCTTCAAGCTCGGGAGCTACTGCTGCTCTTGGGTTGCCAGCCATATCTCGGTCTTCAAGTGCCTTTTCAGCCATAAACGGAACGCTGTTGAGGAAGCTTGTACCTGCTGATTCAAAGTTTGTGGGAACGCCGATCTCTTCAGCAAGCTTTTTAACTGCGGAAACAAGGCTCTTCACGCCCTTTTCGGGTGTTTCGGCATCAAGTCCGAGGTAAGCTGCTATCTGACGGTATCTTTCGGATGCACCCTCTCTGCCATACTTAGGCCAAGCTTCGCTTACCTTGCCGGCAGCATTGAATTCAATAGTATAAGGGAGAAGAACCGCATCTGCGATGCCCTTTGAAACTCCGGTTTCCGAGCTTACGCTGTGAGAAAGTGCGCTGTTAAGTCCGCAGAGTGTGCTTTCATAAGCCATACCTGCGATAGCTGCGGCGTTGTGCATCTTCTCTCTTGCTTCGTGGTCGGCAGAGCCGTTCCTGCACGATCTTGGGAGATAATCGAATACTGTTTTTACAGCTGAAAGTGCGAATGAATCGGTATAATCGGAATGCATAACGGAAACATAAGCTTCAATTCCGTGTGCGAGAACTTCAAAGCCATGTGCAGCTGAGAGTTCATCGCTTGCTTCGTAAACAAGTTCGCTGTCGACGATAGCAACATCGGGCTTGATATTGCAGTCAACAAGGTGATACTTCTTTCCGTCCTTGCCGAAAACAACTGCCGTTGAGGTTATCTCTGCACCCGAACCCGAAGTTGTTGGGATACATACGATTCTCATTGCCTTTTCGCACTTATTGCAGGCATACTTGTCGGCAAGCTGTTCGATAGTGAGGTCAGGGTTGGAGAAAACTGTTTCGGCAGCCTTAGCTGTATCGATAACATTTCCGCCGCCGAGTGCAATAATTGTATCGGGTTTGAAATTGCGGAGGATAGCTACTCCCCTATTCACTGAATCGAGGTCAGCGATGCGGTCGATGTCATAGAAAACATCAACAACGGGATGGCACTCGTTTCTTTCGAGATAATATTTAAGATGCTCATAGATGCCTGCGCCGATAGTTTCCTTGTCGGTGAAAACAACAACTCGGTGAAGCTCGGGTATCTTTTCAAGATACTGAACAGCACCCGGCATGAAGTAGATTCTTTCAGGAACATTGAATAACTGCATAAAAATGACCTGTCCTTTCTGCTGACCGCGGACGATCAGCCTAACAATGGTTTTTGCTCATTGTTAAAAATATATCAATATTATTTTACCATAAAAAGTGTGATTCGTCAACCTATCCGAGTTCAAAAAATCATAATTGAAACAGTCGGTTTATAGTCATTTTGCACAAACTTATTGTCTGCCGAAATATTGGTAGTATGGGTCATCTTCGTCATAGTTTTCACTCGGAGCAGGAGCGGTGGTTTCGACACTCTGCTCGGATTCGGACGGCTGTTCGGGCTGCGAACTTTCGGTCGGGAGCTGTATCTCCTGACCGCTTACAGAGCCTACACCCTCACCGAAACAGGAATAACTGCACTTTGCGAAATATTTCTTTATTCCCTCGGCAATAGCGTTTGCGATGCCCTTTTGATGCTTTGAGTTTGCGAGAGCCATTGCTTCGGTATAGTTCGTAACGAAGCCGCATTCAACAAGTATTGACGGGAATTCCTGCTGCTGGGTAACAAAGAAATAGTTGTACTTCTCCCCTCTGTCGCCAAGTCCGCCGTTGTCTACACTATTATATAGGTAGCTGCCCATTGAAGCGGAAACCGCATCTGCAAGCGGCTGTGAGAACGGTGTAAAGTAATAAGCCTCCGCACCCGTTGCCTTTTCATTAGCGGCAGCATTGCAGTGAACGGCAATAAACAAGTCGGGTGAATACTGTCTTGCTATTGAAGCTCGCTGATCGGTATCGTAATTTTCGCTCTCGGTTTTAAGTCTTATAACGTTTGCGCCCTCGGCAGTGAGGATAGATTCGAGATATTTTGCTACAGCAAGGTTAGCTTCCTGCTCCTTGATATGACCGATAGCACCCGGGTCGAAGTTTCCGCCCGTGTAGCCATGTCCGGGGTCAATGACGATTGTTGCTCCGTTAAGACTGTTTCGGCAGCCGTTGAAACGGAGTGTGAGATTATCGTCGCTGTCGTAAGTTGCTTTGATACCCGAATAGATGCCGCTCTGACGGAATTTAAGGCTCAGACGTGCAGATTTGATATCACCCGTATCAACTACAGACCACGTTCCCGAGGTGAAAACGGAGCTTTCGGGGAAAGTTATATCTCCTGCCGAAATACTTGTGATATAACTGAAGGTTATGGTTATTCCGTCCGAATCAAACGACGAAATATAGTATGAACCGTTGTCGCCGTCGGAGTAGTTCACTCCGTTATAGCTTACGGAAAACGGTATTTTTACTGAGGTTTTCAGCTTTATTACGGTATCCGTGCCGTCCTTATAGACGGAATTTACCGAGATAGGATTTGTGCCGAGCGGCTTATTTTCGAGGATAGAAACTGCATTTGTGCGGATTCTCTTGCCTGAATTTGTGATATAATAATCAGTGCCGCTGTATGTAACGGTATTTACGATATAGTCGAGAGTTCCTGCAGGCAGACGAGCCATATCCGGGGTCGGAGCGGTATCTGTACTCTTGGCGTTATAGACCATAGTATTGTCATTATTCACCATAAGAATACTGCCCGTGAAGTCGTTAGCGACCTCGGGAAGAGCATTGACAATGACAGACGAACCTGTTCTCGATTCGGTCATATCGCCTGTTTTGGTATGATAAACGCCGTAGAACTCAATAGAGCCAAGGTTTATCTCCTCGCCCTTTTTGCCCTGCGGAGCGGTATATCTTCCGACATATTTAGTATAGTATGAGTTCGGGTCAAGCTCATCAAGCTGACCTTCGACCTCTTTAAGGGCTATGCTTTTACCATTTATCTTCGCTGTGATCTCCGAGCCTTTATATGCGATAGCACTTATTGCGATAGTCGATTCGCCGTCAACATACATCGTTCCGTCGGACGGCGAAACGCTTTTGAGGATATTCACGGTTCGTGTAATTTTATATGTTATGACCTTAGCTTTATTCTGGAATTTGAAAGTATTCACGCCGACATCAAGGTCTTCGGTGAAGTAGAATCTTCCTGCTTCGTTGAGAACGATCTCTTTTCCCTGATAATATACGGGGAAGTTCGGGTCGAACGAACCTGCGAATATAACGGTCGGTTCTTCGGTCTTGAACGTGGTCTTTTTCGGGAGGGTCATTTCAAGTTCGCTGTTAAGTCCCTCAAGGTCGATAGTATCATCGTAATGTTTGGTGAGGGCGGTCGTTGACTCCATACTGTTTGTTACGAGTGCGGAAAGCGAATCGAATGCACTTCCGCCATAGGACGAAAGCTCCGAAGCGTCAATGACCTGCTTGACGAGTTCATCGGGTGAACCCCACCCCTCGGTATCGGTACAGATATACTCATTCATATGGTGAACAAAGAGCGGTATCCCTGCTTCATCGGCGATATCGTTCCACCATTTTGTTATTTCGCCGAACGGTTCACTGCTGCTTGAACGTGAACCTTCGGCTTTGAGCATAATGAAATCGGCGCAGCCTTTCTGTATATAGCCGACGGTATCGGCATAGCCATCTGTTAAGGCTTCAAACTTTACAGATGTAGCAGAACCTTTTTCGTTGTTCTCATAGTTTGCCCATACGTCATTTATCGAAATGCCGACCGGGACGGTATTGTTCGTCTTTCTAATTGCGTCCGAAGCAAGCGCAAAGACGTAAGCACCGTTATCGAGAAGCCAGTTGTCGAAACCTATTCCCGAGCCGTTTTCAACATAGTCGTGCAGGCTGAGATTCGTTTTTGATGAATAGTAGCCGTCAAGGATTATACCGTCAACGGGATATTTCACTGTAAAGGTATGAACCCTTAGTGCTAAAAAGTCTATCTTTTCCTGCAGGGTCATATCTTCAAGCGAAGTGAGAACGGCGTCTATGCTGAAATTCATATAGACATACATTCCCCTATCGCGCGCACCGTCAACAAGAGCGCTTATAACGTCCTCGCCGAGTGTTTCATTGAGGTCACAGTTGTAAAGCATTTCACCGTTACAGTCAGTGTTTATGATAACAGCGTTAAGGCGGCTGCTTTCGGCGTTGTCGAGCAGTGTTTCAACCTCGTCTGCGACGGCTTCGGTGCTGTTCTCGGCCGCATAATCCACCGTTGGTGTGACATAAACGCCCCTCATTTCGGCAGGAAAGCTGAACATTGCTGTATAAACCGGTTCTTCAAACGCAGGAAGTTCTTCATCGCGGTTTATATCCTCCTGCGGAGCAATTACGATAGGTTCATCTGTATTTTCCTCGGCAAAAGCGGTAATTCCTCCCAATGCTGCTGAAAGGTCAAAGCTTGTTGTCAATGCAAGCGCAACGGCAAGAGCCGCGCCGAGTATTCTCGTCCTTAATTTTTTCAAGATGATTCTCCTCAATATATATCAAAAAACATAAATCCGTATATTTATAGTAATTATACTATATTATTTGA
>OHSO01000465.1_pt1 | contig 23527 bp, 22 predicted proteins | sample 1578651 | NCBI WGS metagenome assembly OHSO01 (sample SAMEA3879524, study PRJEB24766) | human gut metagenome | biome: human-associated habitat; feature: feces | place: USA | collected 1985/1987 | reverse complement strand
CACTACGATCTGTCTGTCTCCTACCCCGACGTGGTGGTGGAGAACGTCCACCTCGGCGACAGCCTGATGAGCCTGGGCTACCGGCTGCGCAATCAGGACTGAGCAGATACTATCGATAATACAGGCCCTCTCCGTCAGGCTTTGGCTGAGAGGGTCCTTTCATAAGGAGACTTTTTCGACATGGCAAAGCTTTATTTCCGTTACGGCGCAATGAACAGCGGCAAGAGCACCGCGCTGATGCAGGTGGCCCACAACTACGAGGAGCAGGGGATGCGGGTGTTCATCCTCAAACCGAAGGTGGACACCAAGGGCAGCGGCGACCTCGTGAGCCGTCTGGGCGTCCGCCGCCCCGCCGACCTGCTGGTGCCGCCGGATATGGACCTCGTGGAGGCCGTCCGGGCCGCCAGCAGCGAGGGCAAGCCTCTGGCCTGCGTGCTCTGCGACGAGAGCCAGTTCTTTACCGCCGCACAGGCCGAGCAGCTGTTCATGGTGACGGTAGAGCTGAACATCCCCGTCATCTGCTACGGCCTGCGCTCCGACTTCTCCCTCAAGGGCTTCCCCGGCTCCACCCGTCTGCTGGAGCTGGCCCACACCATCGAGGAGATGAAGACCATCTGCGCCTGCGGCCGCAAGGCCACCTGCAACTGCCGCAAGGTCAACGGCCGCTTCGTCTTTGAGGGCGAGCAGGTGGCCATCGACCTTCAGAACGACGTCCAGTACGTCAGCATGTGCCCCCAGTGCTATTTCCGGGAGCGCCGCGCTTTCTATGCCGCCCGCCGATGATCCTTTTCCCTGATTTCATGCCGTCCGCACGCCGGGCGGCATTTTTTGTATCTTTTCTTCATCCGTGATATATCAGCCAAGGCCAGATTCGCACGTTTTTTGCGCTATTGATATATCAGTTCATGGCCGGAAGTTTCTGTCATCGTCGCTTTTGATGTATACAACGCTCTTTCAACAAATTCTGCCCCTGTTACAAAATTCTTGCAATTCAGGCCAATCTTCTCCTGTTGCATCCCAGTTTTCTATGCAAATCGTTGAAGTATACAAGTTGCACAGTTTTTGGCCTCAAGTTTATTCATTATGGCAATGACGTCAAAACCGTGCAAAAAATAAGCGCAATATTTGTTCGTTTTCCGCCGCTATCCCTACAATTTGCATCTTTCTTTTTTTTCTTGCCTTTGGTATTATATTTGTATACAACGGATGCTTTGCAGAGGCGTCCGTGCAAGAAGATGTTTTCTACATAGGAGGAGAACGAAAATGAGCAAGGCAATTTCTCGTCGTAACTTCCTGATGGCTACCGGCGCTGTCGGTGCTGCAGGTCTGCTGGCTGCCTGCGGCAGCAAGCCCGCTGCTTCTTCCACCGCTTCTTCCGCTGCTTCTCAGGCCCCCGCTGCTTCCGCAGACGAGAGCCTGGCCCTGTCTGACGGCCCTGTCAGCCTGAGCATCAGCTGGTGGGGCGGCGACAGCCGTCACGCTGCTTACCAGAGCGCTCTGGAGGCTTTCCAGGCTGAGCACTCCAACATTACCGTGGAGCCCACCTTCGCCGCATGGTCCGGCTGGGAAGAGAAGATGGCTGCTGCCTTCATCGCAGGCAACGCTCAGGATGTCTGCCAGGTGAACTGGAACTGGCTGTACAACTACTCTGCCGACGGCAGCAAGTTCGTGGATCTGAACACCACCTCTAAGTTCATCGACCTGACCCAGTGGGATTCCGCTGCTATGGACGCTTGCTATGTGGCCAACAGCCAGCAGTGCGTGCCCGTCTCCATGACCGGCCGTATCTTCTACTGGAACATGACCACCTTTAATAAGGCTGGCATCACCGAGGTCCCCAAGTCTCTGGACGATCTGATGGCTGCCGGTAAGGCTTTCCAGGAGAAGCTGGGCGACGATTACTACCCCATGCACCTGGGCGCATACGACCGTATGATCCTGATGGTGTTCTACCTCGAGTCCAAGTACGGCAAGGACTGGGCAGATCCCGTTACCTCCACCCTGAACTACACCGAGGAGGAGATCGCTGAGGGTCTGGCCTTCATCAAGAGCCTGGTGGACAACCACGTCATGATGAACCTGAAGACCTACTACTCTGCAAACTCCGATACCGCTACCCACCAGTCCAACGAGTGGATCACCGGTAAGATCGCAGGCATCTTCGAGTGGGATTCCGCTGCAAGCAAGTACTCCTCCGCTCTGGACGACAGCAACAAGGACGGCTTCACCGTCGGCGAGGAGATCAAGTTCGGCGATTACAACGGCGGCTTCTCCAAGGTGTCCATGGGTCTGGCTATCACCAAGACCTGCAAGAACGTTGCCGAGGCTGCTACCCTGATCAACTTCCTGCTGAACGAGGAGAAGGGCGCTTCCATCATGGGTTCTGAGTGCGGCATCCCCGCTTCCAAGGCTGGCCTGAAGTTCGCGCAGGACGCCGGCGCTGTCAAGAGCCTGGTTGCAGAGGCTAACGCCAAGGTCATGGCCTTCACCACCAACAAGCTGGATCCCCTGTTCGAGAACAACGACCTGAAGGCTTCCGGCACCGGCATCTATCAGGAAGTGTTCGACAACATCGACTACGGCGATCAGACCCCCGAAGAGGCTGTTGAGACCCTGCTGGACGGCATGGAGTCTGTCGGCTACACCATCGGCTAATCTTATTGCACTGACAGCAGCCTGAACCGGGTAACTGTATTTTGAATGAAATAGGGGCATCTGCCGCCCGTACGACAGATGCCCTTGTTTTTTCGGAGAATGGTTATCAAACCTTGAATGAATTGTTGCCGGTCTGTGACCTGCTGCACTGTCTGCTTCAAATCCTGTAAAAGGAGGACTTCGGATGAAAAAAAGTAATGCGCCCGCCGGCGCACGAACTCCGTTCCAGAAATGGGTCGATAAGTATCAGGGCCTGTTTTATCTGATCCCCTGGATCATCGGCTTTCTCGTCTTTAAGGCGTTCCCCTTCGGTCAGTCGCTGTATTACAGCTTCACCGATATGAACTTCTTCAAGGGCGACACCAACTTTGTTGCTCTGGCCAACTACATTACCGCATTCCACACCAAAAAGATCACCAAGGCGCTGATCATCACCTTCAAGTACGCCTTTATCACCGTGCCCCTGAAGCTGATCTTCGCACTGTTCATCGCCTACATCCTGAACTTCAAGATCGCCTGCGTCAACCTGTTCCGCACTGTGTACTACATCCCCTCCATTCTGGGCGGCTCTGTGGCTATCGCCGTGCTGTGGAAGGCTGTGTTCAGCGTGGACGGTCTGCTGAACACCGTGGTGCGCGCTGTCACCTTTGGTGCGGTGCAGGGCCCCGAGTGGCTGAGTGACCCCAACTACGCGCTGTGGATCATCTGCTTTTTGCGTATATGGCAGTTCGGTTCCGCCATGGTGCTGTTCCTTGCTGCACTGAAGGGCGTGCCCGCAGACCTGTACGAGGCTGCTACCATCGACGGTGCCGGCAAGTGGCGTCAGTTCTTCTCCATCACCGTTCCGATGATCACCCCCATCATCTTCTACAACCTGGTCACTCAGATCTGCCAGGCTTTCCAGGAGTTCAACGGCCCCTACATCATCACCAACGGTGGTCCCCGTGGCTCCACTACCCTGATCTCCCTGCTGGTTTACAACTACGCATTCAAGTCCTACGACATGGGCATGGCTTCTGCTCTGGCGTGGATCATGTTCATCATCGTCTGCATCCTGACGATCATTGCGTTCACCAGCCAGAAGAAGTGGGTCTACTACTCGGATGAAAGGTAAGGTGACCAATATGGGAATGAAAGCATCGAATAAGATCGCAACCTTCTTTAAGTACTTCGTGCTGATCCTGGTTGGTATCATCATGATCTATCCTCTGCTGTGGATGATCAGCGCTACCTTCAAGGATAACAGCGAGATCTTTGCAGGCATCAGCCTGTGGATCAAAAAGCCTACGCTGGATGGCTACCGCAACGCCCTGAACAACTTCGGCGGCTCCATCAACATCCTGCAGGCCATGCTCAACACTTACAGCTATGTCATCCCCAAGGTGATCTGCACTGTGGTGTCTGCCTGTATTGCCGCTTACGGCTTTGGCCGTTTCGACTTCCCCGGCCGCAAGCTGCTTTTCAACATCATGCTGGCTACCCTGTTCCTGCCGCAGGTCGTGCTGAACGTGCCCCAGTACCTGCTGTACAACAAGTTCGGCTGGGTGGACAGCCCCTTCTATCTGGCCATCTGGGTGCACTGCGCATTTGCTACCGAGACCTACTTCGTGTATCAGCTGGTGCAGTTCATGCGCAACGTCCCGCGTGATCTGGACGAGGCTGCCGCCATTGACGGCTGCTCCTCTTTCCAGACCCTGTACAAGGTCATCGTGCCCATGCTGGGACCCGCTCTGGTGTCCTGCGCACTGTTCCAGTTCATGTGGAGCTGCAACGACTTTATGGGCCCGCTGCTTTACGTCAGCACCCCCGGCAAGTACCCCATGTCCCTGTTCGTCAAGCTGTCCATGGACGGTGATACCGGCTTTGCATGGAACAAGATCCTTGCACTGTCCCTCATCTCCATCCTGCCGCAGCTGATCGTATTCTTCTGTGCACAGGATCAGTTCGTTGAAGGTATCTCCGCAGGTGCCGTCAAGGGCTAATGCGCCATAAGAACATCTGACCAAGACCAACACCCCCTGTGCTGCTCCCAACGGATGGCACAGGGGGTGTTTTGGTTGATACATCATTTCGTCTGCTTCTTGCGGTACTGCAAAGGACTGATATCCATCACCTCGCGGAACACGCGGCGGAAGTGGGCGGCGCTGGCAAAGCCGGTCTGCTCGGCAATCGCGCTGATGGAAAGCTCGGTGGTCTCCAGCAGCTTCTGCGCAGCCTCGATGCGGCGGTTGTTCAGGTAGTCCACGATGGACTGCCCGGTTACCCGCCGGAACAGGCGGCTGAGATAGTAGGGAGAAAGGTAGAACCGCGCCGCCACCTCGGTAAGGGAGAACTTTTGCCGGTAGTTGGCGGCAAGGTAGGCACACACCTGCTCAATGGTCTCGTTGCGGGGGCGCGCTGCGGCGCTGCTCTCGGCAAGGCACTCCTGCTCTACATAGTGCAGGATCAGCAGCAGGTACAGCCCGCCGGGGTAGTCCTGCTCCGGCATGGCAGCGCGCATCATCTCCAGCAGGGTGCGCAGGCGGCGAACCCACGGCACCGGGCCGTACAGCACCGTTGCCTCGCTGGGCAAAAACAGCCGGGCAAAATCCCGCTGGGTGGCACTGCGCAGCTCGTGCAGGGCGCTGAGCGGGAACCGACAGCCTACCAGTTCCGGTACGGCTGCACCGGCGGCAGAGAGCACTGCGTCCCCCGCGCCCAGCAGCAGCGCGCTGCCGGGGTTTACCAGCAGGCTGTTTTCCCCCATTTGCAGGGTGCAGCTGCCCTCGCTTACCAGCAGAAAGGTGCACGTCTCCTCGTCTGCCGTCAGCTCCAGCTTGCTGCCGTTCAGCCGCACGGTGTCCGCTTTTACCTTTGCATGGATCTTTTCCCGTTCCGCTTTCATCTTGCGCATCCTTTCCGGAAACAGCCCTCCCGGTAGCCGGGAGAGCGCTTTTCCTCATGATACCACGTCTGCCCCGTGGGGGCAAGACAAACTCACAGGAGGTTATTTCGCATGAATCTGACCCTGATCCGTTCCATGACCCGCAGCGCCGTTTTCGAGCTGGAAAACGAGCTGTGCTACCGTCCGGCACACCCCTTTACCGTTGCCCTGAACGGCAAGACGGTGTACGAGGCCTGCAACACCAATGTATTTTCCCTGTTCTCCCTGCTGCCTGGCACCACCTATACGGTGGAGGTGCAGGCCGAGGACGAGACCCTGAAGCTGGATTTCACCACCGAGGCCGAGACCTTCTTTGTGGATGCTGCCCGCTATGGTCTGGTGGCCGATGGCGAGACTGACAACACCGTGCGGCTGCAGGCAGCACTGTCCACCTGCCCCAAGGGCGGCACGGTGTATGTGCCCGCCGGCCGTTACCGCACCGCCAGCCTGTTCATGAAGAGCAACACCACCCTGTATCTGGAAAAGGGCGCGGTGCTGCTGGGCGACAACGACCGCACCCATTACCCCATCCTGCCCGGCGTGCTGCCCAGCGAGAACGAGGTGGACGAGTACTACCTGACCGGCTGGGAGGGCAACCCGCTGGACAGCTTTGCAGGTCTTTTGAACATTACGCAGGTGCATGACGTAGTGGTGACCGGCGAGGGCACGCTGGACTGCGATGCCGAAAACGGCGACTGGTGGGTGAACCCCAAGGTCAAGCGCATCGCATGGCGTCCCCGGGCCGTGGCTGCGGTGGACAGCGAGAACGTCTGCCTGCACGGCATCACGGTGCAGAACAGCTACTCGTGGACCATCCACCCCATCTTCGTCAAGCATCTTGACCTGCTGAACTTCAACATCAACAACCCCTACAACGCCCCCAACACCGACGGCATCGACCCCGAGAGCTGCGAGTACATCCGCATCATCGGCGTCAACATCCACGTCGGCGACGACTGCATCGCCATGAAGGCCAGCAAGGTCTTTCTGGGCATGAAGCTGAAGCGCAGCTGTGAGCATACCGTCATCCGCAACTGCCTGCTGGACAAGGGCCACGGCGGCATCGTCATCGGCAGCGAGATGAGCGGCGGCGTCAAGGACATGGTGGTGACCCAGTGCCTGATGGACCACACCGACCGCGGTCTGCGCGTCAAGACCCGCCGGGGCCGCGGCAACACCGCCGTCATTGACGGGCTGGTGTTCCGCAATGTGGAGATGCGGGGCGTCAAAGCACCCTTTGTCATCAATATGTTCTACTTCTGCGACCCGGACGGCCACGGCCCCTATGTGCAGTGTCGCGAGCCGCTGCCGGTGGACGAGTACACCCCCAAGCTGGGCAGCCTGACCATGGAGGACATCGTCGCCACCGACGCGCAGTTCGCGGGCTGCTACTTCGACGGCCTGCCCGAGCAGCCCATCGAGGGCGTCTCCATGAAGAATGTCACCATCACCTTCGACCCCGACGCCAAGGAAGGTCAGGCTGCCATGGCCGACAACCGCCCCTATGTGAAGAAGCTGGCCATCTACGCCGAGAACGTGAAGAGCATCCAGCTGCACAACGTCAAGATCGAGGGCTACGAGGGCGAGCGTCTGCGCTTCGCCAACGTCGGCCATTTTGAGGAGGACTAACATCATGACACACGAAGAGATCCTGTCCATGCTGGGCGATTATGTGGACTACCTCATCGCCAATTCCAGCGCCGAGGCACCCATGTGGAACATCGAGAAGGTGCGCAGCGGCAAGCCCAACAAGTGGAACTACATCGACGGCTGCATGATCACCGCCTGCCTGAGCCTGTACAAGACCACCGGCGACGAGAAGTATCTGGAGTTTTCCAAGAAGTTCATCGACTACTTTGTGCAGCCGGACGGCTCCATCAAGACCTACGACCCCAAGGAGTACAATCTGGACAACGTGAATCAGGGCAAGAATCTGTTCATTCTGTATGATATCTACGGGGACGAGAAGTACCGCAAGGCCATCGACACCATCCGCAGCCAGCTGCTCACCCAGCCCCGCACCAAGGAGGGCAACTTCTGGCACAAGGACATCTATCCGTGGCAGGTGTGGCTGGACGGCACCTATATGGCACAGCCCTTCTACATGGAGTACGAGACCCGCTTTAACAAGATGCAGGGCTGCATCGACAGCTACAAGCAGTTCATGAACATCAAAAAGCACATGTGGGACGAAAAGACCGGCCTGTACTACCACGGCTACGATGAGAGCCGCCAGATGTACTGGGCAGACCCTGAGACCGGCTGCAGCCCCAACTTCTGGCTGCGCGCCATGGGCTGGTTCCTTGTGGCAATGGTGGATGTGCTGGAGCGCATGGATGAGCAGCTGTACAACGAGTATCGCGGCATTATGGCCATGCTCAAACAGGCTGTGGAGGACATGCACAAGTTCCAGGACGAGCAGACCGGGATGTTCTGGCAGGTCATCGACCACCCGGAGGCCGAGGGCAACTATCTGGAGACCAGTGGCACCGCCCTGTTCGCCTACGCAGTACTCAAGGGCGTGCGTCTGGGCTATCTGCCCAAACGCATGGCTGCATGGGCGGAGAAGGCTTTCTACGGCACCTGCGACCGGTATCTGTCCAAGAACCCGGACGGCAGCTTGCAGCTGGACGGCATCTGCCTTGTGGCGGGTCTGGGCGGCAAGGATCACCGTGACGGCTCTCTGGCCTACTACTTCAGCGAGCCGGTGGTCTGCAATGACGCCAAGGGCGTAGGCCCGCTGGTGCTGGCCTATACCGAAATGATCGCACGCAAGTAACCAAAAACGGGATACAGCAGGGCTGAGCAGCTGCAAAAAGTGGCTGCTCAGCCTTTTTGCGTGTCTTTTTTGCCCCCTTGCATAAACTGCCCGCCGCTGTCCCACACTAAGCCCAGAAAAAGTTCCCGTACACAAAACGAACAGATGGGAGTAACAAGCATGGAGCAGATCAAAAAATTTCTGCACGGCAAGGGCTTTGCCCTGCTGCTGACCGCAAGCCTGCTGGCTGCGGCTGCGGCAGGGGTGTGGGCGGTGCGCGCCCTGCGGGCAGAACTGCAAAAAAGTCTGGATGGACTAAACGCCCCCGGCACCACCCAACAGACCACCCCGGAAACAGAACCGGACTGGGACGCACAGGAGGACACCACATGGCAGCAGCCCGTGACCGACGTTGCAAACAGCAAGGCAGATGTGCCGCAGCAGACGCCCTCTGGGGCATCCTCTGGTGCGCAGTCTGGCTCTGGTTCGCTGCGCGAACCCTCGGCACTGCAAGGCGCATCCTCGCCTGCCAGCAGTTCGGCGCAGCCTGCCGCCGCGCCCTCTATGCCGGGGCGCGTGCTCAACGCCTTCAGCGGCGATGAGCTGGTGTATAACAAGACCCTTGGAGACTGGCGCACCCACAACGGCGTGGACTATGCCTGCACGCAGGGGGCAGCGGTAGCAGCACCCGTGGCGGGCAAGGTGGTGTCTGCCGGGGCAGAGGGCAACTGGGGCACCGTGGTGGTGCTGGAAGATGCCGCTGGCCGCAGTTGGCGGCTGTGCGGTGTGGCAGATCCTGCCGTAAAGGCCGGGGACACCGTGACCGCCGGGCAGAAGCTTGGCACGGTGGGCACTGTCGGCTGCGAGTGCGCCGAGGAGAGCCACATCCATGTGGAGGTAAAGCAGGGCGAAAGCTATCTCGACCCGGCAAAGCTGCCGGAATAAGCAAACCACAAAAGGGGCTGCAACAGCGGCTCCTTTTTTGCTGTGTCAGACGGTACGGCGCGTTTGCAGCAGCCAGAGAACCAGCGCCGAAAGCACCCCGGCTGCCAGCAGTACATCTGCGGGGTGTGCGGCCCAGTGCTGGAAGGCAATGCCATAGGCTGCCTGCCCGATGGGCTGGGTCAGGCAGGCCAGCACGGTGCAACAGGCGGTAGTTTTGCCCAGCTGTGCCTGCGGCACCAGCACTTGCAGCTGCGCAAAGAACCATACATTGAACAGCGCTGCCACGGCCATAAACACGGCCCCCAGCACTAGAATGCTGCCGAACTGCAGCACTGACACCCGGAGGGCAAGACCCAGCGCGGCGCACACGCCGCTGAGCGCCAGCAAAAGAGGTGTGCCGCTGCGGATGGGATAACGGACAAAGATGGTTCCGGCCAGCACGCCGCCCAGAATGCCGCCTGCGCTCAGCACCGCCTGCACAAGACCAAGGGAGGCATCACTTTTCTGCAGGGTCTGTACCACCAGCACCGGAACACCTACGGTGAGGGCGGGGACTTCCAGCAGGTTTACAGCCGCCATGGCGGCAGCTAACCGCAGCACCGCAGCCTGCCCGGTGAGGAACTGCGCACTTTCCCGCAGGTCGGCCCACAGAGAACGGACGGAGAGCTTTGTGTCATATGGGACATCCTGTGGGATGCGCAGACAGAGCTCCATCCCGGCAGAAAGTGCAAAGCAGCAGCCGCAGAGCACCAGCAGACCCCGGATGCCGAGGTGCTCCAGCAGAACAGCACCCAGCAGGGGACCGAGAAGCTCGTCCACGGTATCCACCAGTTGGATGACTGCGTTGCCGCGCAGCAGCTGGGTGCCGTTCAGTAGCAGAGGCAGGCAGGCGCGTACCACGGGCTGGTAAAGCCCCTGAATGGCGTACAGACTGCCCAGCACTGTCAGGACCAGCGGAAGCAGGGGCAGATGCGGCAGTCCGGCAGCGGCTGCAGCCGCAATACCGGCGGTCACCAGATCCAGCAGCGCCATCAGGCGGGCTTTACGGCAGCGGTCTGCCAGCGCGCCGCCGGTCAGCATTCCAGCAAGGGCGGGCAGCATGGCCAGAGCGGTGATGCCGCCGTACAGCGCGGCGGAACCAGTCTGCCGCAGCAGATACAGCGGCAGCGCAAACCGCAGGGCGGCATTGCCGAACAGGGAGACGATCTGTCCGAGGACGATAAGGATAAAAGTGTTCATGGAAACCTCCTGCTTTTTTATTTACAGACTGTTGGTCTGTATTTACATACAAAAAAAGGCGGAGCGTTCCGCCCGGGAAATTCAGTCTTTGACCGGTGTGCACAGCTGCACCAGCTGTTCGGCCTGTGCATCCGTCAAAAGATCCAGCCCAAGCGCGTGGGTCATCTGCTGAAACACGAGGTTCCGCGCCCGCTGCTGGGCCGGTGTGGTGGGGCGCGTCTGAGGGGAAAGCCAGATGTCTGCCAGCACGAACAGCGCTTCGGCCAGCGCATTGGCGTTGGCGGTGTGGATGGAGCCGTCTGCCATGCCCTGCCGGATCATGGGTGCAATACACTCCGGGGCTAAATGCGCTTCAATGTTGGTCAGCTCCATGGCAAGGAACTGCGGGTTGCTGCACAGGTGCGGCAAGGTCTGCGCGATCTGCTGCTGCCGCTGCCCGGCAAAGGATGCTGCAAACACCGCCTGCAGCTTCTGCAGCCCGGTCAGGGCCGGGTCGTCCCGGATATGGCGCAGCGGCTCCCACATTTGGTCGCCCAAACGGTCACCGACGCGCTGCGCGATCTCCTCCTTGGAGCGGAAGTGATGGTACACCGCCCCTTTGGAAAGCTTTGTGGCATCAATGATGTCCTGCAGGGTGGTATTCTGGTAGCCCTTCTGGATGAAGAGCAGGGCGGCGGCGTCCAGGATCTTTTCAACGGTCTGTTCCGGGTATTTGTTGCGCGGCATGGCGGATGCTCCTTTTTACAAACTAACGGTCTGTAAAAAGAATACAGCAGCCCGGCGGCTTTGTCAAGAGGGTGTGGAACCGAAAATCCATTCATTTCCTGCGGCGCTGCATTGCTTTTGCGCGGGGTTTCTGGTATGATACAATAGAGTTAAAAGGCGATTTTGGGAGGATGACAGATGGCAAGGGTTTTGATCGTGGGAGCCGGGGCAGCCGGACTGATGGCGGCGGGTGCCGCCGTGCGGCAGGGACATCAGGTAACGGTGCTGGAGCATACCGAGAAGCCCGGGCAGAAGATCCTTGTCACCGGCAAGGGGCGCTGCAACGTGACCAACGACTGCCCGGCAGAGGAGTTTTTGCGCCATGTGCGCACGAACCCGCGCTTTTTGTACTCCTCACTGGGGGCGTTCCCCCCGGCAAAGACCATGGAACTGTTCGAAGGCCTTGGCGTGGAGCTGAAGGTGGAGCGCGGCCGCCGGGTGTTCCCGGTATCGGATAAGGCCGAGGAGATCCGGCAGGCATTGCTGCGCTATGCGCAGGACGCCGATATCGTCTACGACGGCGCAAAAAAGCTGCTGCTGGAGGACATCGTGCCGGAGGCAGAGCCCGCCCCGGCGGCAGCGGAAAACCCGCGTCACCCCAAAAAGAAAAAGGCTGGCCCGGCGCTGCGCTGCGTGGGCGTGCGGGGCACCTCCGGCAGGGAGTACCGGGCGGATGCGGTGCTGGTGGCCACCGGCGGCGTAAGCTACCCCACCACCGGCTCTACCGGCGATGGCTACAAGCTGGCGCAGCAGGCGGGGCACACCCTTGTGGAGCCGGTGCCCAGTCTGGTCAGCCTTGTCAGCCGCGACCCGGACTGCAAAAAGATGATGGGTCTGGCGCTGAAAAATGTTACCCTGACCCTGCTGGAGGACGGCAAGGCCATCTTTGACGAGCAGGGCGAGATGCTGTTTACCCACTTTGGCATCAGCGGGCCGCTGACTTTGAGCGCGTCCAGCCATCTGGGGGACATGAAAAAGCACAGGTACATCGCGGAGATCGACCTGAAGCCCGCCCTGAGCGAGGAGCAGCTGTACGATCGCATCACCCGGGACTTTGCCCTGCTGGCAAACCATGCGGCGCAGGGTGCGCTGGTCAAGCTGCTGCCCTCCAGTATGCAGCCGGTCATGGTGGCGCGCTGGGGCATTGACCCCGCCACCAAGGCAAACCAGATCACCCGGGAGCAGAAGCGGGAGCTGGTGCAGCTGGTCAAGCACTGGCAGGTGTCCATTGACGCCCGGGGCGACCTTGCCCATGCGGTGATCACCAGCGGCGGCGTATCGGTGCGGGAGGTAGACCCCAAGACTATGCAGAGCAAAAAGGCGCTGGGGCTGTACTTTGCGGGCGAGGTGCTGGACGTGGACGCCTACACCGGCGGCTACAATCTGCAGATCGCTTTCTGCACCGCACAAAGCTTTGCGAATAACCTGTAAAAAACAGCGCAGCCAATTTCCTGTGTACTATATATAAATAAGGAGAACATATCATGGTATCTGTTGCAATTGATGGGCCTGCGGGTGCAGGCAAATCCACTCTGGCACGCCGTCTGGCGGCAGAGCTGGGCTATATCTATGTGGACACCGGTGCAATGTACCGCGCCATCGGCCTGTACGCCCTGCGCGCGGGCAAGGACCCCAAGGACAACGCAGCGGTGGATGCTCTGCTGCCCGAGATCGAGCTGCGGCTGGCGTCCATTGCGGGCGAGCAGCACATCTACTTGAAGGACGAGGATGTGAGCACCGCTATCCGCACCGAAGCCGCGGGCATGGCAGCCTCTGCCGTGGGCGCAAACCCCGCGGTGCGGGCATTTCTGCTGGAGCTGCAGCGCAGCATGGCAAAAAAGCAGGATGTGCTGATGGACGGCCGGGATATCGGCACGGTGGTGCTGCCGGACGCTACGGTGAAGATCTTCCTGACCGCCAGCCCGGAGGCACGCGCTACTCGCCGCTGGAAGGAGTATCAGGCCAAGGGCATCGACACCCCCTACGAGGAAGTACTGGCAGATGTGAAGCAGCGGGACTATCAGGACACCCACCGCGCCGCCGCTCCGCTGAAGCAGGCAGAGGACGCCGTGCTGCTGGATACCTCGGCGCTGGATTTTGAGCAGAGCCTTGACGCTATGAAGCAGATCATTGCCAAAAAGATCGGCGGATAAAACAAACAGGACAGGAATAAAAAATGGTACTATATTATATTCTGGTGCCCCTTGCGTGGCTTGTGTGGCACATCGGTTTCCGCATCCGGGTGGAGGGACGCGAAAACCTGAAAAAGGTGCAGACGAAGGGCTATATCCTTGCGCCCACCCATGTGTCTGCCATCGACCCGGTGTTCATTGTCGTTACCCGGTGGGGCAGGCGGATGGTGGTGTTCGCCAAAAAGGAGTTGTTCGAGATCAACGCCTTCCTGACGTGGTTCTTCCGCTGCTGCGGCGGCGTGTGCGTCCGCGGCACCAAGGACGAGATGGCGGTCATTTCCCAGACGGTGGAAGCCTGCAAACAGGGCAAGACCCTGCTCATCTTCCCGGAGGGCACCCGCGAAAAGGAGGGCAAGCTCCTGCCCCCCAAGAGCGGTCTTTTCGTCATTGCCGCCGAGGCGGGGGTGGACGTTGTGCCCTGCCGCATCCTGTACGACACCCCGGACGGAAGGATGCACCTGTTCTGCAAAGTGCGGGTGATCTACGGCGAGCCGATGCCCGCAGCGCAGTTTGCCATGGAGGGCCGCCGGGACACCAAAAAGCTCCGTGCCAACAAGCAGGCGCTGCTGGAAGCATGGGAAAAAATGGGGGCGTAAGAGATGGAGATCCGTTTGGCGAAAACGGCGGGGTTCTGCTTTGGCGTGAACCGTGCCGTGGAACTGACCTACGGCCTGCTGGCCGAGGGGCATAAGGTGGCAACGCTGGGTCCGCTGATCCACAACCCGCAGGCGGTGGAGGATATGCGGCGCAAGGGCGCACAGGTAGTGGACACCGTGCAGGATGTGCCCGCCGGGTGCGAGGTGGTCATCCGCAGCCACGGGGTGCCCCGCAGCGTTTACGATGAACTGGAAGCGCGCGGCATCCCGTACCATGACGCCACCTGCCCCTTTGTGCAGAAGATCCAGCGCATTGCCGCCGAGGCCGAAAAAGAGGGTGCGGTGCTGCTGGTGGCGGGCGATAAGACCCACCCGGAGGTGCAGGGCATTGTGGGACACACCCGGGGCGAGGTGTTCGTTTTTGCCGATTTAGCCGAGTTAGAGGCGTGGAACGGCCCTTCTGACCCCCAAAAACCCCTTTTTGCAGTTGCACAGACCACATTTCAGGTTACAAAATGGAAAGAAAGTTCGGAGTTTCTCAAAAAAGCCTATACAAACGCCCGAATTTTTGATACAATATGTAATGCGACGTGGGCGAGGCAACAGGAAGCGGAAGACCTCAGCCAAAAATGCGACATTGTTGTTGTCATTGGCGGTCATCATTCTTCCAATACCCAAAAGCTGGTACAGGTCGCCGCAAAACACACGCGTGCCGTAACGGTCGAGACAGCGAGCGAACTTCGGCCGGAATGGTTTGCAGATGTTAAAGTGGCGGGCGTGACAGCCGGGGCTTCAACGCCATCGTCTATTATTGAGGAGGTACTTAACAGTATGAGCGCAGAAATCAATGACAGCATGAGCTTTGAGGAGATGCTGAACGCATCCGAGGAAAAGCGTGTTCATGCAGGCAGTATTGTGAAAGGAATCGTGACCAGCATCTCTGCCAACGAGATCCAGGTGGATATCGGAGCTAAGCAGACCGGCTTTGTCAAGCTGAGCGAGCTGACCGATGATTCCTCCGCCAAGGTCGAAGACCTGGTGAAGGTTGGCGATGAGCTGGACCTCATCGTCGAGAAGGTTATGGATCAGGATGGCGTCATCCAGCTCTCCCGCAAGAAGCTCGCATCTCGCAAGGGCATGGAAGAGATCGCCAAGGCAGCAGAATCCGGTGAAGTCGTCGAGGGCGATGTTACCGAGTTCAATAAGGGCGGCGTTGTCGTCAACGTCAAGGGCGTCAAGGTGTTCGTTCCCCGTTCTCAGGCCACTATGCGCCGCGACGAGGACTACACTGCTCTGGTCGGCCAGCACGTTCAGCTGGTCGTCACCGAGTGCTCCGGCCGCAAGATCGTGGGCAGCATCAACAAGGTGACCGCTGAGCAGAACAAGGCAAAGCGTGAGGAGTTCTGGGCAAACGTTGAAGTGGGCAAGACCTACACCGGCGTTGTCAAGAGCCTGACCTCTTATGGTGCATTCGTTGACATCGGTGGTGTCGACGGCCTGTGCCACATCAGCGAGCTGAGCTGGAACCGCATCAAGCATCCCTCTGAGGTCGTCTCCGTTGGCGACACCATCGAGGTGTATGTGAAGGACATCGACACCGAGAACCACAAGGTCTCTCTGGGCTACAAGAAGGCTGAGGACAACCCCTGGGAGCAGCTGAAGAACAACTACCCCATCGGCAGCACCTTCCATGCTCCGGTCGTTTCTCTGACCAAGTTTGGTGCATTCGTCCGCATCCTGCCGGGTGTTGACGGTCTGGTCCACATCAGCGAGATCAGCAATGACCGCGTTGAGAAGGTCTCCGACGCACTGAAGGTCGGCGATATGGTCGATGTGAAGCTGCTGGATGTTGACTTCGACAAGAAGCGCATCAGCCTGTCCATGAAGGCTCTGCTGAACGACGACGCTGAGTAATCAGCCCTTCGTGCAAAAGCATAGCTTCTGACACAATGCGATCTGCAGCCCCGTTGCCGGGAAAACGGCGGCGGGGCTGTTTTTGTTAACAAAGCCATGATAAATTTTTTCAAAAAGCACTGGGAAGTGCTCAGTTACTTGATCTTTGGCGTGCTGACCACCCTGCTGAATATTGTGCTGTACGCGCTGTTCAGCCGCCTGTTCGGCTACACCGCCGCCAACAGCTGGGGCAATGTGCTGGATAACGCTTTGTGCATCCTGTTCGCCTACTGCACCAACCGGGCGTTCGTGTTCCGCAGCAAGACCACCGGCAAAGCCATGGCCAAGGAGTTCGGCACATTTGTCACCTGCCGTCTGGGCACCATGGTGCTGGATGCCGCTATCATGATCGTGGGCGGCAACCTGCTAGCCGCACAGGGGGCGGCGCTGGTGGACACCGCCATGCAGGGTCTGCTGGGCGCCGTGGCGGGCTGGCTGGGTCCGGATACTACCCTCTACATGGCAAACAGCTTTGCCGGGAGCCATGCCGCCGTGGCAGATGGCTCCGCCGCCATTGCCGTCATCGGCGGGGCGGACGGCCCCACAGCCATCTTCGTCACCAGCGCCTACGATGCTCAGGCACTGTGGGGCCTTGCCGTGAAGGTCTTTTCCAATGTACTGGTGATCGTGCTGAACTATGTGTTCAGCAAGCTCATTATCTTTAAAAAGAAACAATAATTTTCAGGAGGTACGGTATTATGAAACGTGGTCTGAAAGGGTTTGCATTCCTGGTCTCTGGTCTGGTGCTGGGCATCATTGGTGCAACGGCATCAGTGACTGCGATCGCACTCAGCGCTGTGGGCATGGCAAAGGTGCGCCGTGCCAGCAAGTAAAATAACGGAGGAACGAGCATGAACCGCGAAGAGATCCTGTCCCATGTCGATCATACCCTGCTGAAGCCGGAGGCCACTTGGCCCCAGATCCAGCAGCTGTGTGACGAAGCCATTGCAAACCACACCGCATCCGTCTGCATCAACACCTGCTACGTCAAGCAGGCTGTGGAGTATATGGCAGGCCGCATCCCCGTGTGCTGCGTGGTGGGCTTCCCTCTGGGTGCCATGGATACCGCCAGCAAGGCCTTTGAAGCCAAGACTGCCATCGAAAACGGCGCAGCCGAGGTGGATATGGTCATCAACATCGGCCGCCTGAAGAACAAGGAGTACGATGCTGTCCGCGAGGACATCCGTGCCGTGAAGCAGGCTGTAGGCGATAAGATTTTAAAGGTCATCATTGAGACCTGTCTGCTGACCGAGGAAGAGAAGGAAAAGATGTGCGACATCGTCTGCGAGGCAGGCGCTGACTACATCAAGACCAGCACCGGCTTCTCCACCGCAGGCGCTACCTTCCACGATGTGGAGCTGATGGTCAAGGGCGTGCGTGGCCGCTGCAAGGTCAAGGCTGCCGGCGGCATTTCCACCGTGGAGGATATGGAGACTTTCCTTGCACTGGGCGCTGACCGTCTGGGCACCTCCCGCGCTGTCAAGATTTTGAACGGCGAGCAGGCAAAGGGCTATTAAGTTTTCTGCAAAAAAATGTATTTCGGCAAAGCTCTGGGCTTGGCTGAACTGCAAAGGATGATCTCTCAAGGGCTGCTGCACAAATTGCCGTGCAGCGGCCTTTTTTGCGCCCAAGCCTTGCAAGCAGGGCGCGGCAGGGTGTATAATACAAATAGGTACTGTATAAAATAGGGGCTGTTCGCCTTGTGGGGCAAGGCGGGCAGAGGAGGAAATGCAATGAATATACCCGAGATCCTTGTGGCCAATGGCACAGGGGCGGTGCTGGTAAGCTTTCTGCTTTTGCTGCGGGTGCGCGGCGAGAGTAAAAACAGCGTGGGAACAGAGCTGTTCTGCCGGATTCTGGTGGTGACGCTGCTGGCACAGGCAACAGAGACGATCAGCTTTCTGCTGGATGGTGTGCCCGGCGCGGCAAGCCGGTTCTGGCTGTACCTGACCAACACCGTCTGCACCGGCGCTACCGTGTGCGTGGGCTATGCGTGGTGCTTGTATGTGGACTTCCGGGTCTACCGCAGCATTGGACGCCTGCGCAGAAGGCACATGCTGCTGGGCGCGCCGCTGCTGGCGCTTTTGGTGCTGCTGGTGGCAAACCTTTTTGGCACGGGGTGGATCTTTTCCATTTCGGCGGACAACGCTTACCATCGGGGCCCGCTGAACATTTTGCTGTATCTGCTGCTGTTCAGCTATTACGCCGAGAGCGTGTGGCAGGTGCATAAGGCCAAGCGCGATGGCATTACGGTGGAGTTCTTTCCGGTGTACTACTTCGTGGTCACCTGTGCGGTGGGCACGCTGCTGCAGGGGGCATTTTACGGCATGGCCTTCGGCTGGCTGTCAGTAGCCATCGCTTTTGTGCTTGTGGACAGCCAGACCCGCAGCCTGCGCGGCTATACCGATGAACTGTCCGGCCTGTTTGGGCGCAAGTACATGAACTACTGTCTGGACCGCATCCACGCCACGCAGGAGAAGGACGTTTACGGCATCATGATGGACGTGAACTGCTTCAAGGAAATCAACGACACCTACGGGCACGCCGAGGGCGACCGTGCCATTCAGGAGATCGGGCACATCCTGTCCGGGGCGCTGGTGGCAAACTCGGTAGCCATCCGCATGAGCGGCGATGAGTTCATGGTGCTGATCCGTCACGGCTCGAAGGAGCTGCTGGACGAGATCTGCACCGCCATCGAGCAGCGGGTGCAGCACTATAACGAAAACGCCCCGGCGGGCAGCTTTCAGCTGTCCTTCTCCACCGGTGTGGCAAAGTACGAGGGCGGCAGCGTGGAAAAGTTTCTGGTGGAGCTGGATCAGCGGATGTACGCGGAAAAGCGCGCTTTCCACGCCGCCCGGGACGGCCATGCCGCACCGGAGCAGGGAAATGCTCCATCAATTTAAAAGGAATGTCTAAAATAAGTGCGACTTATCTTGACAATCTGACGCTGTAATGATAGAATATGTGGCGTACCAATTGAATACCGACTTATCAAGAGCGGCTGAGGGGACAGGCCCTGTGAAGCCCGACAACCTGCGCGAGAGCGTAAGGTGCCAAATCCTGCGGGAAACCGGAAGATAAGAGTGCAACGCTCAGAGCTTTCGGCTCTGGGCGCTTTTATTTTTCAGAACAAACTTGATGGAATGGTAAATACACGCAACTGCAACATTTAGGAGGCAAAAAATGGCTAGACACCTGTTTACTTCGGAGTCCGTCACCGAGGGACATCCCGACAAGATCTGCGACCAGATCTCGGATGCAATTCTGGACGAGATCCTGACCCACGACCCCAACGCCCGCGTGGCCTGCGAGACCTGCGCATCCACCGGCCTTGTGCACATTATGGGCGAGATCACCACCAACTGCTATGTGGACTTCCAGAAGGTCGTCCGCGAGGTGGTGGCAGATATCGGCTACACCCGCGCAAAGTTCGGCTTTGACGCCGACACCTGCGCCGTCATCTCCAACATTGACGGCCAGAGCCCCGACATTGCACTGGGCACCAACGATCAGGTGGGCGGTGCAGGCGATCAGGGCATGATGTTCGGTTATGCCTGCGACGAGACCCCCGAGCTGATGCCCATGCCCATCAGCCTGGCCCACAAGCTGGCCAAGAAGCTGACCGAGGTGCGCAAGAGCGGCGAGCTGGACTACCTGCGCCCGGACGGCAAGAGCCAGGTGACCGTGGAGTACGACGAGAACAACAAGCCCGTGCGCGTGGACGCCGTGGTCATCTCCAGCCAGCACAGCGAGAGCGTGAGCATGGAGCAGCTGCGGGCAGACGTGATGGAAAAGGTCATCAAGGCCACCATCCCCGCCGAGCTGCTGGACGGGAACACCAAGTACTACATCAACCCCACCGGCCGCTTTGTTGTGGGCGGCCCGCAGGGTGATACCGGCCTGACCGGCCGTAAGATCATCGTGGATACCTACGGCGGCTATGCACGCCACGGCGGCGGCGCCTTCTCCGGCAAGGACCCCAGCAAGGTGGACCGCAGCGCAGCCTACGCTACCCGCTGGGTGGCCAAGAACATCGTGGCTGCGGGTCTGGCAAAGCAGTGCGAGGTACAGGTGGCCTACGCCATCGGCGTGGCAAAGCCTGTGTCCATCATGGTGGATACCTTTGGCACCGGCACCGTGGCAGACGAGAAGATCGAGCAGGCTGTGGAGAAGGTGTTTGACCTGACCCCCGCCGCCATCATCCGTGACCTCGACCTGCGCAAGCCCATCTACCGCCAGCTGGCCGCCTATGGCCACATGGGCCGCGAGGATCTGGGCGTGAAGTGGGAGAACACCGACCGCGTGGATGCCCTGAAGGCTGCCGTGGCTGCCCTGTAAAAAGCGTTTTACCCTGATAGAAGGTAAGTGAAGAAAGCTCCTCACCGGAATGTGAACGGTGAGGAGCTTTTTGCGTATAAATCAGTGCAAACGGTGTTGAAATATGCTATACTAAATCTATTATACAAGATTGGTGCGTGCGGATGTGAGATTTGTATGTGATCTGAATCCTGAAATTTATAACAGGGTTGTGCCGATAATAAAAACCTGCCATGTGATTATTACAGATAAACAATTGATTCATATCAGAGAACGGCATCCTGATATTTCGGAAACAGTGATGGAACGACTTGCTGAAATAATACAGGAGCCGGATTACATTATTGCAACAGAAAAGCTTTATACAGCCAATGTTTTAAAGAGAATCGAATGCAATGGAAAAAGTTATCAGCTTGTCTTGCGGATATATACAGATGGTGATCCAGACGGATTTCAGAATTCGATTATTACATTTATGTCTGTGAACGAAAAGCGTTATCAGCAATACCTGCGTAATCGCAGAATTCTTTACAAACGGGAATGAATGTGGTAAAATAAACATAGGATAAGAGAGGTATTTGAGGTGGTAAAATTCGTAGCGACCACACGCCGCCGGTAACGACAGGAACTTCGGTTCTGAGAGATGCAGGAGAATGCTACGCCTGCCAAATACCAATCGATGGGGAACGGTTTTGATGCCGTTCCCCGTTCCTGTTTTTAGGGGACTATGGGGATAAGAATATCAACAACGAAAAGTCCTACTTTTCCTCAAAAATCAGATAAACTTTGCGAAACGGTAAAGATTTGGTCGCGTTTTTGTAAGAAACTCACATTCTCTTGAAGGAAAAGGAAAAACAGCTGTGCAAGGCGCAGAAAATCCACACATGAAACAAATTGATATGGAACAATCGACAAAATGTGATAAAATAAAACCAGATATGCGCACTTGTGTGCATGGTACGGATGGTAAACAGCAATAAGGAGTTATGTGACTATGTCTATTGAAATTTCCCCGAAGTCCTTCTTTGAGCAGCCCAGTGTGGCGGATATGCGGCTGATCGCCTGCCCCGGTGCCGAGGAGCTGACCGGCCTGATCGACAAGCACCTTGTCCGTTGGGCAAAGGCTGCCGGAATTGAAAAAGACACCTTCATTATTTCCTGCGACTGCCCCCGCTTCCAGAGCGGCGACGCCAAGGGTCTGGTCAAGGAGTCTGTCCGCGGCGACGATATCTTTATCGTGGTGGACCCGGGCAATTACAGCGTCACCTACAAGCTGTTCAACTACGAGAACCACATGTCCCCGGACGACCACTTTGCAAACCTGAAGCGTCTGATCCAGGCTGTGGCCGGTAAGGCACACCGCGTTTCCGTCATCATGCCCAGCCTGTACGGCGGCCGTCAGCACCGCCGCGTGGTGCGCGAGAGCCTGGACTGCGCTGTGGCTCTGCAGGAGCTGCAGACCATGGGCGTGCGCAATATCATCACCTTTGACGCACACGACCCCCGCGTGCAGAACGCAGTGCCCCTGATGAGCTTTGATAACGCCATGCCCACCTATCAGGTGCTCAAGAGCCTGCTGAAGAAGGACCCCACCCTGTCCTTCGATAAGGAGAAGTTCACCGTGGTCAGCCCGGACGAGGGCGCTATGAACCGCAACATGTACTTCTCCAGCGTGCTGGGCTGCAACCTGGGTATGTTCTACAAGCGCCGCGATTACACCCGCGTGGTGAACGGCCGCAACCCCATCGTTGCCCATGAGTATCTGGGCGAGAGCGTGGAGGGCAAGACCGTCTTTATCGCAGACGATATCATTGCTTCCGGCGAGAGCATGCTGGAGGTTGCCAGCAACCTGAAGGAGCGCGGCGCTGCCAACATCATCGCCAACGCCACCTTCCCCCTGTTCACCAGCGGTCTGGAGAAGTTCGACAAGGCTGTGGCAAACGGCACCCTGACCTACGTTGTGGGCACCAACCTGACCTACCGTATGCCCGAGCTGCTGACCCGCGACTGGTATGTGGACGTGGACGTTTCCAAGTACGCTGCCTACTTTGTGGTGGCACTGAACCACGATATGTCCGTTTCCAGCATCATCGACCCCCTGAAGAAGATCGAGAACCTGCTGGCAAACCGCAAGTAAGAAGCTGTTCCAAAGCCCCTGCACCCTGCGTGCAGGGGCTTTTTGCGTTTTATGAAAACTTCTGTTAAGTTTTTGAAAATTCGTGCCGGGGGCTTTGCAAATCCCGGTGGGTTTATGCTATATTTAAGTTGAAATACTTTGCATTCTGACAGAAAGGAAAAACGCCATGGAGCATTTTGTGGAGTTTGAAGATGTCTGTAAATATTACCAGACCGGCAGTGTGAAGATCGCTGCCGCAGACCACCTGAATTTCTATGTGGACAAGGGCGAGTTCTGCATCATCGTGGGGCCCTCCGGTGCGGGCAAGACCACCCTGCTGAATATTCTGGGCGGCATGGACAACTGCGACGAGGGCAACGTCTGGCTGGACGGCCGCAATGTGAGCCGCTTTTCCGCCCGGGAGCTGACCACCTACCGCCGGTATGATGTGGGCTTTGTGTTCCAGTTTTACAACTTGGTGCAGAACCTGACCGCACTGGAAAACGTGGAGCTGGCCAGCGAGATCTGCCGCGACCCGCTGGACCCCGCCGCCACGCTGGAAAGCGTGGGTCTGGGCGAGCGGCTCAACAACTTCCCTGCCCAGCTTTCGGGCGGCGAGCAGCAGCGCGTTTCCATTGCCCGGGCGCTGGCCAAGAACCCCAAGCTCCTGCTCTGCGACGAGCCGACCGGCGCACTGGACTCCAAAGCAACAGACAGTCTGTTAAATCTGTTCGGTCAGATCAATCGGGAAGGACAGACGATTTTAATGGTAACCCACAGCACGAAAGCTGCAAGCCATGCGGGACGGGTTCTGTTCATCAAGGACGGCGAGGTGTTCCATCAGCTTTACAGAGGAAACATGACCAATGAACAGCTCTATGCGAGGATCGCAGATACGCTGACAGTATTACAGGCAGGTGGTGAGCAGCATGAATAAATTATACGGAAGACTGGCAAGAACCAATCTGAAAAACAATAAGCCGCTGTATATACCTTATATTCTGGCTGGTGTGATGACAGTTGCCCTGTTTTATCTGATGGTGTTTCTGAATAACAATCCGGGGCTGG
>OHSO01000463.1_pt1 | contig 23575 bp, 22 predicted proteins | sample 1578651 | NCBI WGS metagenome assembly OHSO01 (sample SAMEA3879524, study PRJEB24766) | human gut metagenome | biome: human-associated habitat; feature: feces | place: USA | collected 1985/1987 | reverse complement strand
GGTATAAATTTTATATAGAATCAAAAAGCTTTCCCCTAGATATATCGGGTGAGCCCAACTGCTCTTGCATGGCTTTTTCATTGTTAATCATCTCGCGCAGCTGGTTGTTCATGCCCTTCATGGCCACCAACATACGCTTTTGTTTACGGTCGCGTTTGCGTATGCTCCACACCATGCCTAAGGCCGTAAGCACCGCACCTATCAGCAGCACAATAACGGCGAGCAGCAAGCCATTGGTGATTTCCATTTTTCGTTCATAGCCCTCGGCTATCGACGAGTGTATGCGCACCATCATCAGGCTGCGCGCCGAGTCTTTATACGTGTTAATGTTTTCGCTACACACACGGGCATAGACGGCGGCACGGCGGCTGGCCTTGTCGAGATAGGGCTGGCGCAAGACGTACAGCAGCGAGGCGGCATCATGAATGCAGCACTGCACATCGTCTAAGGCCGACTGTATGAGATAGTGGCATGCCTCCTCGCCTTCTTTCTTTTCGGCTAAGCAGCACGACAGAGCAATGCCTAACATAGCCGTCTGTGGTGAGGGACGTTTCAATTGCAGCAAGAAGCGCTGCAGCTGTGGTATCAACGACGCGTCGCGCGTAAACTGGGCCGCATAATAGCATGCTTGCCAACCATTGCGCGGTAAATATTGCAGATAGGGTTTCCACAAGCTGTCGGCAACTGATGAACGCACCAAGAGCCCCATGTCGGTGAAGCGCGCCACATAGCGTGCATTATACTCGAGATGTGCCAAGGCCAAGTTTTCGCGCACGATACCCCTATATTGCGATATGGGCCCCATCGCATCGAGGCTGTCGGCAGCTTTCGCGCGGTCGCCACGCGACACCAGTGCCATGATGTTCATGCAACGTGCCAGGGCCAGTTGCTGGGTCATTCGGCCACTGCTTGCCACCCTCATACAACGCTTGGCATAGGCGAGTGCTGAGTCGGAATTAAACTTCATGTATTCGTTAAACAAGCGTTGGTTATACTTAAACAAGGCATCATAAGAAGTATATTCGCCCAACGCCATCTTTGCGGCGTTTATCTCGGCTTGTCGCTTCTTTATATATTGGTAGCGTTTAGCGATAGCAGCATCAAGCTGCCGAAAATCTTTTTCCAGCACACTGCTATGGGCCGTAACAAGGGTTGTCGCGGTAAAAAGAAGAAGCAAGAGAAGCGTCAGCCGACGCGCAAGATGTATCATGTTGTGGTTCTAATATATGTATCCTATCTGTTGAGACAGTAGGTGTTTGGGGGTCTTCATCATTATGGTTTAGGAAGAGAATGTATCATCATGCAAGAGCGTGTAAATGCCCATCCTTCAATCAATTTGCAAATATAGCAATTATTTTTTTGTTAGCCAATTATATACAAAAAAAAATAATAAGCGCCCTACCTAAGTAAAAGCGTTATTACTTTTACCTATGTAGGGCGCTTATGTATATATCATTTATTTATGCTTTTATACTAAGCAATAGTCAAGGTCTTTCTCTATTTGTTCACGATCCATGTGCTGTCCTATGAACACCAGCTTTTGCATACGGTCGCCATACTGGTCGTCCCAGTCGCGTAGGATGGCGGGGTTTTGCTGTTTAAACTTCTCGAGCTCGTCGGCGGGCATGGTGGCATACCACTGTCCGGCATTGCGCATTTGCACCTGCTTGCCAGCCTGTTCAAACACATAGCAGAAGTCTTCTTCGCCCTTAAAGTAGCACAAGCCTTTGCAACGCACCACACTCTTGGGCCACTTCTTGGCTACAATATAGTCGAACTTGTTCATGTCGAGCGGTTTACGACGTTTCCACACAAAGGTGCTGATGCCATACTCTAAAGCCTCGCCCGATTCTTCATTCTCCAATCCGTGATGATGGTGATGATGGTGATGATGGTCGTCATCATGATCGTCATGGTCATGCTCGTGATGATGCTCATCTTCGTCATGGTCATCGTGGTCGTCATCATGGTCGTCAAACTCTTCTCCCTCTACGGCCTCAATCCATCGTGCCGAGGTGGCCACCTTATCAAAGTTGAAGGTGCGGGTGTTGATAAGGGTATTGAGGTCGATGTCGCAGAAGTCGCAAGGCACAATGTCGGCGTGCGGCTGTATCTCGTGCAAGATGGCGGTGATGCGTGCCAGCTCGTCGGGGGTAACCATCGAAGCCTTGTTCAGCAATATCTTATTACAGAACTCAACCTGTTGTATCACGAGGCTGGCCAGGTCGTCTTCGCCAATGTCTTGGCGCACAAGGTCGTTACCCTCGGCAAACTCGTCGCGCAGACGCAATGCGTCGCACACCGTCACAATGGCGTCGAGCTTAGCCATGCCCTTGATGGCAAGGTTAGGATACATTTGCGGATACACGCTAATGGTTTGTGCTATGGGGGCGGGCTCGCAAATGCCGCTGGCCTCAATCACAATATAGTCGAAACGCTGTTGCGACACCAGGTCGCTGAGCTGCTGCACGAGGTCCATCTTCAGGGTGCAGCAAATGCATCCGTTCTGCAGGGGCACGAGGCTGTCGTCGCCTTCGCCCACGATGCCACCCTTCTCAATAAGGTCGGCATCGATGTTTACCTCGCCAATGTCGTTTACGATCACGGCAAAGCGTATGCCTTTCTCGTTAGCCAATATACGGTTTAGCAGTGTTGTCTTTCCGCTTCCCAAATAGCCCGTAAGCAGAAGAACGGGCGTAACTTTCATTTCCATAACAAATATATTTGTTTATCTTATTGATAGTGTGAAGGCAGACTTACCCAAAGAGGTCGGGCTGCCCCACATTGCTTTCATATATATTGCGGCCCAGATGCTCGTAGGCCAGCGGCGTAACCATACGTCCGCGTGGTGTGCGCTTGATAAAGCCCTCCATGATGAGGTAAGGCTCATACACCTCTTCAACGGTGCCCGCATCTTCGCCAATGGCCGTGGCAATGGTGCTCACGCCCACGGGGCCTCCACGAAACTTGTCGATGATGGTAAGCAATATTTTGTTGTCAATCTCGTCGAGGCCATACTGGTCAATATTCAGTGCCGAGAGCGACACTGAGGCTATCTTATGGTCGATGCGTCCGCTGCCACGCACCTGTGCAAAGTCGCGCACACGGCGCAGCAAGGCGTTGGCAATACGAGGCGTGCCACGGCTGCGGCGCGCTATCTCGATGGCGGCATCGTCGTCGATGGGCACCTTCAGGATGGCGGCCGAACGTCGTATGATGCGCATCAGCGTGTCGGGGTCGTAATATTCGAGGTGCAGGTTGATGCCAAAGCGTGCGCGCAATGGGGCGGTGAGCAGGCCGCTACGTGTGGTGGCACCCACCAGCGTGAAGGGGTTGAGGTCGATTTGTATTGAGCGGGCCGACGGGCCTTTGTCAATCATAATATCGATACGATAATCTTCCATGGCCGAGTAGAGATACTCTTCTACTACGGGCGAAAGGCGGTGTATTTCGTCAATGAACAGCACGTCGCGCGGCTCGAGCGAGGTAAGGATGCCTGCCAGGTCGCCAGGCTTGTCGAGCACGGGGCCACTGGTGAGCTTAAAGCCCACGCCCAGCTCGTTGGCAATAATGTTGCTCAGCGTGGTTTTACCCAATCCTGGAGGTCCGTGCAGCAAGGTGTGGTCAAGGGGCTCGCCACGATATTTGGCGGCCTCAACAAACACCTCAAGGTTTTCTACCACCTTTTGCTGTCCGCTAAAGTCGTCGAAGCGTAGGGGGCGCAACGCGTTTTCAAAGTCGCGCTCGCCGCTCATCGTCTGTTCTTGTCTTATATCAAAATTGTCTGCCATTATCTTATTGTGTCAAAGAGTGACATGCAAACTTACTAAAAATAATTGGAATAATGGCTATGGGTTATATATTTTTCGTTGTCTGCATGGCGGCCACCTCGCCACGAATATAGCTCACGAAGGCTTCGTCGCCCAGCACCTCGATGTCGCGATACAGGCCCAGCACAAAACGGCCTATGCCCAGATAGCTGGCCATGTCGGCCTCGAAGTGCCAACAGGGCGTTGCAGCATCAGCCACTACCGACACGTAGGGCTCGGCAGCAGGATACTCTTCTATCAACAGGTTGCGGGCCAGCTGCCCCATGCGCATCGACACGTGCAGACGCTGCTCGCCGCTGAACATGAAGATGTCGGTAAACACCTGTTTGTGCTCTTTCTCGGCTATCCATGGCACATCCATCAGCTGCACATTGCCTATGCGCGCCAACTTAAAGGTTTTGTTCGTGTGCGACCGTATCTCGTGACAGCGTATGTCGAGGCCACCGTTCAGGAAGAGGAAAGGCTCGACAATGCGGTCGCTCACCGTGTGGCTGTGCGGCGACGAGTAGGCCTGCAACGTACACATACAACGTCGGCCCATAGCCTCTTTCAGCACCGCCGCGTTGTGGTTTATCTGCGTCAGCACCTCGGGCTGGCGCACATCGGCCACATTATATTGTCGCACCAGCTTCTGGCGTATGCTCTGGGCATAGTGGTCGTGCACGTCGGCCTCTTGCAACTGGCGCAACATATACACGGCCTCGTCTCGACTGATGGCCATATTTTCGTGCAACTTGCGGAAGAATGAGGCCGAGCGGTCAAGACGATAGGTGACGCCTTGCTTCAGCAGTTTGAAGCCGCTGAAACGTAGATACTCAAAATAATTATATAGGTTGCGACGGGTGATGCCTAAACGGTCGGCTATCTCCTGCGCGGTATAGTTTCGGTTTTCGGTAAGCAGCAGTATCAGTTCCAGCTCTTTACCATATTTGCCATTTCGCATAAACGACAGAAATCAGAAGGCAAAGCCCCATTATGAATTGTGAACTCAAGTTTCGCATGTCTATGACATGCTGTTAGTAAACGAGTTGACAAGTAAACAAGGAGATTTGCATTGCTTGTTTAAAGGTTGTGAGGAACGATTATCAAAAGAAAGCCAATCTCCTTGTCTACTCGTCAACTCGTCAACTCGTCAACTAAAAATATGAATTAATCATCAAACGGCAACATAGGCTCACTGCCCAACAGGTTATACGACTTGCGATGATAGGGTGTGATACCATGCAAGCGTATGCCCTCGCGGTGGGCACGGGTGGGATATCCCTTGTTCTTTTGCCAGGCGTAGTAAGGATATTCAATGGCCAGGCGGTTCATATAATCGTCGCGGAAGGTTTTGGCCAAGATGCTGGCCGCCGCAATGGCCTGATACTTGCCATCGCCCTTCACAATAGTGGCATAGGGCACATCGTGGTAAGGCGTAAAGCGGTTGCCATCAACGATGATAGCTTCGGGGCGCACCGTCAGTTGGTCGAGGGCACGGTGCATGGCTAAGAAGCTGGCGTTCAAGATGTTTATCTTATCAATCTCTTCAGGCGTAACAATGCCTATGGCCCACGCCACAGCATCACGCACAATAGTGTCGCGCAAGGCATAGCGTCGCTTCTCGGTCAGCTGCTTCGAGTCGTTCAGCAAGGGGTTGTCGTAACCCTTAGGCAATATCACGGCGGCGGCATACACGCTACCTGCCAAGCAGCCTCGGCCCGCCTCGTCGCATCCCGCCTCTATCTTTCCTTCAAAATAATGTGGCAACAGCATAAATGGTTAATCTTTAATGGTCAATCTATTTAAAACCTATTCATCGTGACACGTAATCTGTACGAAACGTATGATGAATGATGTATCACAAATTCAACAAGGCGAAGCCCCATTATGAATTATGAATTACGAATTATGAATTACTATCGTTCTCCCCTATAAAACGCGATAACGGCTGTTTTGTTGTGTAACGTATCTATAAAAGAGAAAAGAGATGTAAGCAATAAGAAAAAATATACCCTTTCGGGTGCAATATAAGATATTTTCATTATATTTGCACCCGAAAGGGTATAATCACATCAATCCGTAATAACACATTGAACAATAATAATCATCATAGAAAAGTAAAGTATGGACACATCATTATCTGACTTTGTAAAGGAGCGCCGCAAACAGCTCAACCTAACCCAGATTGATTTGGCAGAAAAGTCAGGCGTGGGGCTACGCTTCGTGCGTGAACTGGAACAAGGCAAGCAAACCCTGCGCATGGACAAGATAAACCAAGTGCTGGCGCTGTTTGGCCATGAGGTGGGAGCTGTGCCCACCACCATATTGCCATAAAAAGGTTGCTACCATGCAGTAGTATTTTATCAACATACCCCTATACACAAGATGAAAAGAGCAAGAATATATATGTATGACTGCTATGCGGGCTTACTGACAGAAGATGAAAATGGGTTCACCTTTACATACGACGCCCAATATCTTCAGCACGACGGGGCCGAAGCCATTAGCCTCACCCTACCCTTACGCGAAGAACCTTATACTGACAAGGTGTTATTTCCGTTCTTCGACGGACTTATTCCTGAAGGATGGCTACTGGACATTGCCGAGCGCAGCTGGAAAATAAACCAACGCGACCGTATGTCGTTATTACTGGCGTGCTGCAAAGACTGTATTGGTGCCGTGAGCGTTATACCTGATCATATTGAACAACCCTAATAAAGAAACTGCCACTATGGAGAAATGTCTATACTGCTATAAACCCCTAAAACCAGGGCAAACCGACTTTCATCCTGCCTGTGCACGAAAACTGTTCGGAAAGAAAGACGCACCTATGTTGCCCTACACCCGTGCCGAGATTGCCGACCTGGCAAAACAGGTGATACGGGCACAAACCACACTCACAGGTGTGCAAGCCAAACTGTCGCTCGACATCAACCCAGGCGGACGAAACGAGCCCGCACGCTTTACGATCGTAGGACTGTGGGGACGATTTATCCTTAAACCTCAAACCGAGGTTTACCGATCGCTGCCCGAGCTGGAAGACCTCACCATGCACATGGCCGAAGCTGCAAAGATTGCCGTTGTACCCCACTCGCTCATTCGCTTTGCTGATGGCGAACTGTGCTACATCACCCGACGCATTGACCGCGAAGACGATGGCCGAAAAATTGCTATGGAGGATATGTGCCAACTGTCTGAACGTCTGACCGAATATAAATATAAAGGTTCATACGAACAGGTTGCCAAGCTGATAAAAAAATATTCGGCCATGCCACAACTTGACCTCGTCAACTTTTGGGAGGTAGTGGTATTTTCATGGATTACGGGCAATGCCGACATGCACCTTAAAAACTTCTCGCTCTACCATACCGCGCTGGGGCATTGTCTCACACCCGCCTACGACCTCTTATCAACAGCCATCGTCATGCCTGAAGATAAAGAAGAACTGGCACTGACATTGAACGGTAAGAAAAGCCGACTGGCACGCCACGACTTTGAGAAGGCCCTTCTTGGCTCAGGCATCAACGAGAAGGTGGTAGAAAACATTGCAAAAAAGTTTCGTAAAGCACTCATCAAGTGGCTCGACCTCATTGACCAATCATTCCTTCCCGACGACTTCAAAAAACAATATAAACGATTGGTCATTAAGCGCATGGTGTTGCTCAAATAAAACGAACAACAGCAAACAAACAAGCGTTGGCCTCTGAGAGGCAACAAAAAAGTATACCCTTTCGGGTGCAATATAAGATATTTTCATTATATTTACACCCGAAAGGGTATAATTACATCTAAACCATGGGTCGCCTTACATCCTTCGGACAGCCAATATATACCATCGATTAGCGTAGGGCATTATATAAAATGTGACAAATGCAACGGTACTGGCACTTGCCCCAGCTGTCATGGCAGCGGTGCACAATAACGATGCTATCCATTTGGAAGTTCTCCTCTCGTTTTTCAGAAAACGAGAGGAGAACAAAAGTTTATCTAAATATATTTTGTATATTTGCAACCTAAATAATCAATAACTGACGTATAACCAACAAGAAGATTATGAATGTTAAACAATTATTTCTGTTATCAACTTTATGCTTGACAATGGGTGCCACACAGGCTCCTGCGCAAGGATTTCTGAATAAGTTGAAGAATAAAGGCGCAAAACTTGTAAAACAGGCTATGCCCGACCCTGTGAAAGACGTGGTAAACACAGTGGAGGAAACGGAAGGTGCAGCTTCGAGAACCCGAAATCGCGTGGAAAGCAAGGTGCGCAGCAGAACAAGTGGCGCAAGTACACGACGCACAAGAACGCAAGCTGGCAGCTCGATGGCTGGCAGCGGCGTGACGCTAAGCCCTAAAAAGAAGGAAATAACCATAAAGCTCTGCCGTGGTCTTGGCCCGTCGACATGGGGCGGACGCAAAAACGCACGTTCACCGCTGCCTCCTGCATGCTCTAAGCAAGACAGCTGGTACAGGTCGCTCCCCTTCATTCACGACATGGACAATGCCAGCCTCGTGGCTGAAGCAAACATGTTAGACAACTTTGTGAAGAAACATTCGTCAGACGTTTGCTCACCCGTTGTTGTACGCGTCGAGGAAAACAGAGAAGAGATGGGCGAACGCACCAGGGCGCTTGACAACGCCGTGAGATACCTCAATGGCAGCAACGATGAGATGCCCGAAGTGTTGGAGAGCGGGGCGTTCAAACGCGCCATGCAGTCAGACTATTCGGCCCTTTACCCCTCGCTGGAGCCTGAGACGGTAACATATCTCAAGAGCATTAACCGCACCACAAAAGAGGTAACGGTGTCCGTGTATGAAGGCAATTCGGCTTACGACAACAAGATGAACATCGACGAGATGTGGTTTGAAGTGAACCCCAGCGAAAGAACCGCTAAACTGCTGGAGATCGACGACGAGTCGGCAGGCAAAGACTACACGGTGCCCTCATCCATACGCTTTGGCGGCCACGTGTTCAGGGTGACTGAGATTGGAGCATCAGCCTTCAACGAGAAGAAGGTGAAGAGCGTAACGCTGCCGATGGGCCTGAAATCAATCGGTGACAATGCTTTTATGAGTTCCACCATTTCAGAGATCAACATTCCTGCAACAGTGACGAATATTGGCAAGCGAACCTTCAGCAACATTCCTACACTCAAAACGATCAGCGTGCCCAACAGCGTGAAAACCATCGGACTCAGCTGCTTTGTGATGTGTACAGGACTGACAGAAGCCAAGTTGCCCGCACGTCTTGAGAAGTTGGAGAACGCCATGTTCCGGGGCTGCCAGTCGCTAACAAAGGTTACGCTGCCACAAAACATCGACAAGATAGACACTGGAACCTTTGAAGACTGCAAGGCGCTTGCACACATCGACCTCCCGCAGTCGGTAACAACCATTGGGCTGAACGCCTTCAAGAATACAGCTCTGACAGAGGTGCCTGTGACAACGAACCTGAAACTCATCGACTCTAACGCCTTCGAGGGCTGCAACGGCCTTACATCGGTATCGCTGCCAGCAAGCGTGCAGGTAGAGAACGAAGCTTTCAAAAACTGCAAGAACCTAAGAAAGGCAACCATCAGTACAGAGCATAGAGGCATACCCGACGACATCTACATGATTTTCATGGGTTGCCCGTTTGCCCAAAAGCCCTTGACATCGGTGCCCTCTTGCGTGACGTTTAGCGAATAAAAAATAATGAGGGTGTGTCAAAATAGGAGTTAGAGGAAGTTAAGAAGAAGTTAATCCATCTACGATGGATGGAAGTTAACAGACAAATGCTTTATTTTCAGCAATTTATACATATGTCCGCTAACTTCTGTTAACTTCGGGCGAAGCCCAAACTTCTTTTAACTTCTATTTTGACACACCCTCTACAAATCAAACGGCCAAGCCTATCAAATCAAACGGCCGAGCTTACGATGTAAGCCCGGCCGTTTTACGTTAGTATGTTATGAAAAATTTGAGAGAGGTGAAACTTCACAGCTTCGAAGTTGTTTTACTAAACATGATTTAATTTATAGAGAAAGCATAGAAATATATCTACTTTAAGATGTTCACACCCTCGGCAGGAAGCGGCAAAGTAACGCTGCTGCTCTTTTGCAGTGTGTCGATGGTAGCACTGTCGACCAATGCTGCTACCGACTTTCCGCCATGCAACGTTGTACTGTAACCAGCGGTGGGCGCTTCGCTACCATCGTTGAACGAGTGTTGTGCAGCGTTGCCCAAGGTGAGGATGATGGCCACCACAGCGGCAGCCTTGAACAAGGGGGCGAGGCGCACGCGCAAGGTTACGCGCTGGGCCCTAACGGGAGCCTCGTCGTCGAGCAGGTCAGCAAACCGACTATCGAAGTCGGCACCCAGGCGGTCGGCCATAGGCTCTTGCTGCTCATAAACGAACAGACTGCGGTATTGCTTCAGTTCTTCTGGCACCTCGGTCTGGCTGAAGAAGGCGCGTAAGATGCGTTCTTCCTCTATCGAGGTCTCGGCCGCCCAGTAGCGGTCCAGAAGTTGTGTTATATACTTATAGTCCATAATCGTCAATCTGTTTAAAACGTTGTTTGATGGTTTGCCGCGCACGAAAGATATTTACTTTAACCTGTTGCTCGGTGATGCCCAGTATGTCGGCAATCTCTTTGTAGGGTTTGCCCTCAAAATCGCGAAGCTGCACACACGAGCGTTGCTTTTCGGGCAGACTGTCAACCAACTGTCGCACCAGCTTTATGCGGTCGTGCTGCTGAGCATGGTCGAGGGGTGTAGGTGCTTGGTCGGGGCGTTCCATGCGTTGCTCGTCGAGCTCAAGATGGTTATTTTCTTGTTTCTCAGCGCGGTCGAGAGCTAAGTTTCGGCAAATGGTGAGCGCGAAGGCCTCAATATTTTCTATCTCGTCCCATTGTTCGCGGCGGTTCCAGATGCGAATGAGTGTGTCTTGCACGATGTCCTCGGCTTCAGCACTGTCGAGCGTGATGCGCAGGGCCAAGCGATAAAGGATGTCTTTCAGCGGCAATACATCATTGCGAAAACTCACTTTCTTCATTGCTCTCTGTATAAGAATGACGGTTTTTGAGCGGAAAGGTTACAGAACGTCTCCGTTTTTAACTTGTGTTAACAGTATTATATCATAACAACCGTGCCACTGTTGGGGCTGCCCAAACTATCGGCACTGGTGATGCGCACCTGCTTTACGCCCTTTTCCACAGCAGTGAGGGCGTTCTCAATCTTCGGTATCATGCCACCAGCAATGGTGCCATCGGCCGTAAGACGTTCAAAGGCATCGCGGTTGATATGTGGGATAACGCTGGCATCGTCGTCGGCATTGGCCAGAACGCCCGCCTTCTCAAAACAATAAACCAGCGTAACATCAAAGTAAGGAGCCAAGGCTTTCGCCGTTTCAGCAGCAATGGTGTCGGCATTGGTATTCAGCATATGGCCCTCGCCATCGTGTGTGAGCGGTGCCATAACAGGCGTTACGCCCTCGGCAATGAGGGTGGCCAGCATACGTCCATCGGCATGGTCAACATCGCCCACAAAGCCATAGTCGATACCATCTTTGATAGGGCGGCGGTGCGAGTGCATCACATTCATGTCGGCACCCGTCAGGCCCAGCGCATTGATGCCCAGCGCCTGAAGCCGCGCCACAAGCTGTTTGTTTACCAGTCCGCCATACACCATGGTCACCACCTCAAGCATGTGCTCGTCAGTAATGCGACGGCCATTCACCATTTTGCTCTCAATGCCCAAGGCAGCCGCCACCTTGGTAGCGCGGCGTCCGCCCCCATGCACCAGCACCTTATGGCCAGGGATGTGGGCAAAGTCGGTAAGCAGACGTTGCAGCTGTGCCTCGTCTTCAACCACGGCTCCGCCTACTTTGATGAGGGTTAAAGCAGGCAGCGTTTGTGTGTTTATATTGTTTGCCATTGTTATTTAAAGCTTTAAAAATAGGGCTTACTCAAGATAGGTATATCCGTAAAGGCCTGAGCGGTAGTTGCTCAAGAACTCTTTGCCCTCTTCGAGAGATATTTTGCCTTCTTTCACACTCTTTGTTACCCATATCTCGAGCTGTCGCACCAGCTTCTTGGGGTTATACTGCACATAGTCGAGCACCTCTTCCACAGTTTCGCCATCAAATATCTGATCGATGTGGTAGTGGTTGTCTTTCACGCTGATGTGCACGGCGTTCGTATCGCCGAAGAGATTGTGCATATCGCCCAATATCTCTTGATAAGCGCCCACAAGGAACACGCCCAGATAATAAGGCTCGTCTTTCTTTAGCGCATGTACAGGCAGACAGTGCGAGATGTTACGGTTGGTAACAAAGTTGGCAATCTTGCCATCCGAGTCGCACGTAATGTCTTGTATGGTGCAATTGCGTGTAGGGCGCTCGTTCAGGCGCTGCAGCGGGATGATGGGGAACAGTTGGTCGATGGCCCACGAGTCGGGCAACGACTGGAAGAGCGAGAAGTTGCAGAAATACTTGTCGGCCAAAAGTTTATCAAGGCCCTTCAGTTCATCAGGAATATGTTTCATCTGCTTGGCCAGGTTGTTCACCTCGCGGCATACGCTCCAGTACATACTTTCAATCTCGGCACGTGTGCGCAGGTCGACAATGCCGTGCGAGAAGAGGTCGAGCGCCTCCTCACGTATCTGTTCAGCGTCGTGCCAGTCTTCCAGCATGGTGCGCTGGTTCAGGTGGTCCCAAATCTCGTAAAGGTCTTTCACCAGTTGATGGTCGGTGTCGTTAGGTTCAAACTCTTCGCGCATTTCGGGCAGCGAGGCCGTTTCGAGCACGTCGATTACGAGCACCGAGTGGTGTGCCGACAGCGAGCGTCCGCTCTCAGTGATGAGGTTTGGATGTGGAATATCGTTTTTATCAGCGGCATCGACGAAGGTATAGATACAGTCGTTCACATACTCTTGTATAGAATAGTTGACCGAGCTTTCGCTGTTCGACGAGCGTGTGCCGTCATAGTCGACACCCAGTCCGCCACCGCAGTCAACAAAGTCGACATTGTAACCCATCTTATGCAGCTGCACATAGAACTGTGCTGCCTCGCGCAAGGCCGTTTGTATGCGGCGTATCTTAGTGATTTGGCTACCTATATGGAAGTGGATGAGGCGAAGCGAGTCGTGCAATCCTTTGGCATCGAGGATGGAGAGAGCCTGCAGCAGTTCGCTGGAGGTGAGACCAAACTTAGAGGCATCGCCCCCACTCTCTTGCCACTTGCCGCTTCCGCTCGATGCCAGTTTGATGCGAATGCCGAGGTTTGGCTTTACGCCGAGCTTCTTGGCTGCACGGGCAATGATATCGAGCTCGTTCAGCTTCTCAACCACAATAAAGATGCGTTTGCCCATCTTTTGTGCCAGCAGTGCCAGCTCAATGTAGCTCTGGTCTTTGTAGCCGTTGCACACGATGATCGAGTCGCTTTGGCATTGCACAGCGATAACGGCGTGCAGTTCGGGCTTTGAGCCACACTCGAGGCCAAGGTTAAACTTGCGGCCGTGCGAGATAATCTCTTCTACCACAGGCTGCATCTGGTTCACCTTGATGGGGTATATAATAAAGTTCTGGGCCTTGTAGCCATATTCGTCGGCGGCCTTTTTAAAGCAGCTCGACGTTTTCTCGATACGGTTATCGAGAATGTCGGGGAAGCGCAGCAACACGGGCGGAGTGACGTCGCGCAGGGCGAGCTCGTCCATCACATCGCGCAGATCGATCTGAGTGTTGTCTTTGCAAGGGGTGACATACACGTCGCCCTTCTCGTTGACGTTAAAATAAGAGGTGCCCCAACCATTAATGTTGTATAGCTCCTTTGAATCGTCAATGGTCCATTTCTTCATTTTCGTTTCTTTTGCTTTTCTTTTTTTCTTTTTTGATAGATAGTGAGGGGTAGGCCTTGCTAAGCCTTTTGGGGGAATAAGCCTTTTGGGAGGATAAGCCTTGCTAAGCCTTTATAGGCCTTTCTAAGCCCTTAGTGGAAGAGGAGAAGAGAAGAAGAGAAAGCGGCAAAGCCATTGGATTTTTCACTTTTCCCTTTTCTCTTTTCACTTTTCCCTTACTTTTCTCTTATCAGCTTTTTCAGTTTCTCTACTGATATCGCAATCTTCTCATAGTTGTCGAGCAAGGTCACGTCGAGGGTGTGGCGAGCTTGGGTGTAGAAAGGCTCGCGCTGCTTTATCTGTTCACCTATGAAGGTGCGCACCTCGTCGGGAGTTTTATTCAGCAGCAGGGGGCGCACACTTTTTCCCATTTGCAAGTGCTGGAACAGCACATCGGGGGTGGCCTTTAGATACACCGTTTCGCCGCGCGCGTTCATATACTGCATATTATCGAAGAAGCAGGGGGTGCCGCCTCCGCAACTGATGACCACGTCTTCAAACTCGGCCACCTCGTGCAACATATTATGTTCGATACGTCGGAAACCCTCTTCGCCTTGTTCGTCAAAAATCTGCTTGACGGTTTTGCGCATACGGCTCTCGATATACCAGTCGAGGTCGTAGAAAGTCAGCCCCAGGTCTTTGGCCAATGCCTTGCCCACGGTGGTTTTTCCCGCCCCCATATATCCTATAATGATGATGCGTTGCATAAGCGTTACTTCTTTTTTATGGGCGTGGCGTTGACAATCTCCATGCACTGCTCGTAGGAGAGCTGTGCGGCCTTGTCGTGCTGTGCCTTCGGTATGCGATAGTTTTTGCCGTCGTAGGCGATGTAGGGGCCGTAACGACCGTTGAGAATTTCGAGTTTAGCATCCTCTTCAAACTGCTTGATATGTCGCTGAGCCTCTTGCAGACGTTTCTCTTCGATGAGCTTGATAGCGGTATCGAGGGTAACGGTCATGGGGTCTTCGGTCTTAGGCAGCGAGGTATATTTCTTATTGTGCAAGATGTAAGGGCCGAAACGACCAGCGCCTATCACCACGTCGCTGCCTTCAAACTGTCCTACGGTGCGCGGAAGTTTGAACAGTTCCAGCGCCTCATCAAGGGTTATCTCGTCCATGCGCTTATCGGCGGGCAGCTGTGCAAACTGAGGTTTCTGCTCGTCGTCGGCAGCGCCTATCTGCACCACGGGTCCGAAGCGTCCAATCTTTACAAACACAGGTCGGCCCGTCTTGGGGTCGTTACCCAACTGTCGTTCGCCCGCCTTATGTTCAGAACGAGCGTTTATTACCTTCTCAACATCGGGTTCGAAGCGCGAGTCGAAGTTGCGCATCATATCGGTCCAGGGCTCCTTGCCTTCAGCAATCTGGTCAAACTGCTGTTCTACGCGGGCCGTGAAGTTGTAGTCCATGATGTCGGGGAAGTTTTCAATCAAGAAGTCGTTCACCACGATACCAATGTCGGTAGGCAGCAGTTTACCCTTCTCGTTGCCCGTTACCTCAACCTTTGTTTTCTCAGTAATCTGTATACCACGCAGCGTGTCGATAGTGTATGAACGCTCTTCGCCCTTGCGATCGCCCTTCTGCACATATTCGCGTTGCTGAATGGTGCTGATGGTTGGGGCGTAGGTAGAAGGTCGGCCAATGCCCAGCTCCTCCATTTTATGCACGAGGCTGGCCTCAGTGTAGCGCGAGGGACCTTGTGAGAAGCGCTCGGTGCTGATTATCTCTCGACGGCTGAGCACATCGTTCACTGCCATCACGGGCAGGTGGTGTGAGAAGTTATTATCGGCATCGGTGGCGTTGGTATTCATGTTATTATCATCATCGTCGGTGCTCTCACGATATACCTTTAAGAAGCCATCAAAGGTAACCACCTCGCCGTTGGCCACAAAGTGTGCCAGGGTGGGATCGTCGGCCGAGATACGTATCGTAACGGTGGTCTTCTCAATCTGTGCATCGGCCATCTGGCTGGCTACGGTGCGTTTCCAGATAAGGTCGTACAGGCGTTTTTCCTGTGCTGTGCCGTCGATGGTGGTGTTGCTGATATAGGTAGGACGAATGGCCTCGTGCGCCTCTTGTGCCCCCTTCGAGTGGGTGTGGAAGTTGTGAGGCTGGCTATATTCTTCGCCATACAACTTAGTGATTTCTTCTTTTGCGGTGCCAATGGCCAGGTTTGAGAGGTTCACGCTATCGGTACGCATGTAGGTGATAAGACCGTTTTCGTACAGATGCTGAGCCACCATCATGGTTTGCGATACCGAGAAGCCCAACTTACGAGCAGCCTCTTGTTGCAAGGTAGAGGTGGTGAAGGGAGGTGCTGGCGAACGTTTCAGAGGCTTCTTCTGAATGGCCTCTACTGAGAATTCGGCGTTGCGACACAGCTCAAGGAAGGCTACCGCCTCATCATGATTGGTGAAACGCTTGTCGAGCTCGGCCTTCACCTCTACCTGTGAGCCGTCTTGACGGGTGAGGCCGAAGATGGCATTCACGCGATAGTAGGGCTCGCTTTTAAACTGTTGTATCTCGCGCTCGCGTTCTACAATCAGTCGCACGGCCACGCTCTGCACACGGCCAGCCGACAGGGCAGGCTTCACCTTGCGCCACAACACGGGCGACAGCTTGAAACCTACGAGGCGGTCGAGCATACGGCGAGCCTGCTGGGCGTTCACCAGGTTCATATCGAGGTGGCGCGGGTTCTCGATAGCGGCCAAGATGGCGGGCTTTGTGATTTCGTGGAACACGATACGCGAGGTTTTCTTCTCGTCAAGGCCCAGCACCTCACACAGGTGCCATGAGATGGCCTCTCCCTCGCGGTCCTCATCGGATGCCAACCATATCTTTTTGGCTTTCTTAGCGCTGGTTTTCAGTTCGCTCACCAGCTTCTCTTTCTCCTTGGGAATGACGTAAGCGGGCTGCATGGTATCCATGTCTATGCTCAGCCCTTTTTTCTTCAAGTCGCGAATGTGTCCGTATGACGACATTACCTTGAAATCGGCGCCCAAGAATTTTTCTATCGTTTTGGCCTTTGCGGGGCTCTCTACAATCACTAAGTTGTCTTGCATGTTTTCGATGTATGTATGTTTGGAGCGCAAAAGTAAGAAAAACTTTTACTTATACCTTATCATATAAGAAATATTTAAGGAAAATTATTATTACAGACTATTTTGAAGAGGAATAAGAGAGAAGAAGGAACAATTTTAAGGCATAAAGAACAAATAACAAATCACACCCAAACATGTTAAAAGCCCACAAAAGTTTTGATATTCATCAAATATTATCTATTTTTGTTTCGTAAACAATTAATCATCAAGATAGTTATGCCAGAGATAGTTAGATTTTACGGAATAATTATTAAAATGTTCTTTAAACCCAAAGAACATGAGCCATCGCATATACATGCCATTTATAACGAGTATGTAGGTTTATTTAATATTAAAACTTATGAAATGTTTGAAGGCGATCTTCCTGCAAAGGCTCAAGAACTGGTTACAGAATGGCTGTCTTTACACAGCACAGAACTTCAAGAGATGTGGGATAAACAAATCATAACCAAACTTCCACCATTATGATACCAAGAATTAAAAAGATAACCGCGTTAGATGATTTCATTCTCTTTGTTGAGTTTGACGACGGTTACAAAGTAATGTATGATGTGAAGGATGATATTGAAACCCTTCCATCGTTTCGCGCTTTAACAAATGTGTATGGGCTGTTTAAACAAGTGCAACTTGATAGCAGTCGAACCTGTGTATATTGGAACGACGAAATCGATTTACCCAGCGATTGCATTTATGAATACGGCAAAGCAGCTTAATACCTAAAAAAGGAAATACGGATTTTTCTAATTGTAGTGAACATTTCACCAGTATTAGAAAAATCCGTATTTGTTTAAGAATATTTTTCGCTATCTACCTTTTAATACTCCACTCTCACGTTATCAACCCACAATGTGTTGCCCACCGAGCCGATGTAGGCGCCACCATGACTCGAGTCGAACTGCAGCACCATGTGCGTGGGAGCCTCGTTGGCCGTGGCCCATCCTATCTCTTTCACTGGCATCATCTTGCCTTTCGAGTTTTTCGCCCATTTTATATCATCGCCCGTAAGCAATCCCATATAGGGTTTGTAGAAACTTTGGTGTGTAATGTCGCCATAGTGTATAGGGAAGGCGGCGTTCTCTACCCATCCGTTTGTGGTCTTGCTGAAGCGCACCACCATGGTGCCCACGCGCTTTGCCCAGATGTTGCCCTTGGCATCTTCCCAGCGTTTCTGTAAGAAGCACACACAGTCGGCCATGTCTATACCTGCCACCGTCTTCACCTTGCTGAAGCCCGTCTCCTTTATGCGGTTGGGATGTCCCGACAACTTCACCTTATAGTCGAAGACGAGCGCCTTGGGCCGCCCCGTAAACTTCATGCCTGCGTTGAGCTTGGCCATGGGGTTTGAGGTCGAGGTGATAGGTTCGAGCGTCTGTCCGAGGAAGATGCTACCTGCCGCTAACACCTTGATATTCACGATGCCCAGCACCTTACAGGTTTCAATATGGGTAACAAGCTTGGCGCAGCTGCCGTGGCCAGGATGCTCGTCGCGATACACCGACACGTTGGTCTTTGTGATGCCCGACACCTTTGCCATAACATTTGAGGTGCCCCAGGGCGAGCCACCCCAGTTAGTGTAAGGTGCGTTTTGTGCCCATGTCTTTGTTGGAGCGATCTCGTGCAGCGTCTTCATGTTTCCACCTATTATGCTGCTTTCCTTTACGTGGCGTGTCACCCATTGGTTCATGTCGCCATATTTTATAAAGTGTGTTCCTTCGTTGTCGGTGGCGGCCCATGCCGTCGTAGCAGAAGCCAGCATCAGCACGATGCCCGCTTTCATCAACATTCTTTTCATATCCATATCAATCTTTTAAAAAAACTATACATTTTTCTTTTCTCTTTCAACAGTTCTCACTCCTTAATGCCCCACCGTTTCATAGCCTCAAAATCTTTTTGGGCGAAGCATTGGTGGTAGAGCCGAGGCTCGTTATGATCGTCGATGAAGAGGCGAGGATGCGAGGCGAAAGCAGGCGAAGCCAGCGACAGCGAGTCGTTACGATACGAGGTTTCAACACCGCCCATGGTGAGCAAGGTGTGGAACACGCTGTTGCTCTCAGCCTTTCGGTGGCGGTTAGCGTCGAGGCACGACACAATGTCGGCGTGGCGCTCACGATACGCCGGTGAGGTCCACACCACGAGCGGCACATGTAGCTGCCAGAACGAGGGAAAGGGCGATGCGTGTAGGAAGAGATGGCGGGCGTCGTCAAAGATATCCTCGCCATGGTCGGAGGTGTAGACCATGGCTGCGCTGCCACCCTGTGACGCCAGCTCTTCAATGATGCGGCGGAGCAGCAGATCCGTCTGACAGATTGAGTTGTCGTAGGCGTTGATGAGCTGCGGACGATACTCGCGCTTTGCCCCGTCATACTGGTCGTTCTTAAAGTCGCGCATGAAGTCGGGATAGCGGTCGGCGTAGCTGAAATGGGAGCCGTAGGTGTGTAGCACAATGAACGTGCGCTTGCCTTTCTGCCTTGCGAGCTTCTGTGCGAGCGGCACGAGCAGGTCTGTGTCATAGGCGTTGTCGGGATGGCTGTCGCGCAAGAACAGGCAGTCGTCGGCTTGCTCACCGAGGAAATCGATGAACGAGTGGTTGCGTTGCTGGTTTGAGAGAAACACCGTGTGGTAGTCCGCCTCGCGAAACGCCTGCATTATGCCCTTGGTGCGATACAATATTTCATAGTCGTTAGCTTCGGCCAACGACAGGAGAATGGGCACGCTCTTGTGTGTGGTGTTGCTCTGGCTCATGTAGTTGGTGAACACCGTCAGCCCCTTGACCTGCGCGAGCAGAGGGTTGGTCTTGCGGCTGTAGCCATACAGCTGCCAGTTGTCGGCACGGCTGGTCTCGCCGATGACGAGCACCACCGTCTCAGGCACCTTGTCGTGAAACGAGCATTTGGCGTAATACTTAAAATCTTTCGATGCCTCCTTGTATCGCACCGACACCGCCTGCCTACTAAACGCCATGCCAAAGTTGCACACAGCGTTCAACGGAAACATATCAGTGGTGGGCTTATAGTGAGTGAAGGCCGAAAACAGCGCCGTGAGCAACATGGCCACCGCTGTGGCGCTGAGGGCAGGCATGCGTTGGCATTTAACAAATTTGACGTCGAGATAGCGTTTGCGCATCCACAGCACGGCAGCCAGCGTCAGTGTGGGCACATATATCACCACCACCCACACAATGGCAGGCAGCAGTTGCGATAGCAGTTCGCCCACCTCGCCCGAATTGGTTGTAACCAAGTTCAGCCACATATCTACGGCAATAGGTCCGCGCCCATACAGATAAGTCAGCACCATTTGAAAGGCGCCAAGAAAGAGCACGGGCAGCAAGAAGATAACGGTGCGTCCCACATTTTTCGACAGCGTAAGCACCAGCCAGTAGACAGCCAGTGGCATCACAACATTGGCAATGCGGCCACCCCATGTCAGCTGTTCGGTGTATGATAGTACAAGATTGGGGAGAATGAGGACGAAGAGGAAGAGAAGCCCCTCCCAGCCTCCCCGGTGGGGAGGAGAAGTGAGATTACTATTTTGGGTTGTATTATTCATCGTTATTTACTTTAACAAAACAAGAAAGGAAGCCTCTCCCAGCCTCTCCAGTGGAGAGGAGGAGGGAAGTTAAATTCTCCCCACAGAGGGGGCTAAGACGTGCAAACCAGTCCTCCCCCACGGGGAGAGTTAGAGGGGGCTAAAACGCCTCATTAATATTAAATATAAACCCAGACCCATTACGGCCGAAGCCATAGTCGAGGCGCACGTTTACGCCCTTTTTAAACTGCCAGCGGTAGCCCACGCCAGCGTTGGGCAAGATGCGGCGGAAGCGCAGCTCGCTGTATCGCGGAAACACCTCGGCGGCGCCCACCCACAGTGCAATGCCATTGCGGTGCCATATATGTTGTCGCAGCTCTATCTGTGCATCAATCACGTTCTTATCGCGGTAGCGACCCTCATAGTAGCCACGCATACGGTTGCTCGAGCCCACGTCTGACAGCATTGGCCACGGCACCTCGCCCGCACACTGTCGTGTATGCAGTTCGGCGGCAATGATGGCACCACGCCACGCCTTATGATAGGTGGCCAACTGCATCTCGGCGCTATAATAAGTGTTGTTATTGCCCAAGAAGGTGGGCGACGACATGAGGTCGAGCTGCAAAAACCAGCCACGCGAGGCATTCAAGATAAAGTCGCGCGAGTCGAGGGTATAGCTCAATCCCACCCCCACATCGGTCACCGTCATTGGCTGTCCTGCCAACAGCTGTGGCGCACGGTCTTTCAGCTTATAGGCGTGCACATACTGGTAGCGAATGATGGGGCCCAGATACGAGTAGCGGTCGAGGCGAGCCAGCAAACGCGTCATCACCTCAAACTTAGTGCGGCTATACTTGCTCTTGTTGTTATCATCGTCGCTTTGCGGATAGCTAAAGCCCCACAGATAAGAAGGAAAGGTGTAAACGTAAAGACGATAGTCGAGACGGAAACGACGGTGCGGAAAGAAATGGTTGCCACGCAAGCCTATCATCAAGAAAGCCTTGGTGGTAACATCGCTGTAAAGCGAGGCGTTTGAGCGTTCCAGCAGCGAGTCGGTGCGGTCGGCACAATAGGTAGCCGAGGCCACAAGGCCCAAACCCAGTCCCGTGTCGGTATCATAATGGGGTCCGCCAATAATGCCAAAGTCAATTTTCTTATTGGCCTTGGGCTTATCGCTCTCAGCAAAATAGCGCATCAAGCGTGCCACCAAGCCATGTTTCTGCGGGGCGGTAACAGTATCGCTCACGGCTATAGTGGTATCGGCCGTGGCTACAAGGGTGGTATCGTTTGTTTGTGCCCATAATGGGTGGGCTGGCAGCGCAAGTGCTACGGCAACCAGCGGGCCAAACAAGCCACGACGCAGAAATGTTTTCGGGTTATCCATAAAATGTGTAGTGTATATGAGTTTTTGCCCTTTCAAAGGCTTATCGTCATCTTCGTACAAGGCGGTGCTGGGCAAGCGATTGCCACACCGAAAACTTTTTGCAAAGATAGCGTTTTATTTACACATTTATGTATAATCTCGTTGCAATTAAGGTAAAAAAGAAATAAAAAGGCGACATTTTAAATAATCAGTAGGGTCACCTATGTCGCCATTTATCTCTATTTCTGCAACGACTCAAGAAACTGGATGAGGCCCCAACGCACTGAGCGCAGTCCGAACTGCTCGGTGTGTATGTCTTCAAGCTTCATCCACATACAGTCGGCCTCCCCCTCAGCATCGGCGGGCACCAGGCAGGTGTCGTCTTCTACCTCGCAGCGGAAAAACAGGTCGAGGGTAGGAATGTCAACACCACTGTAGCGGTATACGTTGGGCAAGCTGAACATATACTGCACGTGGTTTACGGTGAGGCCCGTCTCTTCCAGCACCTCGCGGCGCACACCTTGCTCGGCAGTTTCTCGCATATCGGCAAAGCCTCCAGGCAAGTCATACATGCCCTTAGCGGGCTCGCGCTTGCGCTTCTCAACCAGCAGCTCGCCCTTGCTATTCAAGATGAAGGCTACGGTAGCGGCCGAGGGATTCATAAAAAACTCAAAGCCACAGTTTTCACACTTGCGACTCTTTTCGCCATTTACGGTAAAATGATGACTGCCACAAAGGGGGCAGTACTCGAATTTTGTAAGTGGATGCATATCTATCTATACTTTTCGTGCTGCAATATTACAAAAAAATAACTATCTTTGCAAACGAATGAAGCAATAATGTAAAAAAATAGTTTCGCTGGTTACTGACAAACGAAGCTGCAAAAAAAATACTAACAACAAGAAAATGGAAACAAGAAACATTCTGTTGACAGTGGGCCTCACATTGCTGTCGCTTACAGCCATGGCCCAAAAAAGCTTTGACGTAAAACTATGGAACAATAAGATGCCAAACAGCAATGGCGACGAGAAAGATGTGCCTGAACTGAAGGTGTTTCTGCCAGCCGAAGGTAAGGCTACAGGTCGAGCCGTGGTGCTGTGCCCTGGTGGCGCATACCGCCGTTTGTGCATGGATTATGAGGGCACCGACTGGGCTCCGTTCTTCAACAATATGGGCATTGCTGCCATCGTGCTGAAGTATCGTCTGCCCAACACCAACCCGCTGGTACCACTGAGCGATGCCGAAGAGGCGCTGCGCCTTGTGCGCCGTAACGCCAAGGCATGGCACATCAACCCTTCAGACGTGGGCATCATGGGGTCGTCGGCAGGCGGACACTTAGCTGCCACCGTGGCAACAAAGGGTAAGGGCGAGGCGAAGCCCGACTTCCAAATTCTCTTCTACCCCGTCATCACCATGATACCCGCATATACCAACCTGACAACGCACAACTATCTGCTGGGCGAAAAAGCGAAGAAGAAAGACGAGCAACTGTATAGCGCCGACATGCACGTAACGCGTGTCACACCGCGCGCCTTCATCGTCTTGTCTGACGACGACCAAGTGGTGCTGCCCATCAACGGCGTAAACTATTACACCGAACTGTATCGCCACGATGTGCCTGCCTCGCTCTTCGTCTTCCCCGACGGCGGACATGGCTTCGGCATCAAACCCTCGTTTAAATATCATGCCGAGATGCTGCTAAACCTACGCGCTTGGCTGAACAGCTTCTAAGATACCCTTTTTTCATTGCGGGAGGACGGGGCACGGAGGCCACCGTCCTACTGAATTTAATCACTACGCCAAAAACAAAGAAGAGGCGGGGCTATCTAAAAAGTAGGACGGGGTCTCCGGAGGGCACTGAAAAAGGTAGCCTTTTAGAAGTAAATTCTACGTTTTAAGACA
>OHSO01000450.1_pt1 | contig 23964 bp, 17 predicted proteins | sample 1578651 | NCBI WGS metagenome assembly OHSO01 (sample SAMEA3879524, study PRJEB24766) | human gut metagenome | biome: human-associated habitat; feature: feces | place: USA | collected 1985/1987 | reverse complement strand
CTGACGGATACGCTCTCTGGTAACGTTAAATTCTTTTCCAACTTCTTCCAGTGTACGTGCACGTCCGTCATCCAGGCCAAAACGAAGGCGAAGTACCTTCTGTTCTCTTTCTGTCAGAGTATCCAGAACCTCGTCAAGCTGTTCTTTCAGAAGTGTTTGGGCTGCCGCTTCTGCCGGTACCGGTACATTATCATCCTGAATATGAAATAAATCTGGTGATGAACACGTATGGAGAACGCATTGTAGGCGACTCGATAGAGGTGTTTAAAGATATTGATTTAGTGATGATTGGGCCTAATCTGAGCCATAAATGGTGCGGAAAAGTGGTAGAGGGAAATCATGTTATCACGATACAGTTTTCTGAGAGCTTCCTTTATTTGCCCATTTTGAATAAACGTTTGTTCGCACCGATAAAGAAATTGCTTAACGATTCGAAGCAAGGTGTTTGCTTTTCTCGTGATGCTCAATTGAAGATTAAAGACAAAATTATTGAACTAACTCGTTTGCAAGGTTTTCAAACAGCACTTGCTTTTTTCTCGCTTCTGTACGATCTTGCAATTTCTGACAGGTATACACTTGTTAGTAATAAATATGATACACGCGACACGGTGCTGGCTTCAAAAAGCCGCCGAATAGCAAAGGTGTGTAGCTATGTTGAGGCTCATTTTACCGAGTCGATAGTTCTTTCTGATGTGGCAGAACTTGTTGGTATGTCTGACTCGGCTTTTAGTCATTTCTTTAAATCGAAAACGAATACTACATTTATTGATTATGTAAACAGTTTACGCATAGCGAAGGCTTGCCAATTGTTGTCTGATACGAACCAAACTGTTTCAGAGATATGTTATAGTAGTGGTTTTAATAATATGTCTAATTTCATTAGGATGTTTAAAAAGAAGAAACAATATACCCCTAACGAGTATCGCTCATTCATGAGCCAGATATTATTAAAATATTAGCAAAAAAGGAGATAATATATTAGCCCACAACAAGATAATAATTAGCCCCAACAAGATAATAATTAGCCCCAACAAGATAATATATTAGCCCCCCAAAAAATAATATATTAGCCAAAAAAAGGAGATAAATGCCCCTTTATAGGGTTAGCATTTATCTCCTTTTATTGAAGGTAGTTTCGCACAGAGAGCAAAACTTTTTCGGTTGTGCTTTTTTTTACTTCACAAATTTCTTTCCATCAACAATGTATAAGCCGTGGGGCAGCACGGCCTTGTTGTTGCCCACATATTGGCCCTCGATGGTGTAGATGCGGCCTTGGCCTTTCGTGGCGTTGCGTGAGTTGGTAACCACGTTGTCAATGCCAGTGGCTACTGCTTTTACCTCTATCTCGTCGAGGAACAGGCGTTGTATGCCGGCAAAAGAGATGGTGTTTTCGCCATTGCCTTCAAAGTTGACGTTGATGTCGATCCACTGACCGCCAGGCACCTTGAGGCTCTTTATCTCATCGTCGCCATAAGTGATGGTGAGCGTTTCGTTAGTGTTAGCCCAAGCGCCCACTTTGCAGGTGAGGTTTACGGTTCCGGTGGCGTAGAACGAGGGTGTGGTGGCATAGCCTTCGGCCTGTGACGAACCAAAGCGCGCACACTTATAGGCGCCATAGGCACGATAATAGTTCCAGCCCTCGTTGTCGGGCTTAAAGGCTGCCGACCCTGCACTGCCCGACCATATGGCTGGGGTGTCGCCGTTGGGGTTTCCGCCCTTTCCTGCACACTTATCAAAGGTTTCTTTAAACAGCACGTTGCCTGGTTTTACCTCGGGCACGGGGTTGTCGGCTGCGCTACGGAAGGTGAACGACATAGTGCCATCGCTGTTCTGTGCAATGTTTAGCAACGCCTTGTTCATGTTTAGCGTGCCATCGCTGTTGCGGTTATACAGCAGTGCAGCAGGCTTAGAGTTGTTAGTAAGGCTGTCGTTAACGTTGGTAGCGCTCTTGCGGTAGGGGTAGGCGTCGGTGCCAGTGTCGTAGTCGCCATACTTGTTGTCGGCAGCTATGATGGTCCAGTTTTGCTGGCTGGGTCGTCGTTTACGGCGTTATTCAGCCACTGGTTCTTGTTATAGTTGACGTGTGTTACGAGGAGGCCTTTTCCTGGCAGCTCTCTATCCCACTTGCTGGGTTGGCGGTTGTCTATGAAGTAGAACTCGTTCTTATTAGCATCATTATATATAATGTATGTTTCGCCCCCTTGTTCCAGCGCCTTCATGTTTTCAATGTGGGCAGTCTCGGTCAGCTCAACTGGCTCTTTCCAGCCTGCTACCCAGCGTTCGTAGCCCGAGTAGGCAGGCGGGCAGAACGAGTTGCCGTTGCTGTTTCCACCATGCATGAGGTCCCAGTCGTAACCCATGCCGTAGCCTCCGCTGTAGTCGGTATCGTACAGGTCAGGGAAGCCCAGGCAGTGTGAGAACTCGTGGCAGATGGTGCCCATACCGTCTTGCTTGCCACCAGGTGTGATCTCGTTTGTGCAAGCGTAGGTGTCGATTACCACGCCATCGATGGTGAGGGTTTTTCCATAGTCGCTCTCTGACAGGTAGAACATATGTGGCCAGATGTAGTTTTCGCCACCTGATGAGAAATCGGCCTCGCCCATGCCTGCATAGATAACAAACACCTGATCGGCCTCGCCATTGCCATCCCAGTCGTAGTCGGCAAAGTTTACCTGGTCTTTAATGGCGTTGCAGGCGTCGGCCACCATTTCGCCCACATACATATCGTTGCCATCCTTGTCGTTTTGGCCATAGTAGGCATAGTTTTTCTTCATGGTGATAGGGCCCATGACGTCGAAGGTGAGGTCGAACTGTCCGTTGCTTTGGTCGTGAAAATAGTCGTGTACACTGCCCACAAAGTTGCCTTCGGTATAGTTTTCTTTGTTGGCAATGTCGTAGTATTTAGCTTGGTTGTTTTCGGGTTTAAACTTGGTGTCGGAAAAATCGACTAAGATGATAAGACCCTTTTTCTTTCCGTGATAGCCATTAACGCTGATGCCAGGGCCTTGCGTGTCGCCCCATGCGCGGGCCATGCTCTTGCGGTGTGCGGCCTGGCGGCGTGCTATTTTGGCACGACGTGCGCGAGCCTGTGTGCGCAGTGCTGTCATGTCGGCCACGCTGTATGTGCCGTTGCTGTTGCGAGTGTAGCGTGTACCATCGTCGGCAAGGTAAAACTTGAGGTGCTCGTCGCCACAGAGTTGTGCTCTTACCTCGGTGCCGTTGTCAAGCTTCAGCGTTGTGTATAGCCCTTTTTTGGCTGGTATAGCCAGTGCGGTAGCAGTGACCAGCGCGAGGCAGATAGCGGTAAAAAGTTTTTTCATAATACTCTTCTCTTTGTTTAATACGTTATTTTTACTTATACGATCTCTTTTTGTTTATATATACTTTTGTTTAAATATACTTTTTGCTTGTTTCCCTTCTCCCCATGGTTGCCTTTAGAAAAAACAAAACGCAAAGACCCTTTCCTAATGTCGTGTTGGGTCTTTGCGTTTCTTTTTATTAGTTTTTTGGGGGAGAGTTCTATCAATATCAGTAGGAGTGCTGAGAATTACTTAGCTTTAGCCATTGCGATAATTTTGTCAACGGCGGCTGAGAGGCCGTCTTTGTCTTTACCGCCTGCTGTAGCAAAGTGGGGCTGTCCGCCACCGCCACCCTTGATCAGTTTGGCAGCTTCGCGCACCATCTGTCCTGCGTTCAGGCCGTGGTCTTTTACCATGTCGTCGCTGAGCATAATAGTAAGAGCTGGCTTGTCTGCATCAACGCTACCGATAACGCAGAGCAAGTTTTCCTTCACTGCCTCACGTATGCCGAAGGCCAGGTCTTTTACTGAAGCGGCTGGCATGGGTAACAGGGCACTCACAATGGTCAGTCCGTCTTCCTGTCGTGCCTTTTGCAGCAGTTGCTCTTTAGCGCGTTTTACGGCCTCGGCTTGCATGCGCTCTATTTCCTTGCGCATGGTGTCGTGCTCGTCGATATATTTTGCGATGACGGCCTTCAGGTCTTTGGCGTTGTTGAAGAGTGAGGCTATGGCCTTGATGCTGTCTTCAAGGTTGTACAGCAGCTGTTCGCACGCTGTACCTGTTTTGGCCTCAATACGGCGTATGCCTGCAGCCACGCTACTCTCGCTCACTATCTTAAACATGCCTATGCGGCCTGTTGACTGGGCATGAATACCACCGCAAAACTCGCAGCTGGGTCCGAAGCGCACTACGCGCACGGTGTCGCCATATTTCTCGCCGAAGAGCGCTACTGCTCCCAGCTTCTTGGCCTCTTCCATGGGTGTGTCGCGATGCTCGTCAAGCGGATAGTCGGCGCGTATCATCTCGTTCACCAACTGCTCTACCTTGCGCAGTTCTTCGTCGGTTACCTTCTGGAAGTGAGAGAAGTCGAAGCGTAGGGTGTCGGCCGATACGTATGAACCCTTCTGTTCAACGTGGTCGCCCAGCACCTGTTTCAGTGCATAGTCGACAAGGTGTGTGGCGGTGTGGTTGGCAGCGCTTGCTTCGCGCTTGTCAATGTCAACACAAGCCATAAAGTCGGCCTCTACATTTTTCGGCAGCGCCTTAACGATGTGTATGCTTTGATTGTTTTCGCGTTTTGTGTCGATGATGTTGATGGTTTCGTTCTCGCTTACCAGTACGCCCTGGTCGCCTACCTGTCCGCCCATCTCGCCATAGAAGGGAGTGGTGTCGAGCACCAGTTCGAAGAAGGTGTTCTTCTTCTGTGTTACCTTGCGGTAGCGCAAGATGTGGCACTCATATTCGGTGTAGTCGTATCCCACAAACTGCTGTTCGCCCTCGCGCAACACTACCCAGTCGCTGTTTTCAACGGCGGCGGCGTTGCGTGCGCGCTCTTTCTGCTTCTGCATCTCGGCATCAAACTGCTGCTCGTCGACGGTGTAACCGTTTTCGCGGCAGATAAGCTCGGTGAGGTCGAGGGGGAAGCCGTAGGTGTCGAACATGCGGAAGGCCTGTGCGCCATCGAGCACGGTTTGTCCGTGTGCTTTCAGCTCGTCCATAGCGCCGTTGAGCAGGTTGATGCCTTTCTCAAGGGTGCGCAGGAACGAGTCTTCCTCTTCTTTCATTACGCGGCTAATGAGCTGTTGCTGTGCAGGCAGCTCGGGGAAGGATGCGCCCATTTCTTGTATGAGGATGGGCAACAGCTTATACAGGAAGGCCTCTTTCTGGCCGAGGAAGGTGTAGGCGTAGCGCACGGCACGACGCAAGATTCGACGAATGACGTATCCTGCCTTGGCGTTGCTGGGCAGCTGGCCATCGGCTATTGAGAAGGCTACGGCGCGCAGGTGGTCGGCGCAAACACGCATGGCCACATCGGTTTCTTCTTTATCGCCATATTTCAGGCCTGTGATGTTTTCTTCTTCTTTGATGATGGGCTGGAACACGTCGGTGTCGTAGTTTGACTGCTTGCCTTGCAGGGTGCGCACCAAACGTTCGAAGCCCATACCTGTATCGATAACGTGCATGGGCAGTGGCACGAGCGAGCCGTCGGCCTTGCGCTCATACTGCATGAACACAATGTTCCATATCTCGATAACTTGTGGGTCGTCTTTGTTTACCAGTTCGCGGCCAGGCACCTTGGCTTTCTCTTCGGCCGAGCGCGAGTCGATATGTATCTCGGTGCAGGGGCCACAGGGGCCAGTGTCGCCCATCTCCCAAAAGTTGTCGTGCTTGTTACCATTGATAATATGGTCGGCAGGCACGTGCTTGCTCCAATATTGTGCGGCCTCTTCGTCGCGGCTCAAGTTTTCTTCTTTCGAGCCTTCAAACACTGTAACATACAAGTCGGCAGGGTTGATGTGCAGCACGTCAACAAGATATTCCCAGGCATAGTCGATAGCGCCTTCTTTGAAATAGTCGCCAAAACTCCAGTTGCCTAACATCTCAAACATGGTGTGGTGGTAGGTGTCGTGTCCTACCTCTTCCAGGTCGTTGTGCTTTCCGCTCACGCGGAGACACTTCTGCGAGTCGGCTCGGCGACGTGGCTCGGGGTCGCGTGTGCCAAGGATAATGTCTTTCCACTGATTCATTCCGGCATTTGTGAACATCAACGTAGGGTCGTCCTTAATAACCATAGGGGCTGACGGTACGATGACGTGTCCTTTCGACTCGAAAAACTTTTTGTAAGAGTCGCGGATTTCGTTTGCTGTCATCATTGTTATATCGTTTTAGTTTTAAATTCCTTATAAAAGTTTTGCAAAGGTACTTTCTTTTGCGTATTTTTGCAAATAAATTAATCATTGTTTAACGAAAAAGGTAGAAATATGGCACTAAATATGAACAAGAACCTTAAAACCTACTTCTCTATAAAAGAGGTGGCGCAGCAGCTTGACGTGGCCGAAAGCACGTTGCGTTATTGGCAAAAAGAGTTTCCGCAGCTCAAGCCCAAAACCTCTGACAGCGGTGTGCGTATGTATACCGAAAAAGATATTGAGGTGCTGAAGGTTATTTATAACCTGGTGAAAGTGCGCGGCTTTAAGATAGCATCGGCCAGAAAAATGCTGCACACCAACAGAGAGGGTGCCGATAAACAAAAAGAGGTGCTCGACTGCTTGATGCGTGTGCGCGATGACCTAAAGCGGCTGAAAGCTCAGCTTGATGGCTTGGTGTAAAAGGGGCATACCTTGTTTGCTTGTGCCTTACCTGCTCGTATCTTACCAACTGGTGCTTTATCTACCTGTGTTTTATCTACCTATTTGCTGTTGAGCAAACAAAATGAAATATTTGCTCAACGTCAGTATTTTATACCGAACACTCTTTCCCTTCGCGTCGGCATAGCCATATCTCTATGCTGTTAATAATGTTTTGCCATAAGATGTAGCAGCCTGGGCCCACGGTTGCCAATGGGTTGAGGTAGGCCGAGGCTATCCAGATGGCAAAGGCTGTGTTTTTTTGACCTAACCCTTGGCCCGCATTGATAGTGGCGCCAAAATAATGACCTATAAAACGGCCCGCACCAAACAGCATGATGCACAGCAGCAGGCCCATCACGGCTATAATGCACAGAAACAGCACGGTGGTGTGGGCATGCACAATGTTGCAAATGGTGGTGCCGCTAACGATGAGCAGCGACAGCGCCCACGAATAATAAGACAGGTCTTTTATGCCGATGATGTATTTATGTAGGCGTGGCAACAGGTGCTTTACCAGCCATGCCAGCAGCATAGGGGCCACCAACACGGTGGCTACGCGATATAGTATGGTGCTGAAGGCGCTAAGAAACGAAACGTCGGCAGCCTTGTCGATGAGCGGAAAACAGAGCGGAACAAACAGGGCCGTAACAAAATTGGAAAGAAAGGTGTAGGTGGTCATCTCTTCAAGGCCACCACCTAACTTTTGCGTTACCACAGGAGCTGCCGAGGCGCAAGGGGCTATCACGCACACTAAGAGGGCTTCGGCCAGCACCAGGCTTCTGCCTGTAAGCCCAAACTCGAGCACTAAACCAGTGAGCACCAGCACCGTAAGTATCTGAAACAGGATGAGCCAAAGGTGCCAACGCACGGGGCGCAATTTGTTAAAATCGACCTTGCAGAACACTACAAACAGGGTGAAAAACATGAACACTGGAAGCAATGATGCCATGATGGGCTTGAAAAAGGTGGCTGCACCAGCAAGGGCGGGCACAAAGGCAAATATAAGATAAAGCACGCTGCCTGTGAAAATGGCCACGGGCAGTGTCCAGTTTTTTATAAATCGTATCAGTTTATCCATCGTCTGTCTCTTTCGTTTTATGTATCGTAGAATGTGATGACTGTGTCATGCAACCGTGCTATATTAATGCAAAAGTAATGCAAATTTAGGAATAATTGCCTTCTTTTTGTGTCTTTTTCTTTATTTTTACTGTCTATTTGTTATTTGTGTAAAAATATTTTATTACTTTTGCGGGCAGAGAGTTATTAATTATAAATATTTAAATTGTGCAGCGTAATGCTGTTTTTAATCAACATCTATATGAGAAAACTTTTACTTGCTTGGTCAGCACGCTTGTCGTTGCTACTCGTCTTTTGCACCGTGGCTATGGCCTCGTTTGCTGCTGCTGTTACAGTAACCTATCGTGGTGTAAAGTATAAATCGGACAAGAAGCAAACTTACTTGATGGTCGTGAAGGCTCCCTATTCAGGTGATATCTCGGTAGTATCAAGTGTGTATGTTGAGTCGATTGATAAAACATTGCCTGTAACCGAGGTCGGTTCAAGTGCTTTTTCTGAGTGTGAAGGATTGATTTCAGTAACCTTGCCCGAGTCGGTAACAAAGATTGGCGATTATGCTTTCGACTCGTCAGAGAACCTTAAGACCGTGAATATGACCGACAATGTCACCTCTATTGGTCACTGGTCTTTCCGTAACTGTCACAACCTTGAGAACTTGCAGCTCTCAAACAGCCTTGCCACCATTGGCAACTATTGCTTCGATAAGAACGATAAGATGACAGTGTTAACCTTGCCCGCTTCGGTTACCAATATAGGTGGCTATGCGTTTGAAGGCAATCCTCAGCTTACCACTGTTTACTCGCTGGCTACCACACCACTCGCCATTAAGAAAGGTTATCTTGATGGCGAAGAAATATACACTATCTTTGATGATAACGACTACTCGGGCCGCGTGTTGTATGTGCCCGCTGGCTGTGTAGACGATTATAAACTGACATTTGGTTGGCACCAGTTCCCCGAAATTCGCGAGATTGATGCTGCTGGCATACAGGCTGGCGTGGTGGCCGATGCACAAGTAAAAGTTGTGGCCAAGGGAAAGGGCGCTATCAGCATTACTGCTGCTGTTCCTACTGTTGTAAACGGATATGATCTGGCAGGTCGACTCGTGTTTAGCAAGGGCGTGCCCGCAGGCCACTCTACAATTGATGGCCTAAACGCTGGCTTGCTGGTGGTTAATGGCAAGAAGGTAGTGGTAGAATAATGGCAAAGATATACAAAAAAGCATGGCTTTCGGTTTATGAAAGTCATGCTTTTTTGTTATTGTTTTTTTTGCTTTATAGCCTTTTTCTTTATTATTTTATAGCTTTTTGCCTTATAGCCTTTTGTTATATTGTGTCTTTTACCTTATTGTTTTATTGTTTGCCAGCCTCTTCCAGCAACTGTTCAAAATTTGACGCTAAGGTGAGCATATCAGGCAAGACAATGTTGGCACCTTGTTCGGCCAAAGCACTGTCGGGCAGCGGACCACTGTTCACTGCTACGGTAAAGCATTGGGCTGCCACGCCAGCGGCCACGCCCAGCGGTGCGTTCTCAACCACGATTGCCTCGTAAGGATGTTGGCACCCCGTTTTTTTCATGCCCATGAGATAGGGGTCGGGGGCAGGCTTGCCATGGTCAACATCGTAAGCCGACACAATGTGGTGGGCATCAACAAAGCCTTCAAAGTCGTCGACCAATCGCTGCAACAGGGGGCGTTGTCCGCTACCCGTCACCACACATATCTGCATGCCAGCGGCCTGTATCTTTGCCATAAGCTCTTTTACGCCAGGGAAGATGGGGGCTACGGGCATATGGTGAAAGATGTCGGCTTTTACGTCGTACATGCGTTGTGCCTCGTCGAGGCTGATGTCTTTGTTTTGCTGCTGTTTTACAAACTTTACGATGGTATCGACACCTCGTGCGCCTTCAGTGGCGTAAGAGTCGGCCGCCGTCATGTGTATACCAAACTGCTGCATGCTTTGTTGCCATGCTATGGCATGATTGGGCATTGAATTGTACAATACCCCATCCATATCAAAAAGCACGGCTTTGGGGGTAAACCGTCCAAAGCTGTGCTTCTTTAAATATTCGGTTATTGCTGTATGAAACATTCTGTTATTGCTATATGAAACATACTGTTCTTTTACAACGTTTTGTTCTTTCTTATGCTGTCGTTATCCTTCAACGATAGCGTGCACTTTTAGCTTAAAAAAGCAAAGAGTTTTTACTTCTCTTCGGCCAGACGTGCTTTAATGGCTTTGCTCTCGGCCTCATAGCCAGGTTTGTCGAGCAAGGCAAACATATTCTTCTTGTAAGCCTCTACACCCGGCTGGTTGAAGGGGTTCACCTCAAGAATATTGCCGCTGATGCCACAGGCAATCTCGAAGAAGTAGATAAGCTGTCCGAGGTAATACTCGTTCAGAGCGGGAACCGACAGGCGGATGTTGGGCACGCCACCATCAACGTGTGCCAGGCGTGTGCCCAGCTCGGCCATCTTGTTAACGTCGTCAACACGCTTGCCTGCTAAGAAGTTCAAACCATCGAGGTTCTCTTCGTCGTGAGGGAACAACAGGGTTTCGTTAGGCTTTTCAATGCTGATAACGGTTTCGAAGATAGAGCGCTCGCCCTCCTGTATCCACTGGCCCATTGAGTGAAGGTCGGTAGTGAAGTCGCATGAAGCGGGGAAGATGCCCTTGCCGTCTTTGCCTTCGCTCTCGCCATACAGCTGCTTCCACCACTCGCTGAAGAAGTGCAGTTTGGGCTGGAAGTTAACCATAATCTCAATCTTCTTACCAATTTGTGCATACAGTGCGTTGCGCACAGCAGCGTAGATAGCGGCGGGGTTCTCGTCGAAGGGAACGTCGTTGTCAGTGGCCTTCTCCATATCGGCAGCACCCTGTACCAGTGCTTTAACATCGAAGCCAGCCACAGCGATGGGCAGCAAGCCTACAGGTGTGAGCACCGAAAAACGGCCACCTACATTGTCGGGAATAACAAATGTTTTGTAGCCTTCTTTGGTGGCAGCAGCACGTGCGGCACCCTTATGTGCGTCGGTAACGGCTACAATCACGTCTTTAGCCTCTTCTTTGCCACGCTGAGCCTCGCACTGCTTCTTGAGCAGACGGAAGGTGAGGGCTGTTTCGGTGGTTGTGCCCGACTTAGAGATGTTGATAACACCAAATTTCTTGTCTTTCAGATATTGGGTGAGCTCATACAGATAGTCTTCACCAATATTGTTGCCAGCAAAGAGAATGGTGGGGTTCTTCTTATCGTTCACCAACCATGAAAAAGCATTACCCAAGGCTTCGATCACGGCACGTGCGCCAAGGTAGCTGCCGCCGATGCCGGCTACCACTACACATTCGCACTTCTCGCGTAAGGTGTTGGCTACGGCCTGTATCTCATCAAGAAACTCGGGTGTGATGCTTGACGGCAAGTGCAACCATCCGAGGAAGTCGTTGCCAGGGCAAGTTCCATTTTCCAGAGCCTCACGAGCGGCAATAGCCTGTGGTTCATAAGCCTTTACGGCGCCTTCGTTCAAGAACGAGGCTGCCTTAGTAATGTCTAAGCTGATACTTTTCATATTATTATTTTTTTTGATTGATTGTAATTCGTTTCGTTCTTTTTTCAAATCCATGCCTTTAACCTTATTAAAGATATAGTCTTTCTCTTTCTTGGTTGCTTGCTCGGCCACATGTTAGGGGGCGTTATCTGAAGCTGTCGGTCAAGAGCTTAATCTCTATCTGTGGGTTAATGCGCTCATACAGAATGTTATATACAGCATCAAGTATGGGCATGTTTACGTGCAGGTAGCGGTTTATTTCCTTCATACATTTGGTGCCGAAGTAGCCCTCGGCAATCATTTCCATCTCTATCTGCGCGCTTTTCACGCTGTAACCTTTACCAATCATAGAACCGAAGGTGCGGTTGCGCGAAAACTTTGAGTAGCCTGTTACCAGTAAGTCGCCCAGATACACCGAGTCGCATACGTTGCGGTCTAAAGGGTTCACGGCAGTTAACAAACGGTCCATCTCTTGTATGGCGTTTGATATCAGCACTGCCTGAAAGTTGTCGCCATAGTTCAGTCCGCTGCATATACCAGCTGCAATGGCATACACATTCTTCAGCACCGACGAGTATTCAATGCCCATCACGTCGGCACTGGTTTTTGTCTTGATGTATTCTGATGCCATTACGTCGGCAAACGATTTTGCCTTCGTCAGGTCAGCGCATCCCACCGTGAGGTACGACAAGCGTTCCAGTGCCACTTCTTCGGCATGCGATGGTCCGCCAATGCACGCCAAGTTTTCTAAGGGCACGTCATACACCTGATGAAAATATTCAGAGCACGCCAAATTTTCGTCAGGCACCAATCCTTTAATAGCAGTGATGATGAATTTGTCGCGTATGCGTGTACGCAATTTCTTCAAGTGGTTCTTAAGGTAGGGTGATGGAATGACAAATACCAATGTGTCGTAGGCTTCAACAATTTTGTTGATGTCGTTTGAAAAATATATCTCGTTGGTATTAAAATGTACGCTCGTGAGATAAGTGGGGTTGTGGCTTAGGCGTTTGAATTCTTCAATACGGTCATCGCGCCGCATGTACCATCCTATGTGGTGCGTGTGGCTGATGATAATTTTAGCAATAGCTGTTGCCCAGCTACCACCTCCGATAATTGCTATCTTACCGCAATCAAACATCTTGCTTCAATTGATAATTCATAAATCATCATTCACAACCGGCATCAATGCATCATTCGTCGTTAGCGGTTCATTCGTTGCAGACGAATGATGCATTGTGCGTTTATTGTGAACAAAAAGCGTTAGGCGTTGGCGCTGGCGTTAGCCTTGTCAATCCAAGCCTGAATGTCGTCTACAGAAGGTTTCTCGTAGCCGAGTTTGTATTTCTTGTTTATTTCGCCAATCTTTTGCTGCAGACCCTGAGCCTTCTCGCCGCAGATGTCAGAGATAAGGTTGAAGCCAGCCTTGCGCAGCACATACATCCAATCTTCTGATACACCGATGGCTTCCCACTCTTTAGCAGTGCTTTGGGGCATCTTCTTCTCGGGCTTCATTTGTGGGAAGAACAGCACCTCTTGAATATAGGTTTGGCCTGTCATAAGCATAGCCAAGCGGTCGATACCGATGCCGATGCCCGATGTGGGGGGCATGCCATACTGCAGGGCACGTAAGAAGTCTTTGTCGATAATCATTGCCTCGTCGTCGCCCTTGTCGGCCAGCTTCATCTGGTCAATAAAACGGTTCTCCTGATCGATGGGGTCGTTCAGCTCCGAGTAGGCGTTGGCCAGCTCTTTGCCGTTTACCATCAGCTCGAAGCGCTCGGTAAGGCCAGGCTTTGAACGGTGCATCTTTGTCAGCGGCGACATCTCAACAGGATAGTCGGTGATAAAGGTGGGCTGTATGAAGGTGCCTTCGCAGAACTCGCCAAACAGCTCGTCGATGAGCTTTCCCTTGCCCATTGTCTCGTCTACCTCCATACCCTTTTCAAGGCAGAAGGCGCGAATTTCGTCCTCGGTCTTGCCGTTGCAGTCGAAGCCAGTTTTCTCTTTAATGGCGTCGAGGATGGGCAGACGGCGGTAAGGAGCCTTGAAGCTGATGATGTTGCCGTTAACCTCGCTCTCGGGCTTGCCGTTTACGGCTATACAGATGGTTTCGAGCAGCTTCTCGGTGAACGACATCATCCAGTTATAATCTTTATACTGCACATACAGCTCCATGCAGGTAAACTCGGGGTTGTGGTTGCGGTCCATACCCTCGTTGCGGAAGTTCTTGCCAATTTCGTACACACCCTCAAAGCCGCCTACGATAAGACGTTTCAGATACAGCTCGGTGGCAATACGCATATACATGTCAATGTTCAGCGCGTTGAAATGAGTGATGAAGGGGCGAGCGCTGGCACCACCAGCAATGGCTTGCAGGGTGGGGGTCTCTACCTCGGTATATCCCGCCTCGTCGAGCACGTGGCGCAGGGTGCGCAGCATGGTTGAGCGCTTCATGAAGGTGTCTTTTACGCCATCGTTTACGATGAGGTCGACATAGCGCTGACGGTAACGCAACTCGGGGTCGTCAAACTTGTCGTAGGCCACACCATCTTTATATTTTACGATGGGCAGGGGCTTTAAGCTCTTGGCCAACAGAGTGAGTGACTGTGCGTGTACCGATATTTCGCCTGTTTGTGTGCGGAACACATAACCCTTAATGCCGATAAAGTCGCCAATGTCGAGCAAACGTTTGAACACGGTGTTATAGAGGTCTTTATTATCGTCGGGGCAGATGTCGTCGCGTGTAATATACACCTGTATACGTCCCTTCGAGTCTTGCAGTTCTACGAAGCTGGCCTTGCCCATTACGCGGCGGCTCATCATACGTCCGGCAATCACTACCTCCTGTTTCTCGTCTTCGTCCTTGAAGTTGTTCTTGATGTCTTCTGAGAAGGCGTTGGTGGGGAATTCGGCAGCGGGGTATGGATCAATACCCATGTTGCGCAGTTCCTGCAGGCTTTGTCTTCTTACAATCTCTTGTTCACTAAGTTCTAAAACGTTCATATATAATATTTTATTTGTTCACCTTATTTTGTAAAACGCACATGATGTGTATATAATATGTGCAAATTTACTAAATATTTCTGAAAGGTGTGCCTTTTTTACATTTTTTACTTAACTATTACCTCGTCGCACATGATAAAACCGCCGAAGGTAGAGGCTTTGGCCTTTACCCTAATGTAGCGTGCCGATTTATGGCCACGCCATGCGTGTGTGCGATATAGGGCTTTTAGTGTGCGCTCTTGAGGTTCGTCTTTGCTGTAAACCTGGGTAAAGGTTTCGCCGTCGGTGCTCAGGGCTACGGTTACTTGTGAGGGAAGGTTTACGCCCGGACGTGTCATCTGCATGAAGCCTATCTCGATGCCTGACAGCGAGGTGGTCTTGCCCAGGTCGATGGTAACGTCCATGGCTTCGGGCGACCCTGTGAAGGCTTGCCAGCGTCCGTCGCTGTAGGCCCATCCACCACGTTTGCCGTCAACCAGTGCCTGTTCGCCACCCGCTGTGTACGACTTGTTCATGGGCTTGTTATACACCACTTTAGCGCCCAGAGCCTTGTTCTTTGCTGGCTTCAACGCTTCGGGGCGCTGTCCTACCTCGTGCTTCAGGTCGAAGGGGTGCTGACCTTTGCTGCGCAGCTCCTCAACCTGATGCAGGGCGCGTTTACGAAATTCGGTATAGTTTTTCTTGGGTGTGCCGTTCCAGCCTATCTCGGCCAGCGCCATGCCACGTGGCCACAGCATCTGTTCAACGTGTTCGGTGGTGGCTACATGCTCGGTCCAAAGGTTGCCTTGCACGCCTGTTACCAGTTTGCGCTCGGCTTCGGGCAGATCGTCACCAGGCACATAGCTATACACCTTTTCAAGGGGTATGTAGCCTGTGAAGGCGGGCAACTGCAAGGCGGGGGCATCTTGATAGAGGTCGAAGTAGCAGTGTGAGGTGGGCGAGAGCACCACGTCGTATCCGTGCTTGATGGCCTCGTGTGCACGATTGGTGCCACGCCACACCATCACAGTGGTGTTCTTTGACAGGTCGCCTGCTGTAACCTCGTCCCAACCCACCAGTTGTCGTCCGAAGCGGTTGAGAAATTGGCCCATACGTGTGATGAAGTAGGCTTGCAGGTCGTTTACATTGTCAGTGCCCAGCTCGCGCATCTTCATTTGGCACAGTGGGCATGTGGGCCACGATTTCTTGGCAGCCTCGTCGCCACCCACGTGTATGTAGTGCGAAGGAAACACGTCCATCACCTCGGTGAGCACATTTTCAAGGAAATCGTAGGTGGCAATGCTGCCCGCACAATAGTCGGATTGCTTGTGAGGCTCGTGCGTACACGACAGTTCTGGGTAGGCGGTGAGCACGGCCCCTGAATGGCCTGGCATTTCTATTTCGGGCACGATAGTGATGCCTCGCTCGGCAGCGTAGGCCACCAAATTGCGCAGTTCGTCTTGCGTATAATAGCCACCATAAGCGCCTGGTGCATCTTTCGAACAGTAGGGGGTGCCTGCTTCGCGCCATTCTAGCCACGGCTCTATGGGGCGATAGGCAATGCTGTCAGTAAGGCGCGGATAGCGTTTAATCTCCATGCGCCATCCCTCGGCATCGGTCAGATGCAGGTGCAGACGGTTAAATTTGTAGCTGGCCATCACGTTTATTTGCTCTTTCAAGAAATTAATGGGGAAGAAGTGGCGCACCACGTCAATCATCAATCCACGCCATTTATAGGCGGGCTCGTCAACAATGTCGGCACAGGGCACACCTTTTTTTGTTGATAATTGTGCTATGGTGTGCCAGGCGTTCATAAAGCCTTCGCGCGAGGCAGCACTCACCTCAATGGTGTCGGTGCCCACGTGCAGGCGGTAGGCTTCAGCCGAGGCGGCATTGCTCAGCTGAGTGTATCGCACCACACGCTTAGCATCGGCTGAAGAGGTTGCAGCCCACGGCTGTATAAACACGTTTTGCGCCATATCGCCCACCTGGTTTTCAACCTTTATGGGTGTGGTTGTTTTAAACACGCCTTTTGCGGTTTGTATGTGTTGGGGTAGGGGCAACAGTTGTTCTGTGCCTTTTTGTTGTGCGTTTGCAGAGTTAGTGAGGGCCGATAGCGCAATGGCCATTGTGAGGCCACGAAGAGAACATTGTATCATAAATTTTTCGTTAAGATTTCGATAAGATTGATTAGGAAATGCTTGCCCGTGTGCAGACAAGTGTCTTTTTCTTTTCGGTTACAAAAATAGTGATTTTTCGGCACATAGCCAACAATATGGTGCGCTTATTAGTAAAAACAACATTGAACAATAAAAGGACAACAAAAACAATAAAAAAGACAACAAAAACAACATTGCCTTTTTACATTGCTGTATGAAGGATTGTTGTCTTTGTTGTCCTTTGTGTTGTTCTATGATGTTGAGTGTTGTTGATGGCCTTTTGGCAAGGCTTCACAAACAATACTGGCTTTGTGTTACTTTACAGGCACCGTCTGCAAGGTCTTCTCTAACAGCTGCCAGAAAGGCTCTACTGTAGGAATGAAGGCACGTTCGATGGTGGTGTGCGGCGAGCGCAACGTCGGGCCGAGCGATACTACGTCGAGGTGAGGATACTTGCCGAGAATGACAGAGCACTCTAAACCAGCATGGTCAACCTGCTCAACGGCCTCTTCGCCAAACAGTTCAAGATAGTTCTTTTCAAGTAGTTTCAAGATCTCGCTGTCGGTGTTGGGGTCCCATCCGCCATAGCTGCCACTCAGCTCTACCTTCATGCCAGCCATTGAGAAACAGCTTTCCAGGGTGGTAGCCACATTGTCTTTCATGGTCTCGTTAGCCGAACGTGCCAATATTTTGATGGCAGCCTTGCCCTCGGCAATGTTGATGATAGCCAGGTTTGACGAGGTTTCAACTACTGAGGGGAATGAGGGTATCATGCGTAGCACGCCGTTATGACAAGCATAGATGGCGTCGACCAGATTGTCTTGAATTTCAACAGGCACCTCGTTGGCAGGTGTAGCCACAGTTTCGGCACTGAATTCGATGCCTTCTTCAATACATTTATATTCGTGTGCGAAGCGCTCTTTCCATTCGGCCACCATCTCGTTCAGGGCCTCTACGTTTTCTTTCGGCAGGGTGAGCACTACTTCACACTCGAAGGGGATGGCGTTGCGCATATTGCCACCATGCCATGTGGCCAGGCGAGCCTCACACTCGGCAATGGCTTCGCGCACAAAGCGCACCATCATCTTGTTGGCATTGCCACGGCCCAGGTGTATCTCCAGACCCGAGTGTCCACCCTTCAGGCCCTTCAGTGTTACCTTTACAGCAACGTCTTCGGGGTCGGTGGCCACTTCTTTATAGTCGAGCGTAGCGGTGATATCGACACCACCAGCGCTACCGATAACAAATTTTCCCCATGTTTCTGAGTCGAGGTTGAGCAAGATGTCGCCATTCAGTTCGCCCTCAGGCAGATCGTTGGCACCAAACATACCCGTCTCTTCGTCGGCAGTGATGAGGCCTTCAACAGGACCGTGTTTCAGGTCTTTTGCCTCCATTACAGCCATGATAGCTGCTACGCCCAGGCCGTCGTCGGCACCCAGTGTGGTGTTACGAGCGCGCACCCAGTCGCCATCGATATAGGTTTCGATGGGGTCGGTTTCAAAGTTGTGTGCGCTGTTTTTTGATTTCTGTGGCACCATGTCCATATGTGCCTGCAGAATGACGCCTTTGTGGTTTTCCATACCTGGTGTGGCTGGTTTGCGCATCACGATGTTTCCAGCCGAGTCTTTGAAAGCCTCTACGCCCACCTGGGCAGCAAAGTCGAGCAGAAACTGCTGAATTTTCTCAAGGTGTCCTGAGGGGCGTGGCACCTGTGTTAGTGCATAAAAGTTTTTCCAGATGCATGCTGGTTTTAGATTTTTGATCTCGCTCATAATCTTAATATTTTTTGTTTAACACGTTCTGTTTTATTGTTCTGCCACGGCTTCGTTAGCACTCACCTGTTTGTGGGTGAACGACAGTGCCATCCAAGCATATACGCCGAGCAGCACTACCAAAAAGGTTTGCACCGTGTGTACGATGAGTACAAAGTAGAGGGCATCGGTGTCGTGCACGCCATACAAGATGAGCATGGTTTTTACGGCAAAGTGCCAAGGGCCAGCACCATTGGGGGTGGGCACAATCACAGCAATGCTGCCTACCACAAAGGTTACCAGTGCGCACGATAGTCCGAGATGGGCGGTCGACTCGAAGCAGAAAAAGGTGAGGTAATAGTGCAAGAAGTAGCTCAGCCAGATGCCCAGCGTATAGGCTATAAACAGCCCTTTGTTTTGTACAATGCGCAACGACATAACGCCCTGCCAAATGCTACCCACCGTGGCTTTTACCTTATTATATATGGCAAATCTACGTAACAGATACCACAGCATGAGCAGAACAGCCACGCCACACACAGCGGTAACAATGTAGCCTGCCACTGAAAAGCCGTGCAAAATGCCTTCGATACTGGTGCCTGTATGTGCAAAGAAATCGTTGAACACCCGTATCTGCCATAAAAAGGTGGTGGCGGCAATGAGGGCTACCAGTAACGAGTCGATAGCGCGCTCGGTAACAACGGTGCCCAACGCTTTTGGAAACGACACGCCATCGTAACGACGCAACACGCCACAACGAGCAAACTCGCCTATGCGTGGAATGACTAAACTGAGGGCGTATGACAAAAATACAGCGTTCACGCTGGTGCTATAACGGGGGCGTTCGCCCAGCGGGCGCAGCGACAGGTTCCAGCGCCAGCCACGGAAGGCTTGGGCTAAGATGCCGAAGGGGAACGACAGCAGCATCCACGTCCAGTTAACGTCGTTGCACATAACGCGCATAATGTCGTCGAAATTGAAGTCGCGGTACATCCAGTACAGTATCAGTCCGCCCAGCAATAGCGACAGTGCCACCTTTGATATGTCGTTTATATATTTTTTCAACGCTTTATGTCTTTTACCTTATTATAAATAAGGATGTGGGTTATTGTATATGTGTGCAAATTTAATAAAAACTATTCAAATAGAGCAGAAAGACAAGTTTAATTGCGCTTTTTTAATCTTTTGGTTACGGTTTTGGGTTGTTCTTTGGCTTTTGGTGGACTACGGTAGGGGCTTTTGGTGGGTTAAAGTCTGCCAAAACGTGTTATAACGGTGTTACAAAAAGATGTCATAATGTCACATTTGTTGACCTCTATCAATAAAGAAGGGGTGAAAAGCGTGTTTTGTGTCAAATTGTTTGCGCACACAGTAAAAAGGTTGTAATTTTGCATTGTCTAAAAGAGAAATATAGGATAACAGTTTAAAAGATTAAAAGAAAGGTTTTAGTTATGTTTACATTAGTAGTAGTAGCCTTAGTAGCAGCGACAGTTGCACAGGCAGTGAAATTGGGACATCAGATTGATGCTAACAAGTAATCAATCGCCCCTTTTCCTTTTTGGAAAGAAAGATTTGAATTAGTTTTATATAACGAAAGAGGCAAGTCGTCATCAAACACGGCTTGCCTTTTTTCTTTTTAGTAGTCATATTGAATGTCTTAAGGCCCAGATAATAATGTTGTGTTTTCAACAATCTATTTCGCGCTTTGCACGTTTTTACTTGAAGACGAATTTCCATGAATTATCCAAGTAGTAGGACGGTGCCCTCCTTGAAAAGGCTGCATCTTCTTTACAGTAAGCAAAGGACAACTTGAATAAAGCCACCGATAAAGCAGATGCGGTTACGAAAGCCATTGATAGCTTTATTGCCAAAGTGAAAGATATAAAATTCAAGGCTAAGGTTGATGATGCCGACATTGAGAAACTGACAGATAACAGAAAGAAACTCATTGGCGATGAGTCCAAACTTCTTGAAGACCACCGAAAGGCGAATAAGGAAATCTTCACTCGTCATTTCTATGATATGTCTAATATGATGTCAAGGAATGAGGGCGTGTGGTTGTCGAATGGTTGGGTAAAGACTTTGCTTTGGATATTCTTGCCGTGTTTCCTTTATACTATCATTTCGATTGCCTATTTTGTCGCATCATACATAGACAAATGAAAAAGCGGATGGCTGTTGTATAACCAACTCCATCCGCTATCATTGCTTTTAAATTCCATTTATAATTGTGTCATTCTAATAGAATAACGTGTGCCTGAGTATTGTCCATATCAGGCATTGTCATTCCAACTGGTGCACCAATATAAGTCGGATCTGTAAGGACATAATGTTTTCCATTTAAAGAAATATAATCTCCAGAAACATTGTCTGTAAAACATACAGCACTTGCCAAATGCCCTGGATAAAACACTAAAATAGTTTTCAATCCCAATAAGTCTCTTATTAAACGACTGAATAGTATAGATCTGTCTTCACAGTCACAATAAGGATAATATAAAGTTTCTTCTGCAAAGAAGGCTCTGTCGTGTCCCCACACTTTATCGTCATATTCATAAACAAAGGCAGTTTGAACCCAATTAAGCAATTTGTTTGCTGCCTCTAATTGGCTCAGGCCATTGATTTTTTCCTTTAGTGCAGGATAAAGTTCTTCCTTGACTTTCGCATCCAATGGCGTATTGGCATACATTGCCCATCTCGTCATAAAGTTAGCATTAACTTCTGAAGAGGGGTATGTATTATAGAACTCTATCAAGTTTTTGTTCACTTGAACCTGAACTTGCACATCTGGATATCTCCTCGAAGTCAAAGTTCTTACATCACTTGCATTGTATTCAAACTTTTGATTTTGAGAAATATACAAAGACAAAGGTTTTTCTTTAGGAAATGAAGCGTCACATATCTCCAGCTTGTCTTTGTCACATTCGAATGGATAAAACTTAAGTCCGTCTATATTGAAATATGAAATATCATAAATTCCATGTTCACTTGCATATAATAAATATATGTGTTGCTCGTTTCTTCCTAATCTCATTTTATATCCACTTTGGGCATAAATATAAGAAGTCAGCATTGTCGCTTCATTGGAATTTCCATACATGGCTTTTGAAAATGAAGACAATAAGTTTAGGTATGCCCAATCGCACAAGTTCCTGCCAACTCTTATTGCAAGACAGTCTCTTATGGTATTGTTGAGCACGCCCTCTGCTGACAGTTGTGTCCAGACATTAGATAACTGTTCGTTGTTACAATCTTGGAGAGACAGATTTAGGTTCTTATTAATGCGAATCTGGCATTTTGTTCCACAATATGTAAAGTCAACCGTTCTTTCTTGTGGTTGAGAGTTTTCTTTGATGGGTGCGATAGGCGTAGGTTGTGGATTTGGTGTCGGTGGCGCAACAACGTCCTTGATTGGTATGGGATTGCTCTCAATAGGCTTGTTTTTATCTTCTTCGGGGATTGTGATAGGTGGCACAGTCTCGTCCTTGGGTTTGGGAATGGCAGGTAGAGAATTATATTGCTCCCATGCTTCTTTCAGAAATTTTACATATTGGTCATTTGCTTGTTTACGGAAATCATTAAATTGTTGTTTCGCATGTTCTCTGAAAGTTGCATAAGATTCACGAAAATCTGAATCTTGTGCATAGCATAAAGTAACACCAAATATACATAGGTATAACATACAAATGACTCGATGATTATTCTGCATGATAAATGTTTTTTTATGTAAGCAATCAAATTATTCCAAAATCCATTTCCGCCAATCTCCTAAAAAAGAATTATTTGAAGGAATAACTGTAGGCGACTGTGATTTTTTATTCACAGAAATGGACAAACTCTTGACTTCTTTGGAAATATTGTCAAATAGACTTCCAAGTTCAATCTTTCCATTAGCTTTCTGTAAGTTCTTCAACAAACAATATGTAAACAGACCATGCTGTTGGTCATCATATGACAATGCTGATTCATCTGCTCGGCATGCCGTCATTACTACAAGATTTCCCTGTATTAAGGGTTCTTTAACTTTTATTGCGACACCTCTTGACTTCATAAGCATATTGCCGTCTCGTTTACCTCCACTGAAACAAGCGTCAATAAAAGCGACAGTAGGAATCTTACTTCGACCGAGCTGCTCATATATTTTATTTATGTCCATTCCTGTTTCTGTGTCACGTGCCATTCCGTCTACGGGCAATAGAAACGCTGTTGATTGGTCATCTGCTGGCATTCCATGACCAGCATAATAGAATATAAGTTTGGAATTGTTCTGATTGCCACAAAGTTGCAAAATATGATTCACTTCATATCTCATTTTATTGAGTGTCGCATCTTTCATATAAGTTATATTCTCTTTTGGTATACCCAAAGTTTGGTGGCAATACTTATAAAATGTATTTCCATCATTTTCTACATATTCAACATTCTGCTCATAGTCGTAGTTCTCATTTGCAATTATTAATGCATAAGTGTTAACTGCTGATGTCGCATTTTGTGGTACATTCATATCCACATCAGAATCAAAACTGAAATTCTTAACTATATAATTTTCCCAATCTGAGTAATTAGAATAAGACTTTGCATTATATACCCCTTCATTATAATATTTTTCCAATAAATCACATGAGAATATATCATCTACATTTCGTGATAACCATTTTAGAGCTAATTTTAGATATTTTGAATCCAGGTCTTTTCGATACAATTCATCATAGACATATCCAAGATATCTTTTCGCTCTGCCCTTTGTCGATCCCCAAAAGGTCATATAGTCATCTACATTTTCAACTGCAACAGTAAACCACTTTGCTGCATAAACCAGATTCTTGTCTACACCTTCCTCGCCCGTCATATAGGCACAACCCACTTTATAACAAGAATACAAATCTCCCTTTTCTGCATTTGAACGATATAATTTGAAAGCCTCGTACTTCATATCATCATAATCGTCATAATAAATACCAGCAAGTATTCTTTTAGGACCAATCATGTCTGTTGTTGATTCCCGAATCTTATTTTTCAAGAAATTTACAGCGTCATCTTTGTTCTTTTCTCTAAGAATTATAGCATAATTACCGAGTGCCCATTCTCGAGCATCTCCTGTATTGTCAGAATTGTTTATTGCCATCATATAGTATTTTTTTGCAAAATCATCGTTTGCTGTAATACCAGAGTGGGTGCCATAACGACGGTCGTACAATCTTCCCAAATTAAATTGTCCTTGTGGACTGCCAAAAGAAGAAGCCTTTTCATACCAAATAATTGCATTTCGGAAATCCTTTTTCTGTTCATAGCAGCATCCCAATAGATTTATAGCCCACCTGTCCATTCTTTGAGTATCAGCAGATTTGCCATTCATTTTCTTTGCATAGGGCAAAATCGTAGCTATAACATTATCGTATTTCTGATTATTCATAAGTTCGACTGCCTTATCCGCAATTTCGTTAGGCAATTGTGCAAATGTTTCAATGCAAGACATAAGCACAAATATAAATAACACAAATCGTTTCATATTTTTTAATTTTGAAGTTTGTCTTTTTCTATAATACATTCCATTCCAACGAAAATGAATGACTTTAATTTTTGTAAATCGGAATTATTCAATCTTACACATCCTTCACTACTTCTTGTCCCAATTGATTCAGGCAAACATGTACCATGAATGCCAATACTATTGAACTTTGGAACTTTAAGTCTGAAAAAGTAAGGACCATATGCACCTTTACGTACTCCCTTTCCATCTCTAAAGTGTAAGCGTATCCGCGATGCTAGTATATACACGTCAAAAAAATATCGCTCAAGTTT
>OHSO01000430.1_pt1 | contig 24451 bp, 17 predicted proteins | sample 1578651 | NCBI WGS metagenome assembly OHSO01 (sample SAMEA3879524, study PRJEB24766) | human gut metagenome | biome: human-associated habitat; feature: feces | place: USA | collected 1985/1987 | reverse complement strand
AAGGTCAACTCAAAGCCGAGCGAAATGGGTCGTTCGCCGCTAACCCGCTTGGCGATCTTTCGCCTTTTTCTCCGCCGTGCGTGGACTTTCATTTTACCCCGAGTTTATGTCGTTTGCATTTTCGGAGCAGTCTGGAGCGTTTATGCTTTTTGCTTCGGCGTTATTGCGGAAGTATTCGGTCATAATAGATAGTAGAGTGCTGTAAAACGATTTTTGTTCAGCCGTGGACATTTTTTCAATGTTCGGTGTGCCGATTTTGGTTATTCTATATTGCTTTTTCATAGCCGTTTCTCCTTTTTGCCCAAAGGATAGCGGTCAAACTCGCAACTTTCTTGCGACTTTGAGTAAATTTTTTCATTTTTTTGGAAAATTTCGATCGAACTCGCAAAAAACTTGCGACTTTGGCTTGTAGTCTTGTGGACAAGGAAGAAACAAGACGTTTTTTCTTTCTCGCGGAAAGCCTATCCGATTTCGGTCTGACAACTTTTATGTGTGCAAACACAAATCGAGCCACCGCAAGGGTAAAAAATATAGTGAGGAATATAAAGCCACAAAAAATTTCCCTATATTTTTTACTGTTTCCTTGCCGTGTTCGCCAAAATCGGATTGTTCGGTTTCCGTCGAAAGACAAAAAAGTTAAAAGGAGTTATAACCAAAATGAAAAAAGCAATTATTTATGCCCGTTATTCCAGCGATAGCCAAACCGAACAATCTATTGAAGGACAACTTCGGGTGTGTCGAGAGTATGCTCAAAACAACGATATACTCATAGTCGATACCTATATCGACCGCGCTATGACGGGAACAAACGATATGCGTCCTGATTTTCAACGTATGTTAAAAGACAGCGCAAAACGGCAATGGGAAGTGGTTCTTGTTTACAAATTAGACAGGTTTTCAAGAGATAAATACGAAATGACAATACATAAGCATACTTTGAAAGAAAACGGCGTAAAACTCGTGTCCGCTATGGAGAATATTCCCGATAGTCCCGAAGGCATTATACTTGAAAGCCTGCTTGAAGGTATGAATCAGTACTACAGCGCGGAACTTGCTCAAAAGATAAATCGCGGATTAAAAGAAAGTTGGATGAAAGGTCAGACAACCGGCGGTAAACCCGTGTTCGGATATGACGTCGTTGACAAAAAGTGTATCATAAACGAATATGAAAGCGGAATTATACTTGAAGCCTTCACCAAGTATGCACAAGGATATAAAGCAAACGCAATTGTAGAAATTTTCAAAGAAAAAGGCTACCGTCGTAAAAACGGTATGCCCATAGGAGAAAAATATTTATACAGTTTATTTCACGATATCCGTTATACGGGAATCGTAGAACACCAAGGCGTTGTATATGATAAAATCTTTCCGAGAATTATATCGGACGAACTTTGGCAAGCGGTAAGCGCAATAAACGATGAAAATAAGATTGCTCCGAGCCGCAAAAAAGAGATTTTCGACTTTATTCTTTCTGGAAAACTTATTTGTGGCGACTGCAAACACCGTATGATAGGCATAAGCGGAACAAGTAAAACCGGAGCAATTCACTATTACTATTCCTGTAAATCAAAACAGCGCAGAAAAATGAAGTGCAACACAAAACCTATACAAAAGCAGTTTTTAGAAGATATGGTTATTTATACAACATCCGAAATGCTGAAAAGCGTGTCGGCGATACGTAAAATAGCCGAAAATATTTATAACGTTCATAAAGCCGAAACGGCGGATAACACAGCGTTGAAATTGCTGGAACGCAAGCAGAAAGAGGCTCTAAAAGCACAAAATAACATAATTAAGGCAATCGAGCAGGGTATTATTACCGAAGCAACAAAAACTCGCTTGACGGAACTTGAAAAACAACTGACGAGTCTTGAATTTGAAATTGCAAAAGAAAAAGCCCGCAGTTACACATACTTAACCGTCGAGCAAATAGAGATGTATTTAAGTAAATTCGTATTTGAGAATATGGACGACATAAAAGTGCGAAAACTAATAGTAAATGCCTTTGTTCGGGAGGTTATATTATATGATGACGAGATTGTCATTACGTACACGTTTACAGATAATCCCGAGCACCTGAAAAGGACGAAGGACACGACCTTAAAAACAGAAAACCAAATAGAACAGGCGGAAAAATCCGCTTCTTCTTATATAGTGAGTTCGAGTATTTTCAGCCACTTCCCACCAGTCGATAACTAAAAAGAACATAACTTTTTAGAAAAGAGAGAAAGTCCAATAACGGACTTTTTCTTTTTATATCAAATACACATTTATATTATGTATTATCCAAATAATAATTAATTACTCATTATTTTTTTCGTCTAAGGTTGTACTGGCTATTTTTTCTATTTTTGATTTTTTCTTTTTATAAACTATAATAATAATTGTTAAGACAATTAAAACGACAAGTATAGAAGGAACTGTGATTTTAGCCCATAGTTGCCATTGTGCAATCCAATTTTGAACGGCAACTATTCCCGAATAGACACAATAACCTATAGCAATTAGAATTATAAAAATGGCACAATATGCCCCTTTTCCAGCAGATCGTCCATGTAAAAGTTTTATAGAATACAGTATGCCAACAATTGAATATGTAATCATACCCAAAATTAAGAATACGAAATTCCAAATCTTATCATCAATATAGCTTACACCAGTAATAACAAGCGAAGAGCATAATACGGTTAGCAATATTTTATAAACACCAAGCGATTTGTTTTCCATGAAAATTTTCCTTATATTGACATAACTTTATTATAGCAAATAGCAAATAAATATCAATTAAATTCATTGACGATCGCCAGAATCTGCTTCTTATTAATCGAATTTGTAAAAATATTACAAAAATGCATATTAAGATGTTGACTTTCTGCATATAATAAATTAGAATAAGAACGAACCATGGAGGAATGTATATGCTAGTTAATTTTAGATTTAAAAACATTAGATCGTTCTACAAAGAGACCGTTTTGAGCATGGAAGCCGTGTCAGACAAAGAATTAAGTCAAATTAACACATTTACCGTAGGCGACAAACTTTTAGGTAAAGGTGAAAATGAATTATTAAAGTCGGCAGTAATTTTCGGTGGGAATGCTTCTGGTAAATCAAATGTTTTCAAAGCATTAGCCTATATGAAAAATGTAGTGATTTTATCCGCATCGCAATATCCTATTGTCCAAAATGTTGAACCATTTCAATTTTATAAAAATGCTCAATTTGAAGACAGCATGTTTGAGATTGAAATAATACAAAACAGTACATTCTATAGGTATGGCTTCCAAATAAAAGATGGCGTAATTCAAAAGGAATGGTTAGATAGAAGAAAAGAAAGATTGTCTCCCGTTTTTATGCGAGATGGAATGTCGTTTTCAATAACCGGATTGCCAAAACAAGCGTCAAAATTGATTAATATTGCGCCAAATACGCTGTTTTTATCCGTTGGCAATAATTTTCATCTTGATATAGCATCATCTTTAGATGATGTTATGAACTGGTTTCAGAATTTGCTAATTGTATTTGAGAATAATGCAAACAGCCTTGATATTTATTCACTGGAAAACGGAAAATACAAGGAGCAAGCATTGAAAATACTTGAACTTGCAGATATTGGCATAAAGAATATAGAGGTTACGAAGGATAAAGTTGCCAATATGGCAGATTTTAACGATGTGCTAAAATTCAATGCGCAAATGCAAATCAATCCAACAGAACTAGGCCAACTTAAACAAGAAGAGAGCAATCTCTATAATATAGATATGGTAACATCTTTTAAGGTTTTTGATAGAACCAATAAGCCGATAGACAAAAAAGATATACTATTATTCAAAAATAGAGGATTTAATTCCGAAGGTACTGTTAGATTGTTATGCTATCTTGGCTGGATGTTAGCGGCACTTGATCAAGGTAGAGTGATTCTTATTGATGAGATAGATGCAAAGCTTCATTTTCTTGTTGCAGATTATTTGTTGAAGCTTTTTAATTCAATCGATAAGAATCCCAAAAATGCACAACTAATATGCACCGCACATAATGTTATGCTTATGGACGAGGATTTGAGGAGAGATCAAATATACTTTACAAGTAAAGATTCGGTAGGTGAAAGCACATTGGTGTCTCTTTCTGATTATCCTAATGTTAGGAAAAAAGATTTGTTCAGCAAAAAGTATTTGGCCGGTTTTTATGCGAAATTACCAGATATGACTGAATCAATGTGAGGTATATATGGCACGAAAGACAAACACTATACCTATTCGGAACAAATTTTACATCATAACTAACGGCCGAGAAACAGAAAAGAATTATTTTGAATTATTGAAGTCAAAGAAAAGTATTTATGATGTATCCATAGAATTCCAAAACGCTGACCCGTTGGGACTTGTTAATTATGCTATTGACCACATAAATGGTGCAAATCAAGTATGGATCGTTTTTGATGTTGATAATACTCATAAAGACAATCGACTAATTCCTGCGATAAATAAAGCCGAAAAAAACGGAATAAAATATGCGTTTTCAAATGTGTCATTTGAAGTATGGCTTGTTTCTCATTTTGAAATAATTGAGAAAGAAATGACAGAAACAAAACTTGAGAACGTTCTTTCCGAATATTTGTCTAAGGAAAAGGCCGGGTTGACATACCAAAAAAATGATAAGGATTCCTTAAAAGAGTATTTTATCCCAAACTATAAAAAGGCAATTATTAACTCTAAAATTGTGTATCAAAAACGAAAGCTTTCTCATCTGCAAGCTTGTGGCGAAAAATCAAAAGCACCTATTTGGAATTGGAATTCTTGCACAAGCGTATTTATGCTAGTCGAAGCACTCAAACTCCAGCTTTAAGCCGTATTGTTTGTATTCTTTAAGGATACTGTTGGGAAGGAGAGAGAAATGGATAGTTATGTCGGAAAGGCGATCTTTAATACTCGCCTCACAGATTGCCAAATAAGCAAAAACACGCTTTCACTATATCTTGATGGGGATACTGCTAAAAATATGCTGTGGCAAAAAAGTGATGATGGGACTTTGTCCTTTTGTCATAAACCTCTTTCAGCCAATGTTATACTAGTATATACAAATGATGGTTGCTTCGAAATTGCATGCTATTTTGATAACGAGAACTATGGCATAAACAGTAAAAGTTTTTTCATGGGGCCAACAACAATATCTATTCCCCTAAAAAGACATATTGTTTATGACTTGTCAAAACATAATGACAAAGTTTATATGAGATATTATTCTAAGAATTTTCATCGGTTTTCCAACCTCATACCATCGTTTGAGTACAAAAATCCAGAAAATGGAAAAGCTGAATTTTATTTTAGTTGTGATTTCCCATCTTTAGATAAAAAATGCAGTTTTAAACTGCAGAAGTATAATGTTACCATGAAGCCAATTTACTATTGTTCATGGAAAGGTGCGAAGATTGACTTCATTCCAGGTATTGAGCTCGAATTCGATAAAAGAATAATAGATAGCGAAATAGAGAAAATCTATAATTCGTTTTTGCGCTTTATACATTACTGTTTTATGAGAACAGATATTTTCCCTGATAGATTTATGTTTTCAAATGGCGGTTGTGAGGGAGAAATTATATCTAATTTTCCCCAAGATGATTCTATAGAGAATTATACAGCTGCATGGAGAGATTCGTTTTCATGGGATGTTTTATATAAGCATGCTGGCGAATTATATAATCTTATTTTTGATAATAAAATTCACATTCTAAACAATTTGGAAAATTTAAAACAAAGAATGTCCGTTTCATTCGAGAGCATCAGCAAAGATAGTGCTGCGTTTGAATCTGAATTTGACTCATTATTCCCTGATGGTTGCCCTTGTTCTGAGTCAAGAAGAAATCTCGAAACCGAAATTATGAAAGAGCTCACGCCGTTGTATGAAAATTCGACAGGGAAAAAGAGAAAAATATATAAGGGGCTCATTAAGCATGTGCACCAAGAAACGTTATCTGATAAAATCAAATATGCGTTTGAAACATATAAGGATTGTATTTTTACAACAAAAACGAGATTGAAAATTGATTATACAAATGAAGCATTAGGGGAATATTGTTCTCAAATAAGAAATGATGTTGACCATGGGAATAGAATAACAGGGATTACAGAAGAACAAGCAAACTCGTTTATTCTATTGCGTTGTTTAATCTATGCGATGCAACTTAAAAAAGCAAATTTTTCAAGTGAAGACATATCAAATTTGATTGATTCTCTTTATCAGATTAAAGGACTTCTTTGATTGCTACGAATCAGTTGCCCCTTATATCTTCGAAATCACATTGTATATGTATTATTCAAATTTGTATCTGTACGATTATTGGTATTCTCTCGGTTTTTGCGTATCTATACTTTTTTGAGTCTATATGATGTTTTTTCTCATAAAATAAAAAGCCCTGACTTTCGTCAAGGCCAGTGCTTATCGGACTATTAAAGAATATCGTTACACTATCGTCGTATAAGATTACTTTGTGTACTATATTGTCTATCAGTATTTGCGGATCGTTTTTCAAATTGTCTATATAAAACGCTTTTAACTCTTCTTTTGAGAATGTTATTTGTTGTTTGCTTTTTTCTATCGCTATTTTTTCTTCCAATTCCTGTTGCAACTGTTCAAGCTCACGCAATCGCTTGTTGGTCGTATTCGACATCAGTCCGTTTTCAACTGCGGTCACGAGATTGCCCAACGCTTTATCCGTTTTAGATTTTTCTGCAATTAGTGATGCTAAAACGGGACTTGATTCGATTTGCTTTGCTTGCAATTCAAATAATCTGTCAACCATTGTGTTTAGAGCTTTGGAATCCTTTATCGCATCTATAATGCTGTTTAGCACGATTTCTTCCAAACGGTCTTTCCGTATTTGTTGTTTTTGGCAACCGTTGTGAAGTTTCTTTTTGCCATAGCACTTATAGTAGAACTCCCGATTGCCTTTTGCATTTGTTCCGCTTTCGCCTGCCATAGGGCATCCGCAGTTGCCACAAAATAGTTTGAATCGCAACAAATACGGAGCTGTTTTATTTCCTCTTCCAGCTTTGTTGCGAGCAAGACGAATTTGAACATTGTCAATGATTTCTTTCGATATAATTCTCGGATATATATTGTCATAAACGACTCCGTGTATTTCGCATATTCCGGAATAGCGTTTGTTTTTCAATATTCCGTAAATGCAGTTTTGTGTAAACGGTTTGCCGTCGTGCATTAGACCTAGATTGTTCAATTTCGTAATGATTTCAGGGACAATCAAGCCCATTGCATATTGTTCGAATATAAATCTCACAATTTTTGCTTTATCTTCGACAATCGTCAGTTTCTTGTCGATCACCGTATATCCGTATGGAATACTTCCGCCGCAAAACAATCCTTTCTTGCGATTTTCGTTTAGACCGCGAAGCACCTTTTGAGATAATTCGGCGGAATAGTATTCGGCGATGCCTATGTACACGTTTTCAAGGATAATGCCGTCCAAGTTCTTTGTGCCGTCCAGATTGTCCGATGTGCGTTGTGTTGCGGATATAAGAATTTTACCCGTCTTTTTAAGTTTTTGTTTGTTGACTGCAACTTCAACGGCGTTGCGACCGAATCTGTCCAAGGCATACACGAGCACTGCATCCCAACTTGATTTTTCGCTGTCTTTCAACATCCGCTGAAAGTCCGGGCGATTATCGTTCGTACCTGTCATGGCTCTGTCTATGTAGGTGGCAACCACTTGCAAATCATTGTCTTTGGCGTATTTGTTGCATACGTCGAGTTGACCTTCAATGGATTGCTCCGTTTGGCTGTTGCTAGAATATCTAGCGTATATTGCTGCTGTTTTCATATTGTGTTTTTATCTCCTTTTTTTGGTTATTTCGTCTTGCGACGGGAACGAAAATAAACGGAAACGATAGTGTCTTAAACATAGCGGTTTTATAGGGTTGTCAAGGGGTGCGAAAGCACTTCATTTTACCCTTGACAAACCGCAGTTTTCGTTTACGCTCCCATCGCGAAAGACGATAAAATCGTCAGTTTGCTTTTGGCATTTGACTTATTGTTTGCGGACTCACTTCGCCTATAATTTCACCGTCCGCAACGCAAGTGAAATTGTCGAAAAGAAGTAGTTTTCTATCTTCGATACCTATCCTGCACACAACGTCGTCGTCCATAATATCGGACTTGAAATACGTCGGTAATCCGCGAGAATATATCAGCTTTTCACCGGACTTTTCAAGGTATTTTACGATGTATCCTACGGACAAATATACGTCTTGTTTCGTGTCAAGCGGTTTGAAGTCGTTTCTACCGAACAAAGACTTAAAGTGCGAGTTTATATAGCTTAACTGCATCTTTTTGTTCTTTGTGCTGAAATCTCTTACTTTTTCGAGTGTGCCGATCATACCGTTTTCGGGTATGTAAAATATGCCGTGAAAGTGCAAGCGTTGTTTTGTAGGCGAACGCTCCCAAACGCCTATATACTTCCAACCTTTACGAGACGATAAATGCTTGAAACAGTTGCTTAATTTCTTGCGAAAAGTTTCTTCCGTATGCAAAGCCGAATCGTATGTGAAAGTGCAAAAATAGTTCCAATCTTGCAGGTTCACTTTGCGCATAAGCCTTACTTTTCTGGCTATGGAATTTGTCCTTTTTCGCTCTATGTTGACATCCACAAAATCTTGTGCGGATCGAGGGTTTTCAAAATACGGTTCTAATTGATTTTGTATAAATTTTTTGCGCTGCTTTTTTGGTAGTTTCGCGCTCTCTTTGTATGCTTCTTCAAACAATGTTTTGGGGCTTTTGAGTTGTTCATTGCAAACTGATTCATCTTCTACATTTTCCGTATTACCTCCGCTTATGTTTTCGAGCGATTTTGCTTTTCGTTTAGGTCTTGTCGTATGCGGTATTGCGATAAAGTGGCTCCCGTCCGAATAGACTTTACACTCGGGGAACGGCATTATCTTTTTGCGCATTGACGGAAGATTGCTCTTCCAGTTGCTGACAGCGTTTATCCAAAATCCGCATGAGCATTGAAACGAAGAACGCCTTTTGTTCGCTCTCGCTCATCGCTTCGATATTCGGTTCACCGACGGTTGTTACTTTGAGTTGGACTTGTTTTTTCTTCAATGGCATTACCTCCTTTTTAGTATTTTTTTGCAAGGACGGGGAAAGGAGATAACGGCGGAATTGAACTTTCACGGACTTGGTTGCTATATAGGCGTTACCTCTTTTTCTCGGTCTTGCGATTTTATTCATAACACAGTTGAATTGGCGTTGTACACAGACTCCATCCGGACACTTTTGGATATGAGTAGGACAGTTTCAAGACTCAGCCGTACTTTGCCAAGACTTATCCGTACTCGCTACACTTTTTCGTGTTGTGAACAATACACATCGTAAACGCGAGCGAATGAACAAACAAGAACATCGTTGTGCGCAGTTTGGACAAGTTTGAAATCGTGATTGAACACCGTTCGAGCCCTGTTGTGATATGAATTACCGACAGCGTACCATTGCCGACATGTTTTGCACAAATGGGTGCAAGTTTAGTTTCAATGGTTTTCGTTCGGTTTTGTGGGACAACTCTTGGGAACGAGAATGGCTACGCAATGGCTTTTGTGTGTTATGAACAGTTTTGAAGTTAGCACAAAATCGTTTTTGAGCGTGAGTACATAAAATCCAACTTTATGGGAAATTTACGTTAAAAAAGTAAATGTTGAGTGTAAATTTGAATGGGAAAAAGCATATTAAGGTATATTCGAGTGGGCTTTTCGACGCCGAAAAGACAAAAGCAAAATTCGCTGCTTGATATAAAAAAAAGAAAAAATCCGCCTATGAAAAAGAGGACAAAAAAATCGCATTGCCGATGTGCGAGAAAAACGGGCCCGATTCGCCAAGCGGTTTAGCGCGAACGGCCCGTTTCGCACGGCTGCGATTTTGCCTTTTTAGGCGGTTTGTTTTTATACAAGGCGTATGCTTGTCTCGGCGAGGCGAAGCCGAGCCGACTTGTTCAAGACAAGCATACGCCTAAGTGCCATATACGTATATAGAAGTATAATAGTATAGTTAGGTATATCATAGCAATTAAATTATTATCATAATGAATCTTTAAGGGGGCTTACTATTTTTGTGGAAAAATTTGACAATCTGCATTATATGTCGTATAATTTATACGCTACGATTTTAATACAAATTTTATGAGTCGCTTATTACTTTGGTAACAAGTGTATTATTCGCGTACATAGACTCATAAAGTTGTATGTGATCGTAGCAAATCAAGCGGGAATGCACTTGTTATATTTTTACTTTCGTTGTTTTTGTATTCTCCGCTTAATATTTGTGGAGGAAAATCATGTTTCTACTAATACTTGGGGCACTAATGATTTCGATGCGTGCAGGCTAAATGTCTGCAAAGTTTTAATGATGAATTTGTCATTATGTTTGATATACAGGGCGGTAGTTAAATTGCACACATAACTATTCGTAGTGACGAAAGCATAATGTTCCCTAAAGCAACTACGAAAGACGGCTATGTTTTTGACGGTTGGTATTTGGATTCATATTTGGATTGAAGAATACCATTCTATGAGTACGAATCTGAGATGTGAATACACATTTAATTTTATTTAGGAATATGGAGGCAATATTATGAAGAAAAAACTGTTAATTACAATCGTAGTTTTAGTTTTTCTTGTGTGTATGATGGTCGCTTGTAACCCAGGCGGCGGTACACAAAATGGCGATAACGATTATGAATATGTGACCGTTACGTTTGATACGCAAGGAGGGAGCGCGATAGATTCTCAAAGAATCAAGAAGGGAGAGTCTGCCATAAAACCCACGACGATTCCGCAAAAAGACGGATACGAATTCGATGACTGGTATACTCAAAAAGTCGGCGGTGTAAAATACGATTTTGCGTTGCCGATAATGTCGGATACTGTTGTGTATGCGGTATATACAGTGCATGTACATACATTCGACAATGAACACTGGGCGCATGATGCCAATTACCATTGGCATGCATCTACTTGCGGACATACAGATGCGGTCGCAGACAAACAAGCGCATGATTTTTTGGGAAATGTATGTAAAATTTGCGACTACGAGAACGATGAAGAACATATTCATGTTTTGACACATCATGAGGCGAAGAATGCTACATGCACAGAACAGGGTAATAACGCATACTGGGAATGTCCTCGTTGTGGAAAATATTTCTCAGACAGTACCGGCGAAAGTGAGATAGATTTGTCCGCAGTACAAATCAATGCTTTGGGACATGCTTATGATAATGCGTCTGGCAGTTGGAGTTGGAATAATGAATACACGCAAGCTACATATACCGTAGAATGTTCGAGGTGTGACGACCAAAAAATGTATACTGCGCAAGGTGAAGATATTATAGAAGGTGAGAGTCAAGAACCAACTTGCACTGCAGACGGATTTGTTTATTATTCGGCAACAGTAACGATTGATTCTGTCGAATATTCGTCGCAATCCGTAAAGAAGACTATATCTCTGCTTGGCCATGACTATGAAAACGGAGAATGGAAATACAATTCTGCAAACCACTGGAAAGTCTGTGCCCGTTGCGGAAATGCCGGAGAGCGCACTTTACATTCGTTCGGTGACAAGGGGATATGCGAATGCGGGATGGTTGAGATTGCCCCTACCAGCGAGTTTAGGTTTATCTCATTGGGGAACAACACTTGGCGACTCACTAATTATACAGGAAGCAGGCAGATGGTCTCTATACCTTCGGAATATAATAGAGGCACGGTAGTTGAAATCAGCGATAATGCGTTTAACGGGTGTGTCAGCATCGAAACTCTGATTATTCCCGATACAATCACCAGCATAGGAGCAGGTGCTTTTGCCGGTTGTGTCAATATTAAACATATTACTATATCTGCTAATGCAGAAACAATAGGGGCAGGAGCATTTGCGGACAGTAATCTTATCACTACGGCAGTGTTGCCCGCAAATGCTATCGGTTATATTCCGAAAGATAATTTGAATAATGTTACTGTAACAAGTGGAATAATTGCAGAAAATGCTTTTGCAAATTGCACCAACCTTAATCAAGTTAAAATCAAATCATCCGTAACTTCTATTAAGAATAATGCTTTTGAAAATTGTGCTCAGTTGACAAATATCCAAATAGAAAACGGCTTGAACAGCATTGGGGAAAATGCGTTTAAAGGTTGCTCTGCTTTGAGTGATATCTCAGTGCCGAATAGCGTAACGAGCATAGGACAAGCGGCATTCAGCGGTTGTTCCGGATTGGAAAGCATAACATTGCCTTTTGTCGGAGGTTCGGCAAATGCCAATAGCCCGTCGGCAAGTACGTCGTTCGGTTATGTTTTTGGCACAGAGTCTTACATCGGCAGTTTTGAAACCGTTCAGATTTGGGGGACAGAAACAACTCAGCAGACGGCGTACTATATTCCGAGTTATCTTAAAAGAGTGAGTGTCGGCGGCAATATACTTTACGGCGCATTCTATGGTTGCGACAGAATTGAAAGCATTACTATGACCAGTTCCAAGCTCAAATCTTTTGGGGATTATGCGTTTTACAATTGTGTAAACCTTAAAAACATTGAATTCCCCGATAGCGTCGTAAGTATAGGAGAGATGGCTTTTGCATATTGCTTGCTGTTGGAAGACATTCCTTTTTCGGAAGATACTAACTTCGTGGGCGCAAATGCTATGATTGAAAGTTCTTGGTACAGTTCTCAACCCGACGGCTTGGTATATATAGGGAAAACACTGTATGTTTATAAAGGCGTCCTGGCGAGTGGCGCAGAAATAGTTGTTGACGAGAACACCAAAAACATAAGCGATTATGCATTTGCGGGCTGTACGAATTTTGCGATCACAATACCTGAGAGCGTTCTAAATATTGGTGAATTTAGTTTTAAAAACTGTAGATTTACTTCTATTACCTGTGCAGCAAATCATCTTGCATATTTTTCGAAAAATGCTACGCAGTATCTGACGATAACGACTGGCTCGATTCAGGAAAATGCGCTTAAAAACTGGGATCAGCTCAAAACGCTAAATATTATGAATGGAGTGACAAGCATTGGCAAATCTGCTTTCGAAGGAAGCACGGGCTTGACGTCCGTCATCATCGGGAACGGAGTGACGGGCATCGGTGAGCGTGCCTTCTTTGGTTGCAGCGGATTGACGGAGATAAACTGGAACGCGGGATCGGTTAGCATTAATTCTGACAGCAATGTGTTTTATAATGCAGGTAAAGCAGGCGCCGGAATCACGGTTACATTCGGAGACAGCGTACAGAGGATACCTGCGTACTTGTTCTACGTGTCTTATTCGTCAAGCTCTCCCAACATAAAAAGTGTGACAATCCCCGACAGCGTGACAAGCATCGGCTCTGATGCCTTCGAGAGTTGCAACAATCTTCAAGACATATATATCACGGATATAGCGACATGGTGCAATATTTCAGGATTGTACGAATTGATGGACGTTGGCTCAAACAACAAGAATTTGTATATAAACAATGAACTTGTCACATCAATTACAATCCCGAATGGAGTAACGAAAATCACTCATTATGCCTTCTATGGTTGCACCGGACTTACGAGCATAACAATCCCCGACAGCGTGACGAGCATAGGCACAGATGCCTTCAAAGGATGCAGTGGGCTGACGAGCATAACAATCCCCGACAGCGTGACGAGCATCGGCAATGGTGCCTTCCGCGGCTGCACGGGGCTGACGAGCATAACTATCCCTAACAGCGTGACGAGCATCGGCGAGCGTGCCTTCTATGGCTGCACTGGTTTGACGAGCATAACTATCCCTAACAGTGTGACGAGCATTAGTTACTCTGCCTTCTATGGTTGCAGCAACCTAACAACAGTCAATTGGAATGCAACAGCATGCACAGAAGCAGGCTCATATGACTATCCTATATTCGAAAATTGTTCAAAACTAACAACAATTAACATTGGAAATAATGTAACAACTATTCCAGCATGTGCCTTCCGTTATTGCAGCGGTTTGACGAGCGTGACAATCGGCGACAGTGTAACGAGCATCGGCGAGCGTGCCTTCTATGGCTGCACTGGTTTGACGTCCATCACAATCCCGAACAGTGTGACAAGCATAGACAATTCTGCCTTCTCTGGTTGCACAGGCTTGACGAGCGTGACAATCGGCGACAGTGTAACGAGCATAGGCTCAGATGCCTTCTATGGTTGTAGCGGATTGACATCCATTACTATCCCGAACAGTGTGACGAGCATAGGCAAATCTGCGTTTGAAGAATGCACGGGATTGACGAGCGTTACAATTGGCGACAGTGTGGCGGGCATGGGCGAATATGCGTTTAAAGGATGCACAGGATTGACGGAGATAAACTGGAACGCGGTATCGGTTGGGAATTTTTACTATCAAGGGGATTTTTACTATCAAAATGAGGTGTTTTATGATGCAGGTAAAACTGGCGTCGGAATCACGGTTACATTCGGAGACAGCGTACAGAGGATACCTGGGAACTTGTTCCGTGTGCTCGATTCGTCAAATCGTCCCAATATAAAAAGTGTGACAATTTCCAACAGTGTTACGAGCATAGGCGGATCTGCGTTCTCAAAATGCACCGGGTTGACATCCATTACTATACCGGACAGTGTTATGAGCATAGGCGCATCTGCCTTCTATGGCTGCACCGGACTGACTAGCATAACCATCCCGGACAGTGTGACAAGTATGGGCTCCTATGCGTTCTCAGGATGCACGGGATTGACATCCGTCATCATCGGGAACGGGGTGACGAGCATAGGTGAATTTGCCTTCTGTGATTGCACGGGGCTGACGAGTATAGTCATTCCGTATAATGTGGTGGATATGGGTAAGAAGGTATTTTGGAATTGTCGTAACTTACAAGTGCAATGTGAAGCACCTGCGTGCCCCTCTGGTTGGATATCCTCATGGCAGTATAATTATGAAACTGGTAAGGAAATTATTTACACGAGAAGTGACTTAAACATTACTTGGGGATATAATAACATAACTGAATCATCTTATACTTTTATAATAAAAAATAATGAAGCGGTTCTGTTAAAATATCAAGGAACGGAGACAGACGTTGTAATTCCTCAGAATTTTGATAATTATATTGTGACGAGCATAGGCGTATATGCGTTTGAAGAATGCACAGGATTGACGAGCGTTACAATCCCAGACAGCGTGAAGAGCATAGGCTATCGTGCCTTCAATGGTTGCACCAAACTTACTAGCGTGACAATCGGCAACGGCGTGACGAGCATCGGCTATCGTGCCTTCGATGGTTGCATAGGATTGACGTCCGTGATATTTGAAGAAACAACAGGATGGACGGATGGCAGCACAGTAATCGACAGTGCAAGACTTTCCGATCCTTCTGCCGCGGCAGAATATCTTAAGAATAATTCCAATCCGTGGAAACGCAGTGTTTAGACCGGAAAACAATGAAGACGCTTGCGTGATGGGAAGTCACGCAAGCGTCTTTATGAAATTCGGGAGACAAATTTTTAGCGAAGGAGAAACTTATGAAAAAAGCATTAATTATTTTAATCGTAATAGTATTATCTTGCGCTTGTTTGACAGCTTGTTCGCAACAAGGACAACTTGAAGATAAGCCGTCTACCGACACTTCGACGGAGTCTCCCGTTCTTTTATCCAAAACAGAAAAAACCAAATATCTCAATGTACGGTCAAAAGCATATTACGGAGTAGGTAGAACGATCAACGTCATCGAGGATGAGTATCTCGATGTAGACGCAAGATATTCCAAAATCTTTGATGAAGATAAATTGCTGAACCTAAACTGGCACTCTTCTTTTGTCGGAAAAATGGAGGCATCCAATATTCAAGCGTCGTCAATGAAAGAATTGTATTCAAAAAGAAATTACGACATAAATGCAGCGCTGTCTGCAAATGTCGGAGTTTCTATATTCAGCGCAGGTATGAAGACGAGTTTTGGATTTGCGACGGGTTCAAAATTTGAAAGCGTTTCCAACGAGATTTTTCATCAAGCGTATCAGTACTATGCTTCGCACGAAGTCGAAATCGATGAGAGAACCAACCTTTCTCAATTCAAAAATATTATAAAACAAACGGTATTGGATGACGCAAGAAATATGTCACCGCAGAAATTCATTAACAAGTACGGTACGCACGTTATTCTTGCCGCATATTACGGCGGAAAAATAGAATATGGATATTATCTTTGTAATAACAGTACAAAATGGGATACGAATATTGAAATGAAAGCGGCGAACAGCATATCAGTCGGAATAGATAAACTTGCGTCTGGAAAAGTTGATTCGGCTTTTTCCATTCAATCTGAGATGGGATCCTATGCGAAAGATACTTATAGCAGATTTTATGCGAATGCAGTCGGAGGTGCCGCATTCAAAGTGCTTAGCGAATATGATTTCATTACAAATTATGGCACTTGGGTGGATTCTATGAATGGAAAAACTGTTGAAAATAGTTGTATAGTAAGTTTGCCTGCAAAGAGTTTGGTTGCGATATGGGATCTATTTCCCGATGAATACCGTGCGGAAGAAGATAAACTTTCGGACTATTATAAGCAATATGCAAACAATATATCAGATGAGTTTTTAGACCAGTTTGACAGAAATGAATATTCTCCCTCATTGCTTACCGTTGAGGTGCGTAGTATAAATAATGAAGTGCGAGTTGCACAAGGGAATGAAATTTACGATATTGTTGATGTGCCGTTTGAGTATTCCGAGTTAATAGGCAAAAACGGACAAGCATATAACAACGTGGTCATAAAAGTAGAACTTCAGCTTAAAGAAACGGGAACTTGCTATCAGCACATTGATTTATTAGATGGAAATCGTAATTCGATTTTTCAAAAAACTTTTGAACAAGGTGGCAACACGCTCACGCCGTACAATAAATACGAGAAATATGAATTTTCATATGAGACAACCGTAAACGAATTGAAAAAACGATATCCCGATAATTTTCGGTTATGGCTAAAATATCGAGCGCAAGGGAATAATTGGGATGCTAATGAGTTTTATGTCAAAGATGTAAAAGTAACATTTGTGTTTAGCTAATTTTGTAAACATATAGCAGAGAGCGTTGACGAGAAACGGAGTAAACCATGTATCAAAAAGTATAATAAATATTATAATTGATATAATGTAATCAAGAGGTCTATCCGTATATAGCAATATATCTTTGTCGCATTTTGATGAAATACTCAAACACGGTAGATTGTGCTCGTTCCAAAATGGCGGCGATTTCGGGATAACTTAATCCGTTTTGCCTGCATTCGAGCGCAATTCTCATATTGTCCGTCAGATTTAGGCTGTCAACGATTGAATCATAGACGGTATAGTCTTTGACAATATCTTCTTCAATCTCGCAAGACGGCTCGCTGACGGGCGTTAAGGCATCAAGGCTCACGGAGCGGTAATAATCGCTTGTTTTGCGCGTTATTAGTTTTGACATTGCTCTTATGCACGCAATATTAACGGTTATTGCCTTGCCCTTTTTATCGTGTGTCAAAACGTCGTTTAATCGCTTTCCATAATGATTACAAAGGAATAGCGCACATTCTTGGACTAAATCATAACTGTCGCTGAAAGTGTGGTTAATGTCGTTTTTACGCTTTATATCAACGCATAGGTCTGCATATATCTTTTGCATTCTGCTGCCCATGTATCCTATAAGAAAGCGTGTTTCGTACATAGCCAACTGTTCTGCCATTGCAAGAACATTATTTTCTGAGATTGGTTCTTTGAAAACGTCATAATTTTCAATATGTTTTTTCATTTTTATATACGCTCCGAGTTTTATTTGCCTTTCGGCAATAAGACGGCGCAGCACCGAGAAAACTCAAAAACGTATCAATTCAAATCGTATTATGCCTATGTCAACGACCGGCGTAAATTATTGCGCTTACAATAAAACAGCCTATATCAAACAAGCAATAATTTTGCCGTTGATATAGGCTTTTCTCTGTGCTAAACCGTCACGCCGAAAGGCAATGTAAAACTCGGGGAGTAGTTAAGCAAAATGCTATACATTTTGGTTGCGCACAAAATTTGTGCGCAACCTTTTTAATCTAAAAACATGGCATAATAGACATATTCTTTTATGCCATTCTCACTCCCACCAGAGCCTTGAAAACCCTACTGTTTAGTAGGGTTTTTGCTTTGTTGTAGACAATAAACTCGAACTTGGCGGTATACGATACCGCCACCACGCCGAAAGGCACGGTTATGACCAACGGTCATATTGCACGCTACGCTTCCGAGTGCAAGCACTCACGCTCGCTGTTGGGCGAGTCTTATTGTCAACCATTTCGGTTTTAGAATTATAATCGCAAAAAAGGTTTGGACGTTATTGACAAATGATATTTCTTGTGGTATGGTCTAATTGTCCGAAAGGAAGGGTTAATTTCCTCAAAGTAGTTGAGTAATGTAATCTGTTTATTCTTTCTTTTGCAAGCGAGAAAGTGTAAGTGGAAAGTTTTACAAAAATTGTTTTGATAAAATGAGACCCGACGTTAAGCGGCGGTCTGCTTTTTTTGAGGCGGACGCTTTTCGAGAAGGTCTTTTTTGTTTCCTTCGGATAAAAATTTATTTTGGAGGTAGCAGAAATGAAAATGCAGAATTTGAACGAACATCTTGAAGAAGTTCAACAAAAAATCGACTATTCTTTTGGTAATATCGATTTGTTATTACAAGCCTTTACTCGAAGTTCTTATTCAACTCAATACGGCGGTGAAAACAACGAGGTGCTTGAATTTATCGGCGATAAAGTGCTTGACTTCTATGTGGTAAAAACAATCGCCGAAAGATTTGGTTTTATGAAGTCACAATCAGAATACTATGACAAAGACAACGATAATGAGGAGTTTTGTATAGTAGCACATAAAAACGAATCTGATTTTACGGAAATCAAAAAAGAAATCGTATCCAACAAAACGCTTGCAAAACGAATCGATACTCTCGGATTCGCAAAATATATGTATTTAGGCAAAAGCGACATTGAAAATAACGTTGTTTCGCAAGAAAAGGTAAAAGCAGACTTGTTTGAAGCAATTTTGGGTGCAATCGCTATTGATAGCGATTGGAATGCAGAGACACTGCAAAAATCTACCGAACATATGCTTAATATCCACAGATTTCTGTCAAACGTCGATACGGAAGAACAACGTCCCGACAAATTCAAAGAAGAAAACGCCGTAACAACGTTAAAGGAACTTGCAGAACACGGAAATTGTTCGATTCCGGAATATGTTTTGTCGAGTAGGCAGGAAGAGCGAGACGGACGTCTATGGTGGATTTGTATTTGTACTGTAAGAAGTTGGGGCATTCAAGAAACAGTACGTGCGATATCGAAAAAAGAAGCAAAAAGATATGCCGCCTATCGTGTTCTTTGTTCGCATTACGGTTTGTCCGACGAATATGATGAGGATTGATGAAGACGTGCCTTTTGCGAGATTCGAAAAAAGCCACTACAAGTTTGTAGTGGCTTTTCTTATATGTAAATCAAACAAAAATAGGACAATGGTACACGTCAAGTCGATTACATAACAATTTGCGAAAAGCCGTCAGAGAGGTAGGCGGCGAGGGTGAGTTGACCTTTGGCGAGATTGTCGAGTTTTTGGTCGTAGACGAGGCAGGTGCGGTAGGCGCGGCGCACGAGATACATAAACGCGTCGGGGGATATGACGCTGCCTGCAAAACTCGACGAGATTCTGAAAACGATTTCGCCCGATTCGTAGTCGTAGTCGAAACCGCCCGCCACGAGATTGCGATTCGTCACGCAAGCGGCGATTGCGCCGTCAACGCGCTTGTCCTCTGGAAAGACTATCGAATAGCCAGCGACGATTCGTATAAGTTGTCTTTCAACGTCCGTGACGACGGAAATCACGACGGGCAGATTGTCCGTTTCGATTTGAAACGCGACTCTCATATCCTCGTCGGATTTTTGAAAGTTGAAATCCTGACTTTCCAAAGTCGAGATAATCATATCATATACGTTTTTTGCAAGAGCAGAGTTTTCCATAGTTCACCCTCAGCGCAAAAGCGCGGCGATTTCCTCGACGGACGAGTTGCCGTTTGCGACGGATTGCAATTTTTGGTCGTTGCCGTCAACGGTTTTGAGCATAGTCGAGGCGAGATAGCGCAACGCTTGCTTGTCGATTAGGCTGTTTGCGAAACTTAATATCATTCTGAAATTTACCTCGCCCGTCTGATAATCGAAATCGAAATGTCCGTCGGGAAGGTAGGCATTGACGAAACTCACCGCAACGGCAAATACGTCGCGCTTTTCTTTTGGAACGGTGAAAAGCAGGGGCGAGAGGGCAAGAACTATCATCTCGGTTGCGTTTACTGTGGCGTCGAGCGCAACGAGGGTATGCTCGCCTCGCATAAGACAAGTCAGCGACAAACTCTTTTTGTTTGCGGTGTATTTTGCGCCGTTTTCGCCTATGACTTCGCACAGATTCTTAAAGACGGTTTTGGCAAGTTTTTTTTGATTGAAACGAGTTTTTATATCGCGCATAATTTAGAAACCGAGTTTTATTTTCTTTTCGACGTTGAAAGCGAAATCCTTTTCGCTTGCGGCGTTTTTGAAGTCGTTTGCGCAGAGTGTAACGGATTTTTGTCCTTCGAGTTGACTACGCATAGCCGCCTTTGCCCACGTCCTTTCAAACAGATTGCGCACAAAGCGTGCGTTGCTGAAATTCTTTGAGTTTATAACCTCGTCGGACAAGCCTAAAAAGTACTCTTTTACGGCAGGATAAAGGTCGTTTGCAACCTTAAATTTGCTCGTCGCCATAGACTCGTATATCTCGAAAAGTTGCTCGCGAGTGAAGTTCGGAAACTCGATTGTGTAGGGCATCCTGCTTTTCAAGCCGCGGTTCGCTTGCATAAGCGTTTCCATATCGTCGGTGTAGCCTGCCATAATGACGACGAGGTCGTTTTTGTGGTTTTCCATTTCGGATATGAGGGTGTCGATTGCCTCTACGCCGTAGTCCTTGACGTTGCCGTCGCCGCGATAGAGCGAGTACGCTTCGTCTATGAAAAGCACCGAGCCGTATGCGTCGCGGCACATACCCGACGTTTTGGGCGCGGTTTCGCCTATGTATTGTCCGCAGAAATCTCTGCCTTTGTACTCGTACAGATTGCCTATGCGAAGCACGCCTTTTTCTTTGAGAATCTTGCCGAGTATGCGCGCGACGGTGGTTTTGCCCGTGCCGGGGCTTCCCACGAATCGCATATGTAAACACGGACGGTCAGGTCCGTTTTCGGTTTTCGATAACTCGATTTGAGCAAGGATTTCTTGGATTTTTGCCTTGATTTTTTCGCAACCCACGAGTTTGTCGAGTTGCGCCATACCTTCCGAATTATCGTCGAACGTTGCGCAAACTTTCTTTGCGTCGCTTACGCCTATAAGCGTTGCGTTCTTTGCGCCGTTTGCGACGGACACATACTTTCTGTACACAATCTCTTTGACGACCTTTTTTATCGTGTTGAGTCCGTAGAACTTGCCGTCGCTCTTTTCTTCGGCAATGCGCTTAAAGACGTATTCCCACGCGTTTTGCGACACGGTCATACCATATTTTTCAAAGTCGCGCTTTGCGATTTCCTTCGTTTCCGCACTGTCGAAGGGCGGGAAAGCCAAAGTCTTGATGTAGGCAACGTCTTTGAGAGAAGTTTCCACCTTGCCGAGTACGTCCTTGTCCACAAATGGAACTCTGAAAACGATAACGTGTTTTTTGCTCGCTTTTTGCGTTTCTTTGAGGAATTTTCTGAAGTCTTCGGAATCCGTCTTGTCAATCCACTTGCTTATGTCGAAGCAAACGACGTGCGCGTCGTTGTCCTCAAATTTTGTCAACGCTTCGATTGCCGCGCTCAAATCTTCTTTGGGTTTGTCCGATAAATTGAGTGTGATTTCGAGAATGGGGGATTTGGTCGATACTTTTGCAAGCGACAATCCGCTCACGATTCTCGCAAGTATGGCAAGATAGGTGGAAAGACCGCAACCGTCGCCTATCGAAAACAGATAACTTTGCGACATAAACACGTCTTGCGAGTCGTTTTTCTGCATTTCGGGCGCAATCGAAACGAGTTCTTTTATCAGCGATTTGTATTCCTTTGCGCCGACGAGAATATTGACGAGTCCGAGTGTGTCGTCAAGGGTAAATTCTTCCGAATCTTCCTTTTTTTGTTTGGATTCGGTTTCTTCCTCTGCGGCGGGTTCTTTGTCCGAAAAATTCAATGCGTAAACGCTCGTTTTGCCGTACTTGTATGCAAAAAACGAGGCGATTTTGTTTTTGAGTTTCTCATAGTCGTTTTCGTCTACGGACAAGGTGAGATGCAGATACGAGTCGCTCACTCTTTCGACTTTGCCTTTGACGAACTTGTCTTTGATGACTTCGACGGGATATTTTGCGTCGTCGATTCGCGACAAAACCCAGTTGTATTCGAGATCTATGCGTAATATTTTCTTCATAGAGCACCTTTTGCGGTTTTTAATATAAATTAGTATACAATATAGAGTAGGCTATTTACAAGATATTTTTGCGCCATAAACGCAAGGAATTTGTGACTGTGGCGCAGTGATATGCACGCAAAGCGTGCGTGAAATTGCGCTTGCGGCACAGTGAAATTTGCGCTGTGCGCAAGTGAAATTGCATACAGGTGTGCAGTTGCGGAATATTTGAATTTTATTTACACTATTGATTTATATTAAATTAATCATTCTATAACCCGTTATTAAGTTGCTTTATTTCGTTTTCGTGATATAATGGTAAAAATTTATTAATCTCAAACGGAATATCCGCTTCGAGTAAAGGACAGGGGCTTATGGCTACTTATTACAATCAACCGTCGAGAACTTTCAACGAGTATCTGCTCATTCCCGGATACACGGACGAGAATTGCATTCCTGCAAACGTGAGTTTGAAAACGCCTCTCGTCAAATTCAAAAAGGGTGAGCAACCTCAAATATCGCTCAACATCCCGATGACTTCTGCCATTATGCAATCGGTGAGCAACGACACGCTCGCAATCGCTTTGGCAAGAGAAGGCGGGATTTCTTTTATATTCGGCTCGCAATCAATAGAGAGCGAAGCGGAAATGGTGAGAAAAGTGAAAGCGTACAAGGCGGGTTTCGTTTTGTCGGACAGCAACCTTACCCCCGAAAATACGCTTGCAGACGTGCTTAACCTCGTTGCGCAAAAGGGTCACAACACCATTCCCATCACCGACGACGGAACGTCCAACGGCAAACTTTTGGGTATGGTGACGAGCCGCGATTACAGAGTCAGCCGTATGTCGCCCTCTCTCAAAGTGAAAGAGTTTATGACGCCGCTCGAAAAACTTATCACCGCGCCGCAAAACACGACGCTCATCGAGGCAAACGACATCATCTGGGATCACAAACTCAATTCCATTCCCATCGTCGACGACGAGGGCAGATTGCTCTATATGGTTTTCCGCAAGGACTACGACCAACACAAGAAGAACCCCGACGAACTTTTGGATTCGAGCAAGAGATATATGGTCGGCGCGGGCATAAACACTCTCGACTACGAGCAAAGAGTGCCGGCTCTTATCGAGGCGGGCGCGGACGTCTTGTGTATCGACTCGTCGGAAGGCTACACCGTATGGCAAAAGAGAACTCTCGATTATATCCGCAAAAACTACGGCGACAAGGTTAAAGTGGGCGCGGGCAACGTCGTTGACAAGGACGGTTTCAACTTCCTTGCGGACTGCGGCGCGGACTTCATAAAAGTGGGAATCGGCGGCGGCTCTATCTGCATAACACGTGAACAAAAGGGTATCGGCAGAGGTCAGGCAACCGCGCTTATCGAGGTTGCAGAGGCTCGTGACGAGTACTTCAAAAAGACGGGCGTTTATATCCCCATTTGCTCGGACGGCGGAATCGTGCAAGACTACCATATGACTCTCGCTTTGGCAATGGGCGCGGACTTCCTTATGCTCGGCAGATACTTTGCCAGATTCGACGAAAGCCCCACCAACAAACTCGTCATCAACGGCAATTACGTCAAAGAGTACTGGGGCGAGGGCAGCAACCGCGCAAGAAACTGGCAACGTTACGATTTGGGCGGCAAGAGCGGTCTCGGATTCGAAGAAGGCGTGGACAGTTACGTTCCGTATGCAGGCAGTCTCAAAGACAACGTTCGCAAGAGTTTGCACAAGGTCAAATCCACGATGTGCAACTGCGGCGCAACGACTATCGAGGCTTTGCACAAAGACGCAAAGATGACGCTCGTTTCCGCAATCAGCATAAAAGAGGGCGGCGCGCACGACGTTATTCAGAAAAACACTTCATATGTGAACAATTAATAATTGTTTTGCGCCGAATGCAAAACACAAAAATTAAAACTTCCCCCTTCCTCACGTGTTTCCCCTACCGCCGTTCCCCCTCTGCA
>OHSO01000426.1_pt1 | contig 24635 bp, 19 predicted proteins | sample 1578651 | NCBI WGS metagenome assembly OHSO01 (sample SAMEA3879524, study PRJEB24766) | human gut metagenome | biome: human-associated habitat; feature: feces | place: USA | collected 1985/1987 | reverse complement strand
AATATATAAATATAGTGCAAAAATAGTAGAAATCGCGTGAAAAAACAAATAATCTGCAGTTTTTCTCTGTTTTCCATCTATTTTTCGTAATTTTGTTACGATGAAAAAGGCAATAATAGTAGGAGCTTCGTCGGGTATTGGCCGTGAAGTGGCATGCCGTCTTATCCGTGATGGATGGCAAGTGGGGCTTATGGCGCGTAGAGAACAGCCTCTTGTCTCTCTTCGCGAAATGGCTGATGACCGTGTTGACTATGCGCTGTGCGATGTCACCATGCCTGATGCGCCTGACCGTCTTTTGGCACTTATAGACCGCCTTGATGGTGTCGACCTGTATTTCCATGCGGCTGGTATCGGCTCGCAGAACCTTGATTTGGAGTCGCAGATAGAGATGAATACCGTCAATACCAATGCGGTGGGATTTTGCCGGCTTGTCAATGTTGCCTTTCAGTATATGAAAACGCATGGGGGAGGGCATATTGCCGTTATCTCTTCGATAGCTGGTGTAAAAGGACTTGCTCCAGCGCCTTCCTACAGTGCGACCAAAGCCTTTCAGAATACCTATATCCAGGCTTTGGAGCAGTTGGCTTATTCCCAGCGACTCCCCATTCGGTTTACTGACATCCGTCCTGGTTTTGTTGACACTGCGCTTATTGCCGGTTCTGTCTTTCCCATGAAGATGAAGCCTGAAGTGGTGGCCCACCACATCGTCCGCAGCATTTACCGTCGGCGTCATGTGGTGGTTATCGATTGGCGTTATCGCCTTTTGGTGTTCTTCTGGCGCCTTGTGCCCAATTACCTTTGGCGGCATCTTCCGCTTGGGCATCGTTATTAGGGTGTGGGCGAGGAGCGTAATATCCATGAAAATTAAGAATAACAAGATAATCTAACAAAACAATGAAAAGAGTTTATTTATTCATTCTCATCGCTTTATGTGCGATAATGGTCAAGGCTCAATCTACGAGCCGTTCGTTTGTAGTGCCGGTGAGCGAGGATGGCAAGGCCACCCTCAGTTGTTTCCTTCCTTCTGCTGAGAAGGCCACCGGTCGTGCCGTGGTAGTCTGCCCTGGTGGAGCCTACTGGATTGTGGCTATGCAGCATGAAGGCACCGACTGGGCAGAGTATTTCAATCAGCAGGGAATAGCCTGCTTTGTGTTGAAGTATCGTTTGCCACATGGTAACCGTCAGCTTCCCATCGGCGATGCTATGGCTGCCATGAAGATGGTGCGCGATAGTGCTGATGTATGGCATGTCAATCCCTATGATGTCGGAATCATGGGTTCTTCGGCTGGTGGACATCTTGCTTCGACTATCTCTACCCATGCCGATTTCGCCCATCGTCCCAATTTCTCCATCCTTTTCTATCCCGTCATCTCGATGGACGAGAAGAAAGGTCATGCCGGTTCGGCTAAAAACCTGTTGGGAAAGGAATGGCATAATCCAGAGCTCGTCAAGGAATTCAGCAATCAGCTCCATGTGCAGCGTCATCTTACTCCGCCCGCCATTCTCTTGTTGGCCAATGACGATGTGAGCGTTCCTCCTGTGACCAATGCCGTGGCTTATTATTCTGCCATGCGTTCCAAGGGTGGCAAATGCGCGCTTTATATTTATCCCTCTGGTGGACATGGGTTTGGATTTAATTCCAAGTTCAAGTATCACGATGAGATGCTTGGCAATCTTACCTCATGGCTCAACCAGTTGCCCAGTCATCGCCGCGATGCCGTCCGTGTAGCTTGTATCGGTAATAGCATCACCGACGGTTCGGGTATTGATATGCGCTCTCAGTTTGGTTATCCTGCCCAAATGCAGAATTTGCTTGGCGAAGGCTATCATGTGGAGAATTATGGCGTCGGCGCCCGTACCATGCTCAACAAGGGTGACTATCCTTATATGAAGGAGCAGGCATGGCGTGAGGCTCTTGATTTCAATCCCAATATTGCCATCATTAAGTTGGGTACCAATGATTCCAAAGCCCATAACTGGCAATATGGAAAGGAGTTTGCCCATGATATGCAGCAGATGATAGACAGCCTTAAGCGTCTGCCTTCTTCTCCTAAGATTTATCTGATGCTTCCCTTGGTTGCTTCCAACAAGATGATCAATCCGAATGACATCAATAATACGGTGATTGAAAACGAGATAATTCCCATTATCCGCAAGTTGGCCAAGAAGAACAAGTGTGTGATTATAGACATTCGCGAGCGTATGACTTCCAAGCCGGAGTTTATGTTGAGCGATGGTGTGCATCCATCAGCCAAAGGTGCGGCCGAGATGGCTAAAGACATAGCCGAAATTATCAAATAGCACGTACTGGACAACAAAGAGAAAAGGAGACAATCGCCGAATGTGGCGAATGTCTCCTTTTCTCTTAGTATATTTTGCGTTATGGCTATTATCATGGATACAGCCATACTCCGCGTTTTATAGTTGGGTGTCGATAAAGCGTCTCAACTCATCGCCTCTCAGTCCTTGGGCCAGAATCTCGCCTTTGCTGTTGACGATGATTGTGTGTGGAATACTTTCAATGTTATACATTCTTGCCAGAGTGTCATCCCATTGTCTGAGGTCCGAGTATTGTGGCCAGGGCAATTGCAGCTGTTCGATGCCTTCAGTCCACTTCTTGTATTCGCCGTCAAGCGAGATGCCGACAAATCCCAGCCCCTTGTCCTTGTAGTCGTTGTATATCTCTATCAGGTTGGGCGCCTCCATACGGCAAGGACCACACCAGGATGCCCAGAAGTCTATTACGGTAAGTTTGTTCTTGCTTATCTCGTCATAGAGGTTGGCGGTGTTGCGCTGCAGGTCATAGAGTTGTACGTTGGCTATCGTGTCTTTCGCTTCACTGCTTTCGACAGGGGCCTTAGACGCATTGGAGTGACAACCGCCCATAAACAAGACGGTTGCCACTCCAATAAGTAGTGTCTTATAAGTTATCTTCATTATAACAGATACTGTGAAGAGATGCTTTCGTTTTCAACCACACGACGTATGGTCTCTGCAAACATATCAGCTACAGACAGCTGCTTTACCTTGGAGCAGCGGTTGGTGTAGGGGATAGAGTCTGTAAATACAATCTCTTCCAGTTCGGACTGCTGTACGCGGTCGCTGGCGGGGCCGCTCATTACGCAGTGTGAAGCACAGGCTCTCACGCTGGCTGCGCCGGCTTCCTTCATGATGTTGGCAGCCTTGGTAATGGTACCAGCGGTGTCAACCATATCGTCAACGATGATGACATTCTTGTCTTTCACATCACCGATAATCTGCATGCTTTCTACCACATTGGCTCTTGCGCGGGTCTTGTTGCACAGCACCAGTGGACAGCCCAGATATTTGGCATACGAGTTGGCGCGCTTTGAGCCACCTACGTCGGGAGAGGCGATAACCATGTCCTTGAGTTTCAAGCTCTGCAGGTAGGGGAGGATGACGCCAGATGCGTAGAGGTGGTCTACGGGTACGTCGAAGAATCCCTGAATCTGGTCGGCGTGCAAATCCATTGTTATGACGCGGTCTACACCGGCACAACTCAGCAGGTCGGCCACAAGTTTGGCGCCAATGCTTACGCGTGGCTTGTCTTTGCGGTCCTGACGTGCCCAACCGAAGTAGGGAATTACCGCATTGATGTGTCTTGCCGATGCGCGCTTGGCTGCGTCTATCATCAACAACAACTCCATCAGATTGTCAGAGTTGGGGAATGTACTCTGCACCAGGAATACATCACGACCACGGATAGACTCTTCGTACGATACAGCAAACTCGCCGTCAGAGAATTTGGTAATGATAAGGTTACCCAACTGGCAATTCAGACTTGCGCAGATTTTTTCTGCAAGGTATCTCGTGTTTGTTCCCGAGAACACCAAAAAAGAGTTTTTCTCACTCATTTTTATGCGTTATTTTAATTATACAAGTGGTTTTTATCAGTTCGTTGCTTTGCGTAAACGCTGAAAGTGACCAATCAGCTCTTTGAAATCAATCTGGTTGTGTATGTCAAATCTGTTCCACAGGTCTCCGCATATCACTACACCACCGAAGCCTAAGGCTTTGGCAATGCGAATCCTTTCCAGACTCATTCCTCCCAAGGCATATACTTTCTTGTCTATCAACCCGGCTTTGGCCGCATCCTCCAATTGATTAAGATTGAAGTTGGATTTCTCTTCCGGGAATTCCATACAGTCGAAGACATTCTTCAGAAATACGTAGTTGCTTTCCTTCTTCATCTGTCGCAACATGCTCAGGTCTGAACATGTGCGCCCCAGCTGACCCTTGAAACCTTTGGGGGCAATGTCGGCAGGGTTGTCTATATGTATACCGCCCAGACGGTACTCATTATTCAAATAATAATGCTCGTGGACGGTTATCTTCTTATAAAAATCTTTAGGGAGTAATGTGAGCAGACGCTCAGAATACATGGGCGATGAACCTGGCTTGAAAAGGTGCAAATTGTCCATACCTTCATCAAAGAGGCTGGCTAGTATTTTGTCTTCTTCCACAAAAAAAGTGGACTTGGTCATTATGACTAGTTTCATCTGCATTCGTTTTTACGATGCAAATGTATGAAAAAACCATTAAATCTGCAATTATAATCAAATAAAAAATTAACTTTGTACCAAAATATAGACTTAGGTTAAGACTGTGATGAAGGTAAATAGACTGACATATGGCGAAATTCATCGCCCAATGTATATTCTGGAGGAAGAGAGACTGCGTAGAAATCTGGCGCTGATACAGCGTGTGGCTTCCGAAGCCGACGTGGAGATTATATTGGCGTTCAAAGCCTACGCTCTGTGGAAGACTTTCCCTATATTCCGTGAATATATCTCTTCGACTACAGCCAGTTCTTTGGGCGAAGCTATGCTGGCTTTTCATGAGTACGGAGCGCGCGCGCATACTTATTCGCCTGCATATACCGATTATGAAATCGATGATATCGCCCGTTGCTCCAGCCATCTTACCTTCAATTCTCTTTCTCAGTACTCCCGTTATCATGAGCGGGTCAGGGAGATAGACTCTACCATCCAGCTGGGACTTCGTGTCAACCCCGAGTATTCCGAGGTGGGTACTGCCCTCTATAATCCTTGTGCGCCAGGCACCCGGTTTGGTGTTATGGCCGACGCACTTCCAGCCACTCTTCCGTCCGATATCCGTGGCTTCCATTGTCATTGCCATTGTGAGAGCGGACCTGATGTCTTTGAGCGCACCTTGGTGCATATCGAGGAGAAATTCGCCAAGTGGTTCCCGCAGATTGAGTGGATTAACTTCGGTGGTGGCCATCTTATGACCCGCGCCGACTATGATGTTGACAGGCTTATACGTTTGCTTCAAGGCTTCCATGCCCGCTATCCCCATCTTCATGTCATACTTGAGCCGGGTAGCGCTTTCGGTTGGCAGACAGGACCATTGGTGTCACAAGTGGTAGATGTGGTTGAGAATAAGGGTATCCGTACAGCAATTGTCAATGTCAGCTTTACCTGCCATATGCCCGACTGTCTCGAGATGCCTTACCAACCTGAAATACGTGGAGCTCATTCCTTGCCCATGGATGCCGACGCATCCCTTCCTCATATTTATCGTATCGGAGGAAACAGTTGTCTGTCGGGCGATTTTATGGGAATGTGGCAGTTTGACCATGAACTGCAAGTAGGCGAGAATGTTATCTTTGAGGATATGCTGCATTATACCACAGTCAAGACCTGTATGTTCAATGGCATCAGCCATCCGTCGATAGCCCTGCTGCATACCGATAATGAATTGGAAGTGCTGCGCCAGTTCACCTACGAAGACTATCGGAATCGTATGGATTAAGTCTGCTTCCCTATACAGTCATCTATATATAATAAGGTATAACCCTGCTCAATGTGATTTATCCATTGGGCAGGGTTATTTCTTTCCACAGAGTTGCGGGGGGGTGTAGCATATTGATAAACTCGCGTGCGGCATTCTTCGTATATCCGTTCTTCATAGTGTGGATACATCCTTCCATGTCGGCTTCGGGCAGGTCTATCGGAATGGCGCAGACGCCGCTCTCGCCGATGACGGTCGATGCTGCCAGCACGGTCACATAATTGGTCTGTTTGACGAGCTTGAACAGGAGGTTCACGTTGTTGATTTCCGATTTGATTTTGAAGGTGATGTCATTGCCTTCAATCACCTTCTCAAAAGCGTTGCGAGCCTGCAAGCCTATCGCGGGCAGCGCCAATCCATATTTCTGCAATTCTTCCAGCGTCACTTTCGACTGGCGGGCCAGTGGGTGAAACTCATTGACTATTGCCGAAGCGTGCGTATGAAACAAGACCTCGCTGTCGATGCGGTTGTCGGTCTTTAGGGGCTTGAACGCCAGAACCAGATCCAGGTCATGGTGCTGCAGTTTCTCCATAAGCACAGCCATGGAGTCATAGCATACATTGAGCTTGACATTGGGATATTTCTTCAGAAACTCAGCCATGGTCTCGGCCATGATATTGCTGAAAGAGAAGGTCACTCCTACATTTAATTCGCCCACAAGCATGTGCTTGAGTTCCTGCACAAGAGTTATGCAGTTTTCGGCAGCATTGATGCTTTCTTGGGCATGGGGCATAAGCAGCCGCCCAGCCTCAGTGAGCTGCACCTCGTGGCTGTTGCGTACGAAGAGAGGTTGGTCAAATTCGCGTTCGAGATTGAGAATTTGTTGCGACAGCGTGCTTTGGGTAATAAACAGCTCCTTGGCAGCCGAAGAGAAGTTCAGAGTCTCGGCAAGTTTCAGAAAGTATTTGAGTTGTCTCAGTTCCATATTCTCAATGCTAATAATATGTTGCAAAATTACTCATTTTTTGCCAAACTCATCATTGCTGTGCCGGTTTTTCTTATTCCCCAGGGTGCCTTTGGACTATTGCGGCTTTATCAGACGGTTTTCTACCAGGTGCTTCAGCGCTTGCTGCTTTACTTCCATGAAGGCATGTGCCATCTCCTCCCACTTGGCCTGTTGTGCGGTGACGACAAACGATTCCATCTCGCTGAGCATGAGTGGGATGTGCTGTGGGTTGCGTGTCTCGATAATATTTCTGAGGGTAAGTGCCTCAAACTTGTCGTATGCCTCTATCATCCTGACGCTGTTGTGCAGTCGTATATACAGCTTTGTCTTACACGACAGCAGACCTATATAGTTGTTGATGGCCTTGGGCGAGTTGGGGATGAGTGTCAGCACCCGTTGCAGTATATCCTCGCCCTCGTTGATTTCGGCGATGGCATCATCCACCTTTCCGCCGATAGACATCAGCAGCTCGGTCTGGCGTATACAACTTATCGCCACGTCTCTCATGTATTTCTCGTTGTCTGGATGCTCTTCGAGCAGACGCTTGTAGATGCCTTTGGCTGCGAGTTGGTATTCCTTGGCTGCGGTAGAGTCGCCCATGGCGAGTTTTGCCATTGACAGATTTTCGTAGATGCCAGCCAAGAAGTCCTGCTGTCCGATGCGGCTTTCTATCTGCGGTATAGACAGCAGCCTCGCCGATGTATCGCACACCTTGTTATAGTCCTTCTGCATCAGATAGATGGTCGTAAGATTGTAGGTACTCAGCGCCATATCGTCCACGAGTGTTCCCTCCTGCGATTGCTCAAAGAGCTGGGCAAACATCTCGTTGGCCTTGGCGTAGCACTTTTCGGCTGCCTTGAAGTTGTCATACAGCATCAGGAAGAGGCGACCGGTCTCGTCAATCGCGGCAGCATAGCGGCGCTTCAGTTCTGCGATGTTGGGATAGAGACTGTAGGCTTCGCACAGTGCGTATTCATGCTGCTTGTTGTGATACATCATGTTTTGTTTGTCGCCCATTTGTTCGTAGTAGTAGGCCATGCAGCTGTTTGCCAACGAATAGCCCATCATGACCAACGGTGATGTTACACCTGTAGCTTGCATATGGTTTATGTCGAGGCTGAGTCTCTGCAACTCATGCAGTTCTTGCTCTTTGTCTCCACGATTTCTGTTTTCTTTCAGTTTCCATTCGGTATGGCTGCACATACGATAAAAGGCAATCTGCAGCTTGAGCGTGTCTTCTATCGACGGGTTCTTCTGGCTGTAGAAGTGGTTCAGACTCTCAGGGAAATTACGGGAGAGGCTGTCGGGCTCGTGCCCGTCTTGTTCACAGGGGATAGTGCAGTTTCCGTTGAAGAGGGGATTGTCGGGATAGGCGTTGAGCAGGGTCTGCTCGTAGTCATCAGCCTGTTGGCGTAGGATGGCAGCGGCGAAATCGTCATGCTGCTCCAGCATTTCAGCATGTTTCCTCAGCGGTGTAATCATAAAGTATAGACGATACATCCATTGTGGAGCCGACAGGTAATCATCAACAAACTGTGCCCTGTTTTCCGCTTCTGGCTCGTTTACTCCTGGGATGGTGAGATATATCTCGCTCAACTCGCGCAGGTAAGTAATCATCTGCACCTGTTGCATTTCCAGCACCAGACGGTCCATTAGGTCGTTGCCCTTCGCAGCCCACCCCAGGGTATGCTCGTTGGGGTTCTTGCTTTCGATGCGTGTCTTTACCAGAATAGCCATGCCGCATATCTCGTAGTAGTCTGGGTTGTCCAGCTCGTTGTAGCACTCTGACAGCAGATGGCTTGACAGATGTGCGGCATTCTCATATTGCCCCGTCTGATAGAGCGACTCCATATAGAGCACTACCAAGGTATAGTAGTCGCGGTGTGCCTCCTGGTCCAGTTCGCCACTGTCTATCTTGGGTATAACCCATGAGGCGACCGTGGCCGCGGCGGTGTAGTGCCGGCAGCCCATGTGGGTTCTTATAATCTGGGTGGCAAGCGCTATCGTCTCCTTGGGCTTTCGCTCTGCTGCCAGTTCCATCCATGCTTTTACCACTTGTGACTTTCTGAATGTCAGGTCTGCCAGCGCATAGACGCTCTTGTCCCGCAGATGACCGCGGTCGTTGTCAAGAATGTAGTCCATTACGGCGGCAGTGGCATATTTTACCGCAAGATAGGGTATCTCGTTGCCAATGATGTTGTTGTCAATCTCGTTTTTAGAGATGTCGCCCAGATGAGTGATAAGTGCGGCGAAGTAGGGGGCGAGCTGCTCTCCGGCTTGGATGTATATCTCGCTTCTGAAATTACTGTAAGCAAAGTCTATCGTGCCGCTCTCTTCATCGATTGCCAGCAGGCTTCCCATGTGTTGTTTGAGTTCGGCAAATTTCAGGTTGTCCCATTTCTCGCCCATCAGTGCCTTCAGGTCTTGCGGGCGGATTCCGAATTCGGTGATGGCGATGAAGCGCAGCACGTCCAAGACGAACTGCCTGTCTACGAATGTGGCGGCCGACTCTACGCAAGTCATGAATAGCTGCTCGGGATATACAGGCGCCTGTGCGATGATGTCTATCAGAGAGTTCTGTATCTTGAGTTCGGCATCCTCTTCTTGGCGTTTGCGCTGTTGGGCAAAGTAGTTGCCGTCGAGCAAGACCAGCTGCCTGGTCATCATCACGCTCCATAGCGGTATGCCGGCAGGCTTTACTTTCCCCTCTTGTTTGCTCAGTAGAGTTTCCATCACGGCGGGTTGCAGTTGTTTGCCTACCCGCTGCAGTCGTGTCTCGACGAGCTGTCGCGCAGTGTCCGTACTCAACGGAGGCAATAGATAAATGTTGTCGCACAGATGCTCGAAACGAGGGGCTTGTTCGCTGTCGGCAGTACATATTATCAGTGTGTCGTCGGCGAAGAGCCGAGGGTCAAACCATTTGTGGTAGTTGTCCAGCAGGTGTATGTCGTCGATGATGAGCAGTTTGCGCCGGCTGTCAGCCGCAGTGGCTTCTTCCAGTTTGTTGGCCAGCAACCCCAAATCGTATTGGGATTCAGCGCCGAAACGTTGAGTGGCACCGGTACGCTCATCAGCCAACCAGTATTTCAGTGGCATTTCCACTTTGCCATGATTGCCTTGACGGTCGGCAAAGTAGATGTAGGGCAGAAATCGGTCGTCCTTGCACAGCTGCCGATACCAGTGGGAGAGTAGGGCAGTCTTGCCCAGACCATAATGGCTTGTCAGCATGATGGCTTTAGCTTGGGTGGTGGCTGCCACATCGGTAAGGTTGGCGACGAAGTCTTCGCGCCCGCAGAAGTTGGCGTCATGGTGGTCCATGATGGCATCAAAGCGCGCGGCAGTCGAGTCGTATTCATTCTCGGGGTTTCCCTCTTCGCTCTCACACTCATAGAGTTCTATCTCCTGGACAATCGCTTGGGTGAGGAAGTCCACCAGTCCGTCCATGCCACACAGGCGGTTGCCGTCCCATTGACAATCATACTGGCACACATTGCGCTTGAGCTGGTGGCTCGACATGGTTTCGATGATGTGCTTCTTGAGTCTGGCCAGATGGCTTTGCGCGTTTTCGTCGTCCTGTATATATATAAATAGGTGTTCCTTGTCCATGTGCTCATATACCGCAGGGTTGCGGAAGCAGAACAGACTGCGATGCAGATTGTCACTGTCTATGAGCGAACCGAAGAGCATTTCCAGCTCTGTCACACTGCGGGCTTCGGCAGTGTCTTGGTTGATGAACTGCTTTTCATGGTCACTCATGCCGTCGATGATGCAGTCCCAACTCTCTTGCGACGGAACCCAACCGTATCTGTCGCCTAAGAGTCCTATGAAGAACGGTCTCGACTCGTTGATGCTGTCTATGCACTCGCGCAGCACATGGTTCTCGCGCTCGTTTTCGGCTATCTGCTGGGTACTTACGCCCCAGCGCAGGTCGATGAAGTCTACGTGGATGTGCTTGGGAGCCAACGCTTGTGCCACTGCTGGGTATACGCGGTTCATGATGGCGTCGCGCTCGGCATCCATATCGCAGAACGTGCTGCTGATAAAGATTTTGATGTTCTTATAGTTTTGGGCCATAGTTGTGAGAGTATAGGTGGTTAAGATATATATTCGCAAATTTACGGATAATATCGCGACTTGCCAACTTTTTCCCTCTTTTTCTTTGCGGGCAGGCAGTGCGGAGCAGGCAGTGATGCCTGGGAATACTGCCATTGCGGACGCCAAAATGTGACACAATTAGGAGCAATGCTGACAAGCTACCCATAAAAATGCAGTGAATTGTTATTTTTTTTGTCATGACTGACAGGATTGGCACAGTTTTGGCAGACAAGATGGCAGATTGATAAAATAAAAAATATAAATCTCTTAAAAATATTAGATTATGAAACTTAAACCATTAGCAGACAGAGTGCTGGTTCTTCCCGCACCAGCCGAGGAAAAAGTAGGTGGAATCATTATTCCCGATACAGCTAAAGAGAAGCCACAGCGTGGCAAAGTCGTAGCCGTAGGTCAGGGCACCAAGGATGATGCCATGATACTCAAGGCAGGTGATGTGGTACTTTATGGCAAGTATGCAGGTACCGAAATCGAGTATGACGGCGAAAAGTATCTGATGATGCGCCAGAGCGACGTGCTCGCTGTTGTTGAGGAATAATTAGTATTTACCGTTTTCATTTATAACTATAAGAAAGGAAATAGAATCATGGCTAAAGATATCAAGTTCAATACAGATGCCCGTGACCTGCTCAAGCAGGGTGTTGACCAGTTGGCCAATGCAGTAAAGGTAACTCTCGGTCCTAAGGGTCGCAATGTAGTTATCGAGAAGAAGTTTGGTGCTCCCCAGATTACCAAGGACGGTGTTACCGTTGCCAAGGAGGTGGAACTCGAGGACAAGTTCCAGAACACCGGTGCCCAGCTCGTTAAGAGCGTGGCTTCCAAGACTGGCGACGATGCTGGTGATGGTACAACTACTGCCACCATCCTTACTCAGGCTATCGTCAACGAGGGTCTGAAGAACGTTACCGCCGGTGCCAATCCTATGGATTTGAAGCGCGGTATCGACAAGGCTGTTGCCAAGGTGGTAGAGCACATCAAGGCCAATGCCGAGGTGGTTGGCGACAACTACGACAAGATTGAGCAGGTGGCTACCGTTTCTGCCAACAACGACCCTGAGATTGGCAAGCTGCTCGCCGATGCTATGCGTCAGGTCAGCAAGGACGGTGTAATCACCATCGAAGAGAGCAAGAGCCGTGACACCAATATCGGTGTCGTAGAGGGTATGCAGTTTGACCGCGGTTATCTCTCACCATATTTCATGACAGATGCCGACAAGATGGAGTGCGTTATGGAGAATCCATATATCCTCATCTACGACAAGAAGATATCCAACCTCAAGGACTTCCTGCCTATCCTGCAGCCTGCTGCTGAGAGCGGCCGTCCATTGCTGGTTATCGCCGAGGATGTAGACTCTGAGGCTCTCACCACTCTGGTTGTCAACCGTCTGCGTGGTGGCTTGAAGATATGCGCTGTCAAGGCTCCTGGCTTTGGCGACCGTCGCAAGGCCATGCTCGAGGATATCGCCGTACTTACCGGTGGTGTAGTCATCAGCGAAGAGAAGGGACTCAAGCTCGAGCAGGCTACTCTCGAAATGCTGGGCTCTGCTGACAAGGTCAATGTAACCAAGGACAATACCACTATTGTCAATGGTCACGGTGCCAAGGAGAACATCAAGGACCGCGTGGCTCAGATCAAGAACGAGATTGCTGCCACCAAGAGTTCTTATGACAAGGAGAAGCTGCAGGAGCGTCTGGCTAAGTTGGCTGGCGGTGTAGCAGTGCTCTATGTGGGTGCCAACTCTGAGGTAGAGATGAAGGAGAAGAAGGACCGCGTTGACGACGCACTCTGCGCTACTCGTGCAGCCATCGAGGAAGGTGTCGTTGTCGGTGGTGGTACCACCTATATCCGTGCCCAGCAGGACCTCAAGGACCTCAAGGGCGACAATGCCGATGAGCAGACCGGTATCAATATCGTATGCCGCGCCATTGAGGAGCCTCTGCGCCAGATTGTAGCCAACGCCGGTGGCGAGGGTGCAGTCGTAGTCAACAAGGTACGTGAGGGCGAGGGCGACTTCGGTTACAATGCCCGCAAGGACATCTATGAAGACCTGCGTGCTGCCGGTGTCATCGACCCTGCCAAGGTTGCTCGTGTAGCTCTTGAGAACGCTGCTTCTATCGCTGGTATGTTCCTTACCACCGAGTGCCTTATCGTCGACAAGCCCGATGAGAAGGCTCCAGTTATGCCCGCCCAGCCTGGCATGATGTAAACCAATAGATAAACGTATATATAGAAAGCGGTCAAGCCCATTGTGTCTTGGCCGCTTTTTTCTTGGTTTGTGGTGGGCGCAGTCATGGGGATTTCATAGTTGGGCAATGTGCGGCTTCAGCCAGTTTCTTGCTTAGTGGCTATGCTTGGTGGCATCTCTACTCTGATGCCTTTAATCATGAATTCAAAGTGTGAGTTGTGTAATGCAAACTCTGAAACGGTGAAATCAAACCTTGAATTTGGCAATTCATAGTTCGCATTTATTTTATATGTGGCTTAGAGAGTGTTGCAAGCCATTGTGTACCAATAGAATGAGGCTGCGTGCTTCGCATTGCTCATAACTGCCGACACGGGTGTGAGTGTATTGCGTCGGTCTGTCGCCTCCCCGTTTATTTCCTCATGCTTATCCTGTGGATGATGCGGTTGTTGGCATCGTCTATGCGTGCGGTGTCGATGGAGTCGAGGTAGATTTGGGTGGTGCGGTAGGACTGGTGGCCCATGCCCTCGCTGATGATGGCGATGGAGAAGTTCATATTGCGCGCAATGCTTGCCCACGAGTGTCGCGCCACATAGGTGGTGAGCGGAATCTTGAGTCCCGCAGCCACCCCGATGCTCTTCAGGGCCCTGTTGATACACTCTTCCCGGTTGCGATATTGCTTGTACTCCGTGCCGTCGGTTCGGGTGATGATGGGCAGCAGATAAGGCGTGTTGCGGGTGAGGTGGGCATATCTGTCTATGATGTCCTGCAGCGCCCGATGCCACGCGATGGTCAGGTGCTGGTTGGTTTTTCGTCGGCAGTAGCTCAGCATGCCATACTTCAGGTCTGCCTTGCGCAGGAAAGCCATATCCACAAATGACATGCCACGCATATAGAAACTGAACATAAACATATCGCGCGCCAGTGCTTGCGCGGGCTTTCCTGATAGGTCGAGCCGTTCGATGCGCCTTATCTGGCTCTCGGTGATGGCACGCTTTGTCGTCTTCACATACGACAGACGCACTTTGGCAAAGAGCTGTCGGTCTTCCATCAGATGCTCGTCGATGGCCTTGCGTGTCAGCGTGTTGAGCGTGCTCAGATAAAATCTGATAGAGTTCTGCTTCAGTCCGCGATGGGTCATCCAGGCTTCGTATTGCTCCATCATTTCTTGCGTGAGTTCGGTGAACGTGAGGTCATTGTCGCCTCGGAATTCGCGGAAGCTGCGCAGAGTGTTGGTATAGGTCCTTGCGGTGCCGAAGCGCTTCATCTCCAGCTTTCTGTCTATCTGTTTCTGCATGAAGTCGAACACGGTGACACACTCCGGCAGATGCTCAAACGCCTGGAAGAGCATCTCGACGGTATAGTCCTTGGTCTCCAATTCCATCTGTCTGATGATTCGCTTCCGTTGTTCCATCTCCCAGATTACCGACGATTGTATCAGCCGCAGCTGACAGTCTCTTTCTCGATTGCCGGTGAGCGTGATGGAGGCTGTGCGACGGTTCCATTCGCTGGCACGGATGCGGTGTCTTGTCGTAATCCATCTCACGTTGCGCTTGTGAATGACCTGGTAACACAGAGTACCCTCCTTTTCATCTTTCGATGAAGTCCTGAATTTCAATTTAATAGTTGCCATAGTTGTTAGAGTTTATAACAGGCGTCGTAAGTGTAACGCCTCACTCTATAAAACGGCAGAGGTCTGCACAAAGTATTTGTTTGCCTCGGTGAATGTCTCTTCCGTCACCCGCGCGCGGTGCGTGGCGGGTGGGGGAGTATGCTCCAGGAAGCGCAGGATAAATGCGCTGGACGCAGAGATGGTCATAAATTTCGCAGAGGTAATCATAATTCTTGCAGAGATAATCATAAATTTCGCAGAGTTAATCATAATTCTTGCAGAGTTAGTCCCGAGGCTTGCAGAGTTAATCATAATTCTTGCAGAGTCGGTCATAATTTTTGCAGAGATACCCTCCACGATTCCGTCGATGGTCATTTCTGCTTGCAAATGCGCTTTTGGGGCGTATGTATCCGATGCGGAGCTTTGGCAATGTAAATCGCCCAAAGGCAATGTTAAAAATAAGTTTAATACAACTCTATGAAACTTAGCTAATTGTAGGCAGCAAGCCGCTGAAGCATTAAAAATATTCAAAAAAAAGAATGGAAAATGTTTGGAGGTTTCAGAAATAGTTAGTACCTTTGCATCGCATTTGAGAACAATGCTCGGTTAAAGGAAACTTGAACCCCCAGGAAGGATGGGTGAGTGGCTGAAACCACCAGTTTGCTAAACTGACGTACGGGTTTACCGTACCGGGGGTTCGAATCCCCCTCCTTCCGCAGCAAGCGTTCTCCATGATGCGACCTAACGCTCGGTTCATCTAACGGTTAGGATACAAGATTCTCAATCTTGGCATAAGGGTTCGATTCCCTTACCGAGTACAAAAATCAGGCTTTGCCACTTAGGCAGAGCCTTTTTTCATGTTATATACTTATGCTATTACAAAGAAAACCGACTATCATCACGATAACCGGTTTTAAAATAAACTACTTAAAAACTAATCTACTAAAACAAATTAAAGTAAATACTTTCACCATATCACATGGATTCCATATTTTTTGCAAAGATAAGGATAATTATTATAATAACAATGAAAAATGGTGGAAAAAATATAAAACATTTACATTTTTTATCGTTGTGGTGTCAAAAACGTACTTATTGCGCAGTAAAAGTTATCATTCGTAATATTGCTGTAACATAAATGTAACATCATCTTGCGTTTCGCCGACGCCGAAGACACCTTATAGAATCCTGATGGCGGTGACAGATGTGACGACGGCCAATCTTGGCGTGGCAGCGGTTGCTGGCAGAAGGGTAGGGAACGGTCCCTCGTTTTTCGGCTCAGCTGCTTTTCTCGATTGGTGCTGCTCGACGGCCATTGATGAAGTGTCGCCAGTCTGTACATCAAGCCCCACTTTTTTCCGATGCCCGTCTGTCTGTCTATATATATAATAATGTATAGGCTGTCAAGGCTGTCATCCTCCTATCCACAAGCTGTATAAAAATCCAGGAAATGAAAATATTTCTTTAGCATTTTTTCTTTAAGTGGAATAAAAGTGTTAACTTTGCCAAATGAGACTGCGCCGCTTGCGGCGTTTGTCGATACAGTTAGAGAAGACGGCAATATTTTATTGGAACGTAAGGTTATGACAATTGTGATTGTCTGGCTATATCTCAACTGGACTGATTTTTTTAATATTTATGTTATTGTGAACAAGGTCGTTGCACTATCGGCGTTATTCTCTGATGCGGGGATTGCCGACAATGATAGCGCTCGTCTGCCGCTCCACAATAGAGTAGTGAACGACACGCTTTTCATCATCAATGACATAAAATAGAACGAGGAAATGACGCAGGATTGCTCTATCACTCTTTCTATAGCCGACGAAAACAGTTGTGTAATCTCCTGTTTTCCAAAGGGCATCCACGTTACCGAAGCCGAGTTGTCATCGGGGTCGGGAATAGAAAATGTATCATCTTGCGACTCCCCCAGCATGGCTTCTGCGCCATTGTCAGAAGCTCCCTGGGGATATGTCCATATCCATAACAAACAGGTCGAACTCTTCAAGCGTCAGGTCGACGCCTACAATGCCGCTCACCCTGAGGCGCGGCACGAGTGTTTTGTCCACTATTCATACAAATATAAACCGAAAGCCAACGGCAAGGGAGTCGTCAAAAAACTCTTGCCCACTATCAACGGTCTGGTATTCCTGCAGGGCCATACGGCTGAACTGCAGCAGTTTCTCAGCACTTATCATCCTCAAACTCATCTCATTAAGAACTGTAGCACAGGACATCCTGCGGTTATCTCCCATCGCATGATGCAACCCTTCATGCAGGCTATCACCGGTCATCCCGACAATGTGACCTTCCTGCGCGACCCCTTTGTCAAGTTTGCCAAGGACCACGTCAAGCTGCGTGTCCTTACCGGTCTCTTCAAGGGATTGGAAGGCTACATCGTACGCATCGACCGTGACCGCCAGCTCGTCATGGAGTTTGCCGGCTACGCCGTAGCCATCCGCGGTGTCCACAACGAAGATTTTGAGGTAGTGGAAGGCTGAACTCACCCAACCCCTATCTATATATATAATAAGGTGTAAACAAAGACGGTCATCACGGTGACCGACGACAACCATTAGAACAGCTACTGCCACCCTCGCTACAGCCTTGGCCAGACTATCCCCATTCAGCACAACTTTTATCTCAATTTAATATATGCGTAATTTTGCAGACATACGTGTCGCCGTTGCCGGAACCGGCTACGTCGGCCTGAGTATTGCTACACTACTTTCTCAGCACCACCGTGTCACGGCAGTGGACGTGATACCCGAGAAGGTGGAGAAGATCAACAACCGTATATCCCCCATCCAGGACGACTATATCGAGCGCTACCTGGCCGAGAAGCCGCTGCAGCTCACCGCCACCCTCGACGGCCGCCGGGCCTATGCCGACGCCGACTTCGTGGTCATCGCCGCCCCGACCAACTACGACCCCGTAAAGAACTATTTTGACACCAGCCATGTCGAGGAAGTCATCGACCTGGTGCTGGAGGTCAATCCCGATGCCGTCATGGTCATCAAGTCCACCATCCCCGTAGGCTACACCCGCAGCCTCTACCTGAAGTACGCCCAGCGCGGCGTGCAGAAGCTGAACCTGCTCTTCTCGCCCGAGTTCCTCCGCGAGAGCAAGGCCCTCTACGACAACCTCTATCCCAGCCGCATCATCGTGGGCTATCCCAAGATCATGTCGCATCCTGACTTTGCCGATGAGAACCGCGCCATCGAGTCGGTCACCGATGTGGAGATGCTCAAGGATGCCGCCCGCACCTTCGCCGCCCTCCTCCAGGAAGGCGCGCTCAAGCCCGATGTAGACACCCTCTTCATGGGCATGAAGGAGGCCGAGGCCGTGAAGCTCTTCGCCAACACCTACCTCGCCCTCCGTGTGAGCTACTTCAATGAACTTGATACTTACGCAGAAGTGAAAGGCCTCGACTCAAAAGCCATCATCGAGGGCGTGGGTCTGGACCCCCGCATCGGCAGCCACTACAACAACCCCTCGTTCGGCTACGGCGGCTACTGCCTGCCCAAGGACACCAAGCAGCTGCTGGCCAACTATCAGGATGTGCCGCAGAACATGATGACCGCCATCGTGGAGTCCAACCGCACCCGCAAGGACTACATCGCCGACGCCGTCCTGACCAAGGCCGGCTGGTACGCCTACAGCGCCAACAACCAGTATGGCAGCGAGGGTAGGGGAGAGGCCCCCGTCATCGGCGTCTATCGCCTGACGATGAAGTCCCACTCCGACAACTTCCGCCAGTCCGCCATCCAGGGCATCATGAAGCGCGTCAAGGCCAAGGGCGCCGAGATCATCATCTATGAGCCCACGCTCCCCGACGGCACCACCTTCTTCGGCAGCCTCGTCGTCAACGACCTCGCCACCTTCAAGTCCCGCAGCAAGGCCATCATCGCCAACCGCTTCGACGACTCCCTCCGCGACGTCGCCTCCAAGGTCTATACCCGCGACATCTTCCGCCGCGACTAAATCCTGCCTGCATAGACCGATAATTTCTGTCAAAGATGTCTTCGTCTCACAGAAAATACTTACCTTTGCACCATCCGATTTCAATTGTCAATACACGAATTAAAGATTTAAACGATGATCAAGCGTATTACTGTCGATAATCTTGGTGCCATTTCTCAGCTGGACACGGGCGTTCTTGGGAAAATCAATCTCATTATAGGCCCCAACCAGTCGGGTAAGACGTTCCTTCTGAAAGCACTCTTCTCTGCCATCAAGGCAGTAGAGACCTACCAGCGAGGCAAGGAGAACCGTACTGACAGAGAAATACTCTCGGATAAGTTGTACTGGACTTTCCAAACATCCGCATTGGGAAACATTGTGAAGAAAGGAGAGAGCAATCTGTCCTTCACGATGGAGTCCGACGTGGGAGAGGTGTTTACCTATTCGTTTGGTCCGTCCACCACCAAGCAGGCAAATATTGACCAAAACACGTTCAATCCGCGGTCGTCAAATAGCGTTTTCATCCCAGCCAAAGAAATCATCTCCATCAAGGACATTATTTTAGAGGCCAAGGACGAGAACCGATTCGGCTTTGAAGAGCCATACAGCGATTTGGCCAAGGCCCTGAGCCGTACACAGAAAGGTAAGAACTATAAGAGTTTTGCCGAAGCGCGCCAGAATGTGAGTGATATGGTCGGTGGTCGCCTTGAGTATTAATGAGGACAAGAAAGAATGGCAGTTTCGCGATAAGAGCCGTCGTGTGTATGACATCGCCGCGACATCAGAGGGTGTGAAGAAACTCTCTATCCTCGACCTTCTCCTTGGCAATCACTATCTTGACAACCAGTCAATCATCCTCATCGACGAGGTGGAAGCGAACCTCCACCCTTCGCTTATCAGTCGCTTGCTCGACACCATATTGAGCCTTGCCAATGCTGGCGTCCAGTTCTTTATAGCGTCCCATTCCTATTTCGTCGTCAAGCGTCTCTACATCATGGCCCACAAACAAGCCATGAGCATCCCCGTCTTGTCCTTCGAGGATGGAGCCTGCCAAGTGGGCGACCTTCAGCAGGAGATGCCCAAGAACCCCATCGTTGACGAGTCCATCAACTGGTTTGCAACTCATTCTTAGACCCAACCCTAGCTCTCAGCAAGAAAAAAGGACAGCTTTACTGTCCTCTTTGTTGTCCTTTGTTGTTTCCCTTGCAGCAGGTTTGTGTCACGCGTAGCGTGTTGTCCCGGCGAAGCATAGTTATAAGTTGTACTTGTTGTTCTAGTTGTTTTTCCTATATCAGCAAGAAGACTCAGCAACGACGGGCTGCTTTTCCTGAAAAAGCTGCCGTAAAAGTTGTTCTTTGTTGTTTCCCTTGCAGCAGGAGATGGACCTGATATAGGCATGCAGAGTATGGAAAGAAACCAGTTTTGCACCAAAAACGCGACAACCAAAATCAGGAAAAGACACGAAGCATAGTTATAAGTTGTACTTGTTGTTCTTGTTGTTTTCCCTATATCAGCAAGAAGCCGCAGCATAAAATATTAACGAAGCAATTAACGCCCGATTAACGGCGATTCATGTAAAACGGCAGCTCGCCTGCCAACCACTATTCCCAAAAACGATTTTTATGAGCAAACAAAACATTGCCCTCATCACGGGCGTGACCGGCCAGGACGGCTCCTACCTCGCAGAACTCCTCCTCGACAAAGGCTATGACGTCCACGGCGTCATCCGCCGCTCCTCCGTCGATTACCGCGAGCGCATCGCCCACCTCGAGGGCCGCCCCCACTTCCACCTCCACTATGCCGACCTCGGCGACTCCATGTCCATTGTCGGCGTCGTCGCCGACGTGCGCCCCACGGAGATCTACAACCTCGCCGCCCAGAGCCACGTGCAGGTCAGCTTCGACTCCCCCGAGTTCACCGCCGATGTCGATGCCGTCGGCGTCCTCCGCATCATCGAGGCCGTCCGCAAGGTGGGCCTCGCCAATAGCTGCAAGATCTACCAGGCCTCCACCTCCGAGCTCTACGGCAAGGTCGAGGAAGTCCCGCAGAACGAGAACACCCCCTTCCACCCCTTCAGTCCCTACGCCGTCGCCAAGCAGTACGGCTTCTGGATCATCAAGGAGTACCGCGACGCCTACGGCATGTTCTGCTGCAACGGCATCCTCTTCAACCACGAGAGCGAGCGCCGTGGCGAGACCTTCGTCACGCGCAAGATCACCCTCGCCGCCGCCCGCATCGCCCAGGGTCTGCAGGACAAACTCTACCTCGGCAACCTCGACTCCCTTCGCGACTGGGGCTACGCCAAGGACTACGTCGAGTGTATGTGGCTCATCCTCCAGGCCCGCCAGCCCGAGGACTACGTCATCGCCACGGGCGTGCAGCACAGCGTCCGCGAGTTTGCCCAGCTCGCCTTCCACTATGTCGGCATCGAACTCCAATGGGAGGGCGAAGCCGAGCACGAGAAGGGCATCTGCGTCAGCGGCCCCGACCACCTCGTCGGCAAGACCCTCGTCGAGGTCTCCCCCGACTTCTACCGCCCCACCGACGTCGTCAACCTCTGGGGCGACCCCACGAAGGCCCGCGCCAAACTCGGCTGGAACCCCAATACCACTACCTTCGAGGAACTGGTGAAAATCATGGTCGATCACGACATGGCGAAGGTTGCCTCCGAGGGCGCCGCCGCCAAGGTGCGCATGAACCTCGCCGAATACCTGGAGAAAGGCATTGTGAAATGATGAAAACGATCGACAGACGCCACGCCGTCCCCTTCGCGCTGGTCACGAGCATGTTCCTCCTCTGGGGCCTTGCCAACAACATGACCGACACGCTGCTTGCCGCCTTCAAGCGCATCATGTCCATGAGCGACACGCAGACCTCCCTCATCCAGTTTGCCTTCTACGGCAGCTACTTCTGCTTCGCCCTGCCCGCGGCCCTCTTCATCCGTCGCCGGAGCTTCAAGTCGGGCATCATCCTCGGCCTGCTCCTCTACGCCGCCGGCGCGATGCTCTTCCTGCCTGCCGCCCGCGTCGCGAGCTACGGCTTCTACCTCGTCGCCATCTACGTGATGGCCGGCGGCTGCAGCGTCCTGGAGACCACGGCCAACCCCTACGTCATGAGCATGGGCGACCCGCGCACTGCCACGCGCCGCCTCAATATCGCGCAGAGCTTCAATCCCGTCGGCTCCATCCTCGGCATCCTGATGAGCAAGTACTTCATCCTCGACGACATCAGCCTCTACTCCATCAGCGGCACCTACGCCGCCCTCGGCCTCGTCCTGCTCGGCATCCTCGTGGTGATGCTCTTCGCCCGCATGCCATCGGGCAAGGACGACGACCGCAGCGACAGTGTCGGGGCGAGCTTCCGCCGCCTCCTCTCCAACCGCCTCTACCGCCGTGGCGTGGTCGCCCAGTTCTTCTACGTCGGCGCGCAGATTGGCGTGTGGAGCTTCACCATCCGCCTGGTGATGCAGGAGACGGGCCGTCTGGAGGCCGCCGCCAGCAGCATCTACCTGATCTCCATCGTCGGCCACTGCCTCTCCCGCTTCATCTACACGGGACTGATGCGCTGGTTCTCCCCCTCGCGCCTCCTCACCTTCGGCGGCGTGATGTCCGCCCTGCTGAGCCTCACGGTCGTCCTGAGCGCGGGCACGGGCTGGATCTGCATCACCTCGCTGGTCCTCATCAGCTCCTTCATGAGCCTGATGTTCCCCACCATCTACGGCATCGCCCTCGGCGGCATCATGCGAGGCGACCACCCCGGCGACTCGAAAATCGGAGCCAGCGGCCTGATCATGTCCATCCTCGGAGGTGCCCTCCTCACCCCGCTCCAGGGCATGGTCTCCGACCACACCAACATCTATACCTCCTACGCCGTCCCCGCCTTCTGCTTCGTGGTCGTGACCGCCTACGCCGTCTATGCCCACCGCTGCAAAGCCACGCTGTAGCCGTCTGTAGCATCCGCGCCCTGATCCCCGAAGCAAGGGAGTTCTAACGACCGACTAGTTGTTCTTCGTTGTTTCTCCTGCAGCAGGCTGTCTGTCTGAGACTCAGGTTGTTATATGTTGTACTTGTTGTTCAAGTTGTTTTCCCTATATCAGCAAGAAGACCCAGCAAGAAGCCGCAGCATAAAGTATTAACGAATAGATTAATGTCCGATTAACGGCGATTCATGTAAAAAACGAAAGGTGCTGAGGGCGCCCCGCGTCCCCAGCACCCTACCGCTTAGTCCCCCAAGGTGCCGTCACCGCCATCGGGATTCGTCCCCGACGACTCTCCACCCGACGTCGTCTTGGTGAAGTAAGCCGTCAGCGTCTGATCTTCATTCACCGCCACGGTACGCGACGCCGACGTGTCCCCATCACTCCAGCGACTGAAGGTATAGTCACCAGATGCCACGGCGCTGATGCTCACGCGGCTCCCCTTGTCGAAGGAACCACCCCCCGAGACCGTACCACCGTTGACCGGACTTGCCGACAGACGCAGCGTCTTCTTCCCCTCCACCGAGGGAGTCCCCGGCACGGAGTTCTCCACAGGGTTCAGCACACCGTTCGGACGCAGATAGACATCACTCACGCCACCGTAGCTGTCCGTGGCACGCTGGTAAGCTGCCTGCCCCTGATACTCCTTCATCAAGTTGTTCTCGCAGATGAGGTGCTGCGTCGAGACCAGCGTCTTCGCTGCCTCCTTGCGGGAGTGAATCCACACCAGACCATGATCGCCGAACTCATGAGTAGCCTGCGCTGCCAAACGCCCCTCCTGCACCGAGAAGCCACGAGCGTCCACGACTGTGAGGAGCTTCGCCTCAGAAGCCTTGTCCAGCACGACGCAGCAGGCGTCCACCGCCGCCATCGGAAGCATCGTCACGTCGTTCACCTCCTGTCTGACCAGGAAAAACGTGATCTGGTCGCCATACTCGTAGAGACCGTTGTTCTGCACCACGGCGTTCGAAAACTCCTTCACCGTCGTCTCGTCCGTGATAGCCAGGTCGCCCAGACTGATGTCCGTCACAGCTTGGTTGCCCTTCCCGCTGATCTTGATCGACTTGATGGAACCGTGCGTCACCTCATAGGGTGCCACGATGCTTGCCCCCGCTTGGGCCTCCTGCTTGGTGAGATAGACCGGAGCCTTGCCGAGATTCGCCGAGACAAACTTGTTGTAGTCGCTGCGTCCATTGCGAGCCCCGCCGAAGGCGAGTTTCAGATAAGGCGTCAGCACCTGATACATACGAATGACGTTCGTCCACTTCATGCGCTGCTTCTGCTGACCATTGGTCTTCGCGTTGGTCGTCTGAGTGATCTTCTCAGACACGACGGTCTGACCACCGTTCTGCTTGAAGGTAAAGCTACCTACTGATCCCTGGAGTTTGGTTAAGATACCATTGAGTCTTGCCATAATTGTAAAGTTTTAAAAATTTGAAAATGTTTTGAGTTGGGAGCATTCTCCCTTGTTTCTCCCTTGCTTCTTCTATTGTTTCCGTATCGTTTCCGTATTGTTTCCGCTTCCGGAAGCGAGAACGATAGGAGAACGATAGGAGGACGATACGAGAACGATACGGGATTGATACGAGATCGATACGGAAACGATACGAGACCGATACGTAACCGATTTGTTTAGCCGCCGTTCTGCGGACTTGGTGGGACTGCGATTTTGTTTCATTGCCTTGAAAGTTTTTGAAGTTGATAATGATTCACCTTGCCAGTTGTTGACGGTGATTACGGATGCAAAGACAATGCAAATGAGCGCAATGAAAGCGTGCTTTCAAATTGCCGAGTGCAGCTTGTCTTATGCAAAATTACGAAATGGCACAACTGAATGCAAATCCATTCATAACCGTTTACAATCTGTTTACAAGCCATTCATAATCCGTTCATTCCGTTCGCAATTCATTTACCCATTTTCTCATAAATAACCAAAACCACATTATGAACGACGTTAAAATTAGCATCTACGACAGTATCGTCCAGGTTCTGCCCAACGCCACAAAGGCCG
>OHSO01000425.1_pt1 | contig 24659 bp, 18 predicted proteins | sample 1578651 | NCBI WGS metagenome assembly OHSO01 (sample SAMEA3879524, study PRJEB24766) | human gut metagenome | biome: human-associated habitat; feature: feces | place: USA | collected 1985/1987 | reverse complement strand
TTATAGTCGGGTTAATGTAAAATCCATTCAACTTTTTTCAGGAAGGTACAATGAAACAGCAGGTCAACTGCGGGTGACATCTTCGGCTAAACGCAACGACATTATCTTTCCGCGTCGTACAGCGTCGGTGACCTTCGGTTCTGAGTGGCTGCTGCTTGTGGGCGTCCGAAAGGCATAGTGGAACGTTCCCGCGGAAACTGGTTGAGGGAAAAGTCTCTTGCCATTTGTTCTCTATTTGCTACATCTATTAAAGGATGTGATAGACACAAAAAGCCGTTGTGGTTGTTGGCGGCTTCGCCTTGTTGGAGTTGTTGGTGACGCCTGACGGGAAACGAGTTTTCCTCTTTGCCGTCACCAATACCTCCAACGCTATGCTTCGCATGACGACAACAGCCGTCACGGTTCAAAAAGCGGCCGTCGGCCGTCCAAAAAGTCCGCCTTTGGCGGTAAAAAAAGCCTAATACCAAAATTTATTATGCCAAATTTCCGCCTGATACCAAAATCTTTTGTAGCGAAATTCGGTCTGACACTGAAATCTTTGGGTTGTTTGCCCACTGCGGGTAACGCCTTCGGCTAAGCGCAACACTTACAGCGTTGCCATGAAGGTGGGGGGCGTGTACCCAGGGTAGCGTGCTTCCGCCCGCAACCCTGGGCTGGGGAAACGCAACACCTACAGCGTTGCTGCTGCTTGTGGTGCCCCTCTTTAACTCTCCCCAAGGGGCGAGAATGCTAACCTGGTGAGTTACGCATAGTTATTGGTGAAAAGGTGGGGTGTGAGGCGTGATAGAACTCCGTTCTGGGACAACGCTGTAAATGGTGGTGCTTGTGGGGGATATTTCCAGGTCTTTTATCCTCTGTTTGCTTTAACTATTAAGGGATGGAGATAAAGACAAAAAGCCGTGGTGGCTGTTGTCGGCTTCGCCTTATTGGGGCTGATGGTGACGCCAGTCAGAAAACAAGTTTTCCTTCTTGTCATCACCGTCATCACCAATGTCATGCGTTGCATGACGACAACAGCCATCACGGTTCAAAAAAGCGGCCATCGGCCGTTCAAAAAGTCCGCCTTTGACGGTGAAAAACAGCTGCTTGCGGTGCCCCTCTCTAACTCTCCCCAAGGGGCGAGAATGCCAACCTGTTGTGGTCCTTCCCCAAAGTGGCCGCTCTCACCTTCTGTTCGGCGTTGATTATATTGGAATTTTAGCTTTATAGCAATGGGGTCATATAAACTGGCACTAACAGCACGTTCCCGTCTTTATGAAAATCTTTCGTATAAAGTAGATATGGCTGGTTTATTCTATCTGAATATTTGAGACAGAAAGCATCTAACGATGCATGAGTCTTATATCCAGACGATTTTACTTCAATGGGGCAAAGTTTGTTGCCTCTTGACAAGAGAAAGTCTACCTCATAAGAATGGGTGTCGTCTTTGGGGAAGGTATAGTAAAACAGTTTGTTGCCAGATGCACGGAGCATTTGTGCAATTAGATTTTCATATACATATCCCAGATTGGCTGACAATTTGTCGTTGAGCAGTTTCTGGTATATGATATTTTCCGTAAAATCCTTATCCCAAAATGCCATTGTCACAAACAATCCTGTATCACCTATATATAATTTATATTTTCCATAATCGGCTGTCAATGACATTCCAACATTGGGGTCATCTGCATGATAAGCCACGTTGACAGTCTTGCTGTCTTCCAGGCAAAGAATCATCTCGTCGATTTTGTCAGCACCCGTTTTTCCAATTACAGGTGTAGGTTGGTAGCGCAATAGATTACGGCTTAGCTGTGAGGGTATAGCCATAAATAGTTTCGAAATTTTCCCCGTAGGGTCTATTTTTCTAAAATCATCTGCATACAGTTGTATAATCTGTCGTTTTACCATATCAACTTGCTGCAAATTGTTTGTATCTAAATAGGCGTTGATAGCTTGTGGCATTCCTCCAACCAACAGATACAATCTCAATTCGCGCATTTTCTGACGATTTAAGCCATCGCCTAATGGCATTTTCTTTTCAAAGAACTTACGCATCAGTGGCATTGTTGTCTCATCACTCATTGCCCATCGAAACTCTTCATAGTCCATTGGGAACATCTCAAGTCGATATTCTTCACTGGGTATGCTAATATCTTTGGTATTCTTTCGAATACTAATAAGGGAACCTGTTTCAATATAATCGTATCTGCCATCCTTTATCAAGTATTTGATTGCTTGTCGAGCTTTAGGGCATTGTTGTACTTCGTCAAAGATTATCACAGACTCTCTTTCGTACAATGTGGTCTTATAAATATTCTGCAAGAACAAAAAAATATAATCCATGTCCATCAAGTTGTCAAAGAGTCCCTTGACTTCTTTTGAGGCTTCATTGAAGTCTATCAAAATGTATGAGCGGTATTCCTTTTGAGCGAATTCTTCTACAATGGTAGACTTACCTATACGCCTTGCTCCCTCTAAAAGCAAGGCTGTTTTGCCTTTAGATGTCTCTTTCCATTCTTTTAGTTTGGAATAGATTTTACGCTTGAATATTACATCTGACATAATTCCCTTTTTGCCCTCAAAGTTACATGAAAAATCCCTGATACCAAAATTTATTATGGCAAAATACGGTCTGATACCAAAATCTTTTTTGTGGATTTATGCCCTAATACCAAAATCTTTTGTAGCGAAATTCGGTCTGACACTGAAATCTTTGGGTTGTTTGCCCACTGCGGGTAACGCCTTCGGCTAAGCGCAACACTTACAGCGTTGCCATGAAGGTGGGGGGCGTGTACCCAGGGTAGCGTGCTTCCGCCCGCAACCCTGGGCTGGGGAAACGCAACACCTACAGCGTTGCTGCTGCTTGTGGTGCCCCTCTTTAACTCTCCCCAAGGGGCGAGAATGCTAACCTGGTGAGTTACGCATAGTTATTGGTGAAAAGGTGGGGTGTGAGGCGTGATAGAACTCCGTTCTGGGACAACGCTGTAAATGGTGGTGCTTGTGGGGGATATTTCCAGGTCTTTTATCCTCTGTTTGCTTTAACTATTAAGGGATGGAGATAAAGACAAAAAGCCGTGGTGGCTGTTGTCGGCTTCGCCTTATTGGGGCTGATGGTGACGCCAGTCAGAAAACAAGTTTTCCTTCTTGTCATCACCGTCATCACCAATGTCATGCATTGCATGACGACAACAGCCATCACGGTTCAAAAAGCGGCCGTCGGCCGTTCAAAAAGTCCACCTTTGGCGGTGATAAAATAGCTGCTTGTTGTGCCCCTCTCTAACTCTCCCCAAGGGTGAGAATGCCAACCTGGTGTGGGTCACATTCTGGATGTGTGGGATGGATGGAGCATGAGTCTCGTCGTATTCTGAACCTGCGTAGATGCTCTATATACCTTATTATATATGTGCCTCTCTGCATGGGTGGGGGAATCTATGGCGTGTCCTTGTAAAGTGCAGGTGGTGAAAGATATCGTAGAAGATATACTCTTATGGGGTTTATCTTGTCTGGGTATGAGTGGCTCGTGAGGGGACGGTGGTTAGGGCTCTTGTGGCGTGAAAAGAAAAACTCCCAAAGTCCTAATGGGCCTTGGGAGTTGTCATCATATTCATGATATGGGTTCTGTCATTAGAATGGCAGGTCGTCATCGCTGTTGCTCTGCTCGGGCTGGGGTGGGAATGGGGCGTTGGCGGGCTGCTGAGGCGCTGCGGGAGCGGCCTGGGCTGCAGGGGCTGCGCTAACGGTGTTGGGGTCGACCAAGCGAACGTCGAATGCGCGGATATTGTTGAACCAACGGCCATTATACTCGTGAGCATCAATGTCGAAAGAAACATTGACCTCCTGGCCTAACTGTATGTTGAAACGAGTGAGACGCTCTTCGCCAAATACATCGAATACCATCTTGCGAGGGAAGCTGTCGTGGGTTTCGATTACAAAACTCTGACTCTTCCACTCTCCACGTGCTGAAACGCCGCTGCGTGCGGGCAGCACTGCGATTACCTTACCTTGTAGTTCCATTTTATAATTATATATTTGTTTTCGAGATTATTATCTTCCGCGAAATTACTAAATTTTATGAGAAAGACGAAAATATTTGCCTATTTTTTTGCACCGCAAGCAGCTTTTTTGTATTTTTGTGCCTATATTCAATTAAAAACCATATAAATAATATAGGCATGGAATTTACAATATCTAGCAACGCTCTTAGCAGCCGTTTACAAACCCTGGCAAAGGTTATCAGTAGTAAAAACTCACTCCCTATACTGGAATGTTTCTTGTTTGAGGTGAACAATGGTTCGCTGACGATTACTTCGTCGGACAGCGAAAACATGATGAAGTCTACTGTGGCACTGGACAGTAACTCTGGAGAAGGGGCTTTTGCCATTCAGAGCCAGACCATGCTTGACGCTGTGAGAGAGTTGCCCGAGCAGCCTTTGACAGTAGTCGTTGATACCGAACTGGCTACAATCAAGGTGATATATCAGGGCGGTGAATATAACTTTACCATCATGGGCGCTGCAGAATATCCCAAGATGCTGACGATGCCTGAGAATGTCAATGTAATCACGATTGATTCGGGCGTGCTGGCTGCCAACATAAACCGTTCGATATTTGCCACTGCGCAGGATGAGCTGCGTCCGGTGATGAATGGTATCTACTTTGACCTGACTCCGGATGCGTTGGCTATCGTCGCCAGTGATGGACACAAGCTGGTGCGTAACAAGAACTTCATGGTGAAGAGTGATTCTCCTGCCGCCTTTATTCTCCCGAAAAAGCCAGCCAACCTGTTGAGAAGTGTGCTGGGCAAGGATGGCAGTGATGTTGTCATCAAGTTTGATGGACGAAATGCCGAGGTAACCTTCGACGAGGGCGTGCTGACATGCAGACTGATAGAGGGACGTTATCCCAACTACAACTCGGTGATACCTGTAGCCAACCCCAATCAACTTACGATAGATAGAAAGGCTCTGCTGAGTGCTCTCAAGCGCGTATTGCCTTTTGGTAGCAAGAGCAGCCAGTTGGTGAAGTTCAAGTTGGACGCAGGCAGTCTGGTAATCTCGTCAGAGGATATAGACTATGCAACCAAGGCTCGTGAGACTATCCTCTGTGACTATGCAGGACAGAAGATGAGCATAGGATTCAAGGGCAGTTCGCTGACAGAGATTTTGAGCAATCTGGACAGTGAGCAGGTTACGGTGGAACTCGCTGATCCCAGCCGTGCCGGTATCATTGTACCTACAGAACAGCCCGAGAATGAGGATGTGCTGATGCTGCTCATGCCGATGTTGCTGAACGATGCAAACTAATAGTCAGAACCCACTATAATATATAGTAATAGTGAAACTTAATATCACAAAACCGCTGGTAGTCTTTGATTTGGAGACTACCGGCTTGGATATTGTAAAAGACCGTGTCATCCAGATATCGTATATCAAGGTGACGCCGGATGGACGGGAAGAACGAAATAATATCTTTGTCAATCCTCAGCGGGTAATCCCTGATGAGGTGGTAGCGCTTACGGGCATTACCAACGAGATGGTGAAGGATGCCAAGACATTCAAGGAGATTGCAGCCAATCTGAAAGACGCGTTTGCGGGGTGTGACTTTGCCGGATTCAACTCAAACTTTTTTGATATTCCCATGCTTGCCGAGGAATTCCTTCGTGCGGGCGTGGACTTTGATTTCTCCAAGGCCCGTCTGATAGATGCGCACAGTATCTTCTGCAGAATGGAGCGTCGGAGTCTGGCTGCTGCCTATCAGTTCTATTGCGGTCGCAAGATGGAGGATGATTTCCCTCCGCATCGTGCCGATAATGACACTGAGGCTACCTATCGGGTGCTGATGGCTCAGTTGGACAAGTATAATCCAGAGACGGCCGATGATCCTGAAAAGGTGTTGCACAACGATATGGATGAGTTGGCAGCCCTGTCAAAATCGAATGACAATGTGGACTTTGCTGGCAGAATCGTGTGGAAGGACATGGTCGATGCCAATGGCAAGCCGCTGCTCGATGGTGAAGGCAATCCGCGCAAGCAGGAGGCTTTCAATTTTGGTAAGTACAAGGGTTGGTATGTGACAGATGTGCTGCGCAAGGACCCAGGTTATTACAGTTGGATGCTGTCGTCTGATTTTACGAACAACACCAAGCAAGTGCTCACGCGTATCCGTATGCGTGAATTTATGAACAAGAAAGGATAGTGGGCAGTAATCTCGGCATATTGATACGGACATTTACGCGGAGAAATCGCTTCTGGATGAAAGGCGTGATGGTGATGGGCTACATCATGATAATGCTGGCGGCAATGCCGGCAAAGGCTCAGGAACTCAATGCCAAGATAGTCATCAACCGTTCGCAGATACAGGGAACGGATGCCAGCGTGTTTGATGAATTGCAGAAGCAGTTGGAGCAATTTGTCAATGAGCGGCAATGGACCAATCTGCATTTTCAGAAGAATGAGCGTATTGTATGCAATTTCAACATCACTGTAACCAAATATGACGCTTCGTCGAATATCTTCACTTGCAAGGCGCTGATACAAGCCAATCGTCCGGTATATAATTCGGCTTATACTACCACTCTTTATAACAATACTGACAACAACTTCAACTTCGAATATGCCCAGTTTGATCAAATTGTCTTCACTCCAGACAATATTGACAATCAGCTTACTGCGCTGTTTGCCTATTATGCTTATCTGATAATCGGTATCAATCTCGACAGTTTTGCTGCCATGGGTGGTGACGAGGTGCTGCAACAGTGTATGAATGTTGCCAATAGTGCGCAAAATCTGAATTATCCCGGATGGAAAGCCTTTGATGACAGTCGAAACAGGTATGCCTTTATCAATGATTATCTGGATGGAGGTATGCGCCCGTTCCGACAGTTTCAGTATGACTATTACCGTACCGGGCTTGACGAGATGGCTGGCAATGCGGAGCGAGGACGTGCCAATATAACCAAGGCGATGGAGCTGTTGAAGAACAGTCATGATAACAAGCCGCTGAGTCTGGTTCCGCAGATATGGACGGACTACAAGCGGGATGAAATTGCCAATATATATAAAGGTAAGGGAACGCCCAAGGAGAAGGAAACAGTATACGACATTCTGTTTGGTATCAACGCCAGTCAGAATGCGGCATGGGATAAAATTAAGGAATAATGTTAAGACATTTATATATAAAGGATTTTACGCTGATAGACCAGCTTGACATTGATTTCTTTCCAGGTTTCTCGGTAATCACTGGAGAAACGGGAGCGGGAAAGAGCATTATCTTAGGCGCATTGGGTCTGCTTTTGGGTAATCGTGCTGATGTCAAGCAGATAAAGAACGGTGAGAAGAAGTGTGTCATTGAGGCACATTTTGATTTGGCCGACAGTCATCTGGAGCGTCTGTTCTCTGACAATGATATAGACTATGATGCACAGGACTGCATCCTGAGAAGGGAAATCAATGCCAATGGCAAGAGCAGGGCTTTTGTCAATGATTCACCCGTATCGATTGCTGTTCTCAAGGAATTGGGCGAGCACTTGATAGACATACATAGTCAGCACCAGAACCTGCTCTTGCAGAAGGATGATTTTATGCTCGGCATTGTGGACGTAGTGGCCAAGAATGGCGAGGTGCGTCGTGCGTTTGCCGAGGCATACGAAGAGCAGAAAACGTGCAAGCGTGAATTGGATGACTTGACACAGCAGATAGAAAGAGATAGGCAGAATGAAGATTTTCTGCGTTTCCAATATCAGGAGTTGGCCAAGGATGAATTCAAAGAAGGCGAGCAGGAGCAGTTGGAGCAAGACAGTGAGATGCTGGCTCATGCAGAAGAGATAAAGCAGGTGCTCTTTGATGCGAATAACGTGCTGACTGACGAAGACAACAATGTGGCGTCTATCCTGAAGAACATCGCTTCCAATCTGAATTCGATAGAATCGGTATATGCGCCAGCTCGGGAACTGGCTGCGCGTGTGGAAAGTGCTTATATCGAAATCAAAGATATAGCCGACGAAATCAATGGGGGAGGAGAGAAGATTGAGTTCAATCCTGCCTTGTTGGAGGAAATCAACGGCAGGCTGGATAGATTGTATGCTCTGCAACAGAAGTATCACCTCGGTTCGATAGAAGAACTGAATGAACTCAAGCAGAAAATCGCTGACCAACTGGGGCTTATTGACAATGGTTCGGATGAGCTGGATGCGCTTAAGGAACGATATGAGCGGGCATACAAAGAATGTCTGGTAAAGGCGAAACAGTTGACGCAGACACGCGAGAAAGCGGCGAGAACTGTGGAAAAGGAACTTAAGCAACGTCTGGTGCCATTAGGAATCCCCAACGTGAGATTTGAGGTGTCGATGGAGGAAAAACCCTTGAGTGCTGATGGCGCCGACAAGTTGCAGTTTATGTTCAGTGCGAACAAAAACAGTCTGTTGCAGCCCATATCGCAGATAGCCTCGGGCGGCGAAATCGCCCGCGTGATGCTCTCGTTGAAGGCGATGATTTCGGGAGTAGTCAAGTTGCCCACCATCATCTTTGACGAGATTGATACGGGCGTGAGCGGTCGCGTGGCCGAGCAGATGGCTTCGATTATGAAGGAGATGGGCGACAAGGACCGTCAGGTCATCAGCATTACCCATCTGCCACAGATTGCTGCCATGGGAACGACCCATTATAAGGTTTCCAAAGAGGATTATCGTGATGTGACGTTGAGTAGGATGACAAAACTTACAGATGACGAGCGAATCAAGGAAATCGCTCAGATGTTGAGCGGCAGTGACATAACTCCGGCCGCGATAGAAAATGCAAAATCCCTATTAAGAATATGAAGAAAATCATTTATATAGCTTTTGCACTCTTGGTTGCAACCAATTGTAGTGCGCAGATAGAGAGTGCCGCCAAATCGGTTTTCTCTCTGACAACCTTTAAGAAAGATGGTACCTTGCTTGCATCAACCCATGGCGTGTTTGTGGGAGATAAGGGCGAAGCGATAAGCTCTTGGAAGCCGTTTGTGGGTGCCGACAGTGCGGTGGTAATCGATGCCAATGGCAAGCAATCGGTAGTAAGTGCGCTGATAGGTGCCAACGAGTTGTACAATGTCTGCAAGTTTAAGGTGGATGGCAATACACGGCCTGCTTCTGTAGCAACCGCAGCCAGCAAGAAGGGTGAAAAGGTATGGATATTGCAGTATTCGGTCAACAAGCCCCTGATAGACCAGCGCAATGTGCAGAGCGTGGAGCCGTTTATGGAGAAGTATGCCTATTATCTCTTCTCGTCTAATATCGATGAGAGTGCCGATGGATGTCCTGTTGTCAATTCCAAAGGTCAGGTGATTGGTGTCATCCAGATTTCCAAGGATGGACAGCAGATTGTGGCTACTGATGCCAATTTCATGAACGATATGACTGTGGAGAACGGTCTGGCCATAGCCAATCCTGTGCTCAAACAATCGTTTATCCCTATCGACTTTCCCAAGAACCATGAGCAGGCTGCGGTGATGTTGACTCTCACAGCAGAACAGAGAGATACGCTGATGTATAACAAGTACGTAAAGGCTTTCATCCAACGTTTCCCTGGTTATGTGGAAGGCTATAATGCGCTGGCCAACAGACAGCTGGCCAAGGCTGATTTCTCTGGAGTTGATGCTACCATCAAGACTGCCCTTGAGAAAGTTGTCAAGAAGGAGGATGTACATTCGGCCTATTCCCGTCTTATATATAGCAAGGTTTCCAATCTTCCAGACAGCATCTATCCTTCCTGGAATGCGGATAAGGCGCTGGAGGAAGCCAATAAGGCGTATGATATAGACCACCAGCCTCTCTATGTGCATCAGCAGGCTTTGGCTTATTTTGTGAAGAAAGACTACGCTACTGCCTACGACAAGTTTATGGAACTCACCAAGACCCCTATTCGCAATGGCGACCTCTTCTATAGTGCCGCTCAGTGCAAAACGCAGATGAAGGCTCCCGATGCAGAGATTGTAGCCCTCTTGGACAGTGCTATAGCTGTCTCTCCCCGGCCACTGAATTTTGTGGGTGCGCCTTATGTGCTTGCTCGTGCTACACATTATTATAATATAGGAGAGTATCGTAAAGCGGTGATAGATTTCAATCAGTATGACTCGTTGATGCAGGGTAGGCCGATTACCAGCAATTTCTACTATATCCGTCATAAGGCAGAAATGGAAATCCATCAGTATCAGCAGGCGCTCAATGATATGGACCGTGCCATATTGCTGCAGCGTGATTCTCCAACCCTGTGGGCAGAGAAGGCTTCGCTGCATTTGCGCTTCAGCCAGACCGACAAGGCAATCCGTAGTGCAGAAATCTGTACACAACTTGCACCTGAGTATGCCGATGGATATATCTTGTTGGGCGTGGCCAATATGGTGGCAAAGAATAAGGAAGAAGGAACCAAAGCTCTCATGAAAGCCAAGGAATTGGGAGATGAAAGAGCTGATGAGTATTTGAAGAAATATAAGTAAATATTTGGAAATATCAAGCAAATTTATTAACTTTGCAGCCGCAAAAAGGATGGTTCCGTAGCTCAGTTGGATTAGAGCAACAGCCTTCTAAGCTGTGGGTCTTGGGTTCGAACCCCAACGGAATCACTTAAACTCCCAACGGAATCACTTTGTGACCCCATGCGGGTCACATTGGAACAAAACAACGTCAAAGAGGATTCTACTTCGGTAGTATCCTCTTTGTTGCTTATATACAGTTAGTTACGAGCGAGTAACTTGAATTTCAGACAGTTATTTAGAGGACGAGCGTAATGTCTAATTAACGCAGCGGATTTGAACCTGGTGCTTGAATGATGACATAACGGGACACAACGATACATAAATGTGTGACACTTTGTGTGACACTTTTCTGAAATGTGTGACACTTTCAAAAAGCGTGTGACACTTTCAGCCACTAAATAGCTGGGATTGGTAAAACTACCAATTAAAAATTGTTAAACTCCCATTATTCTCATCTTCTCCACTTATTTGTCCGCTGTACTAAAACCTACTTTAACGATGAAGAAGGAATTGGTAGAGGTCGTCTTCGACCGTAGAAAAAACTCCGAGAAGAGGGGTTACGGATTTTTGGAAGTACAAGTTTATCTTGGACGTGCCACTCGTAAATACATTATGATTGGCAAGTATTCACCCGACGAATGGCAAGCTGCAGCAGCTTCGCCCGAAACACAAGCTCTGGTAGCAAAGTGTAAGAAAATTATTGCTGCGATGGACGTTCTTGATGAAGAGCGTACCTATGACAATTTCATGTATCACTTTAATGGCGAAGACAAGAAGCCAAAGGTGGAAGTGAAAGAGGAGAAACCCAAAGAGTCGGAGAAAAGTGGAAAGAGTTTTCTCGACTTTATGGAGGAAGCTCTTGCCAATGAGGATTTGCGCGAAGGCACACGCAAGCACAAGATATGTGCTATCGAAACCGTGCGCACATTCGGGAAACTCAACACCTATGGCGACTTGACTCCGAAGAACATCATCGCCTTTGACAACTGGCTGCATGATGGCACCCGTACCGATGTGACGTGTTACGGCTACCACAAGAAAATCCACAAGTGGGTTCGCCAACTTTATCAGATGGGCGAAATTCCACAGGATCCTTATCAAGTGGTGACGTTGAAGCGAGGCAAGTGCCGTGAACGTGAACCGCTCACCGAACTTGAACTGAAGCTCATGCGCAACTACAAGTTTGAAGGCAAACTTGCCAGGGTGCGCGACCTCTTCATCTTCGCAGCCTACACCGGTCTGTCGTTCTGCGACACACAGACCTTCGACTTCGAGAGCATGACGAAGAAGGAAGGCAAGATGTACTACATCGATGGTAGCCGTATCAAGACCGATACGAAGTTCTTCACGCCTATCCTCTCTCCTGCGATGAAGGTGCTTGAGAAGTACGACTACCAACTGCCTAAGATAAGCAACCAGAAAGCCAACGACTACCTTCATGTGATACAGATGGAGCTGCACTTCAGGCAGAAGTTGACTTTCCACGTGGCTCGCCACTCCTTCGCTACGATGGCGTTGGCTCACGATGTGCCTATAGAGAATGTGGCTCGTATGCTTGGGCACCAGGACATCAAGACCACACAGATTTATGCCAAGGTGCTGCGCACCACCATCGAGCGCCATGCCACAGCCCTGCAGCGTTCAATCAGCTAAGACACGATAGAATATACCCTTTAGTAACTGCGACTTTCCCGACTCATGGAAGGTGGCAGTTATTTTTTCGCATATATACCTCTGCCCACGTATGTAGAACAAAGCACGAGGATTGGGTATTGTGTCGGACAGGAAAGAGAAATGAAACTTCTGCTTTCCGTCAATCTTGTGCATTGACAAACGCATAGAATTGGCTATGCCGTCTTTCAATCGCAAGGTGAATTGAGTTCTGTTATACCCAAACGAGTCAGTAACCTCCACCTTATCTATTATAGGATGTGGCTGATTACCGCCGAAAAGATAATGTCCACTCCAAAAGCCGACATATATAACATCAAAGTATGCAGATGACTTCTCGGTTTCTCCTTTGCCAATCACATAGCTTGCAGTGCCTTGTGCCAAGTCTCCTGCATCATAGTCGACATCATCGTGATAGCGTACCGATGATAATTGCCCTTCATTGTTCGGTCTTTGTCCTATGTAGATGCCAGACGATGCGGAGCCAGAAGAGCCTGTACCATCTTCCGATATAGTCCATGTTTCTCTACTGCCCAACTCTCCGCAGTCGAGAAACATACAATTGCCATACTTGTCGTCAGTACCCTCTATCCATGCAGGAACGATTTTCAGTTCAATATCGTCAGCATCATTATCAACAAAATAATCTCCGAACTGATTTACAGGCATCAGACGGTTATAATACTTGTACCACTTTATACCATTATGCTTGCTGACAAATTCAGATTTGTAGCAGTACATTATAAAATAGGTATCAATCTCCTTGCAATAAAACAGTCTGTTTCCGTCACTTCCAACTGGATAGCCACGGCTGAAAGACTCGCTGTATCCATGTCCGCTATGCCCCGTAGACTTGTAATAACCGCTAATCTTCAACGTCATTGCCTTGTCAATCAATTCCCGAAATGTATCATAGACCAAAGCCTTTGACTTGTTGGCTCTTATAAACCAGTCGCACGAGTAATATGACCACAGAAGCGCATCATTATCAGCGTATTTCAAGTTAGCCGAAGCGATGTACTTGCTTTCATCTTCTTGCGACACCTCTGTTGTGTAAGAGTCCAAGACCTTGTTTAAGATTACCTCTCCTGCCGATTTTGCCAGACTATTAGAGAAATGAAACTCGATGCGCTTAGCCTTATGGTTGATATCAAAATCTCCGAAAAGGAAGTTTTCAAGATGCTCAAAAAACTCGTTCAATGTCCAATGAGGCAATGCAATGGCAAAGTTCCACGCAGCCCATGCAGCCGGAAGCGTATTGCAAATCAAGAGATATTTATATTGCGATTGCTCCAGTTCAGCAAAGTTCGCCTCATACCCCAATTGCGAACAAATACGCTTCAAGATATACAATAAGTATGGCTGGAAAGAAAGAGTACTTTTGACATTCTCGAAGCCAGTGATGAAATGGACGGATGTGGTAACAGCATTCTGCAGATTGCCGGAATAGTTGTTTACCCACGGCAACGGCACCCAGTTGTTCGTTGGATATGGTTTGAACGCTTCTGCTGCTATAAGATTATTGCGCTTGATAGGATATCCCAAATCCATTTCATTGAGATAGATATCGTCAAATGTCTCGTTAAAGTTCTGCTCGCTGCGACCCTCCAGGAATTGCGTTTTTACTTCTACGTCCGATATTTCCGTTATTGTGATGGAGCCAGACTTCATAAATGCACCATCACGTATGTCGCAGTCAAACACCACCTTCGACTTGATAACATCCGCTCTGTGGATGTGCCCGAAGATGGCAATGTTCCGTGCACATCCCTTTAGTGGGAACGTGATAGTCAAGGTGTAGCTGTCGCTACCCGTAAACAGACGGTTCTCGAAGATGAAGTCAAACGAAGTGTTCTTCTTCAAAAAAGCTTGTTTGCCATTGATTATTATTTCCATTTTTATTACTTTTGCAAAATGAAACATACGCTAATTATAATATTCGCAAGTTTGACACTTTTTGTTGCAAGTCTTGTCTTTATTGACTATTGGAATTTCGATTTTCCAAACTTGCTCATATTTCTTATTGCAAGTAGTGTCGTACTGTATATTTTAAGTAGATATGTGAAAGGTAAGTCAGCAAGACGAACACTTGCCACTTTATCATACATACCGCTTGCCACATGGATTTTGCTCCTAATATTCTTATTTATTGCTATGTATGTAATGACAATTGGCGAGGCTCACCATTAACCAGAGGTTACTCACTTTCTCCTACTCTTTGGTGTCTTGTTACGGATTAGTATGTCATACTCGTCCTGCGCCTGCTTGATGCCAGTGTCACCCGTGACCGTGTTCACCGTGACGAAAGGCTCGCTCAATCGCTTCTCCAACTGTTTCATCGTATCAGCATAACTCTGCATAGCCTTTGTGTTCTGCACGATTGCAGCTGTAGCCAGTCCGTCCGACTGCTGCTGCACGATGATAGGCTGTTGCTGTTGTGGCGTGCTATATGCAACAGGCGCAATAGTCCGACTAACATCATCTGCTCGTAAGGATCCGATGGTGTTAGTCCGCTGCGCATAGTCCAGGGCGTTGATGATGGGACGCGCAACTGGGTTGGCAAGCATCTCCTGCGATGCCACCCATTCCCCGGCATGAACCACGCCCACCTCTTGGAACTTGGAACCTTTCGGAGTGAAGCCACCCTTTGCATAGCCCTGGCTTTCACTCGCTTGCTGCTGCTTTTTGATTGCAGCAATCTGAATTGCTCCAGCAGCCACCGCCATTGCAGCAGCCACTGGTGCCAGGATATAACCCACAAGAGGGATAGCCGCTGCCGAGCCATACGCTGATATGGCGTTCTGTGCCGTCTGCGCCACCGCTTGAATTACCTGCATGGCAAACATCTTTTTGTTCGCCTCGTTCTTTTTCTTTGCCAGCTCCTTCTGCTTCTGCTCCTCGAGCTTCTTCACCTTGTAGTTGTTGCCCTCCGCTTGCGATATCTCCTTGTCATACCGCTTCTCGATGGCAGCCGTCTGTATCTCCAGTTCCGCCTGAATGAGCGAAGTCATGCCCGAAAATATTGAAGACATGCCCGATGTCAGCGTGTCAAAAGAGCCTTGCACCGCCTGTCCGAGGTCCGAGTTCAGCCACTCCGTGATGTCCTCCGTCATGTTTTCGAGGAAGTTCTTGCTCGTGTCGTTATACTCCTGGCCGTACTTCTTCGCCAGTGCCACCTTTGCCTTTTGATACGCTTCCTCAATGCGCAACTTCTCCTTAGCATCGTCGCCAGCAGCCTTTATCTCCTGTTTGAAAACCTCATCGAGGGCAGCACTATCTTTGGTGTATTTCTCCTTCTTCTCCGACTTGTTATCTCCGAAGTAGTCCTCTTTGATTTTGGCAAGCTCCTTCTGATGCTTCTTCTCGTTGTCCTCTACGGTCTTCTGATTACGCTTTTGGTTTTCAACGAGCTTATTCTGATAATTTTTCTGCGCTTGCAGCTGTTCCTTAGAACCGTCCGTGTAGACCTTCGTCAAACGACGCAGATGCTCCAACTCCATGAGTTCAAGCGCATCATCAAACGTTTTTTGGTCGACCTTGCCATCAATGTACCGCTGTTTCTCCGTAGCAACAAGCTCATTGTAATAGTCGTTCTCCTGCTTAGCCGACTGCACATTCTTGTCATCAGCGAGTTTCTTCTTCGCCTCATAGTATGATGCTTCAGCTTCCAACTTCTGTTCACTCGTAGCTTTGCCGTTCGCCATAACCTTCTGATTGTACTCAATATCAATCTCCGTCATACGGTTCGTGTACTCCTCGAAGTCCTCCTCACCTTTGGCATACGCAATACGGTTGAGAGCCTGCTCCCTGGTCTTCCAGTCCTTCTGCGGTTTCAGCACATCCTCAGTCTTCGTTTTCTTGTCCGTCTTAGGAGGCGTGTATGGAGGGTTCTGCGTCTGCTGTTCCTGCTTCTGTTCTTTCTTCGCTTCATTGAGCGCATCCTTCTTGATGTCTTCGCCATATATGCCTAAGATGTTCGCCTCACGCTGGTCAAGCTCCGCCAGGTCCTCCTTTGTATTGGCAAGCGCACGTCTGTTCGAGGCACGCAACGAGTTGACACCCAACTGCACCACCTTTCCCTCCTGACCCGGCATAACCGTTTCCGTCCTTGCCTCCATCTCATCCATGGCAACGACACGCTCCTGCCTCTGCTTTTCCAGGTTAAGGTCGACACGCTGCTTTCCGATATCACGCAACTTATCCTTAGCACCCTCAATCTCATACTTGCGAGTCAACGACTTCAAGTAATCATCAAGAGCTTTCTTATTCTCCTTATACTTGCCCGTGGTATCATCCAACTGGGCATTATAGTTCGGAATAATCTTGTTGAGCGCATCAATCGCCGTGTGTCTGTCCTTCAGCGACTGCGTTTCATCGCGAGCCACCGCAATAAGCGCATCAATCTTGTTCTTCTCGTCGATGATGCCCTCATGCCCACGCTTGCGTATCTCCAGCAAGTCCTTTTCTGCTTGCGACACCTCCGTCAACTTCTTGTATAGCTTATACAGAACCGCACCGAGAGCAATGGCTCCGGCTGCTATCGCACCATAGCCCGATGCGAGCAGAGCACCCTGCTTTTTGAGGTCCGACATCAGCCATGACTGTCGCACCCAATTGCCCTGCAGCTTGGCGAGGCCCATTTGAAGGAGCAAATGAGCTGCATGTAATGTAGCTACCGTTGTCTTGTATGCTGTTGTCGCAGCCTTGGAAATGACGAGCCACGCATAATGCGCCTTGAAAGCGATGTTCGAAGCGTTCACCGCAATCTTATAGGCAATGAAAGCAGCAGTCAGTGAAGCCAAAGTAAAAGCGTTCTCCTTGATGAACGTGATAGAAGTAGACATGAACTTCAACAACAACGTGGTGGAAGAGATGACATGCTTCATTATCGGCTGCAGCTGCTCACCGAGTGCCACCGCCATCTCCGTCACACCCTTGCGAGCTTTGTCAAGTCCTGCCTGCACCGTAGTATTCTGCACATTGAACTCATTTGTGACCGATGTACCCTCCGCAAACGCCTTAGTAGCTTCCTCCTGCTCCCACCGCACCATATCGAGGTTGCCAGCAAGAGCCGAAATCACCTGCGCAGCACGGGCACCATTCTCGCCCATATCCTTGAAGACTGGTGCCAGCACATCGATGTTGCCGAGTTCGTGAAGACGATCCAGCAACATAAGAAGTCCCTCGTTAGTACTCTTCTTCAGCGTTTCGTTGAACTCCTTAGCATTAAGTCCCGTAGCCTTGATGATTTTGTCGTTCTCCTTGAACATATCCATAATGACTTTGGAAACAGCAGTTGCCGACATCTCCACCGCCTGTCCCTGGCTATCCAGCACCGCAGCGAAGCCCATGATTTCCGGGATAGTCATCTTCGCCTGGGCACCCACGCCAGCCATGCGCTGTGCGAAGTTGGCGAGATATGGAGCCGATGCCGTGCAGTTCTGCGACAACTCGTTGATCACCGAACCCACGGCAAGCAAAGCCTTCTCTGTGCCGAGGCGTTCCTCGTCACCGAAGATGTTGGTAAGTTTACTCAATGTAAGCGTAGCCCCATCACCGAGGTCGTCCAACGCCACATTGATTTGGTCGGCAGCTTTCACGAAGCCCAAGACATCCTCCTGCGAAGTTTTGCCCAATCTTCCAGCTTCCTGCGCCAACTTATTCAACTCCTCACGCCCCGTTCTGGTGTCAATCTTCTGGAACTCCTCATTCAACTGCTCCACCTCCGAAGCGTTCATTCCCGTAAATTTGCGCACATTCGCCATCTCCTGGTCCATATCCGCAAAAGCGTTCACCGCCGAGCGTCCAGCCATGATGATACCCGTGATGGCAGCAGCGATGCCGGCAAGAGCAGTCTGCCAGTCGTTCAACTTTCGGTTCATCCGTTCCCACAGACTCTCATTTTCTCGCAGCTGCGAGTTCACTTTGGCAATCTCCGCCTTAACACGCTTGATAGCCTCACATTGTCTGTTCCACTCTTCGCTTCCCCGTTCAAGCCCATTAAGGTTACGTTTCAGCTGTGACAATGTGCGGTTCAGTTCCTTTGGCGAAGTTTCATTGAGTCGTTGCAGAACATGCTCGACCCCTTTAGCAGCATTTTCAATCTGCGAGATTTGGCGATTGGTTTCCTTCAGTTCACGCTTTAGCTTCGTGAGCTGCTGTTTGTTTCCTGCTGCTGCCGCTTTCTCAATGGCTTTTTCGAGGTTTGCAGCCTGAGATTTCAGTTTCAGGAGCATATCTTCCGCCTGTTTTCCGTTTACAGTGAGCGTAACGGTCGCATTGGTGTTTATATTCGACATACGTCTTTCAATTTTTATAGTTTAATGATACGCAAAAATAGCACCGCTCAAACACCACTCAAAAGACGAGAAATAAGGCAGTTTCGCCCGATTTAGGCACGCTGGCGCCGACAAAAACCGACGAAAATTAAGCGATAGAAAAACGAAAGGCTTGTGTATCAAGCCGTTAAGGGATTGTTAAGGGATATTCCCTTAACCCGTCTTGATAAAGACCCCCCGACCGCCCTGTCCTTGCTGACGGCTACGACCGCCCGACCTTTGCGGAATATGTAAACAAATGTTAATATTTGGCTTCTCACACTCGCAAAACCGCCTTAGTTGCGCCAAAAGGCGAAAAGGCAGAAAGTGACGAAAAAGGCTTGCAAGTTTCGCTGATGACAAAAGCGAGCCGAGGTTTCACGCTGATGCACAAACGCTCCGAGTTCCACGAAAAGCGAAGGTCTCGGCTTGAACAAATAAGGCTTAAACAAGCAAAAGGTTTCGGAAAAGCACCGAGTTTCGGCACGATATAGGGTTTCGGATGCGTCAAACGCTCTATTTTCTGCACTTTAAGCCTCCAAGCCGAGCAAACCGAAGGTCTTGCCGTACCACGAAAGGCTATTGGGTATCGGATGGGCATCAATGGCTTGCGGATGTTGCAATATATGCGAGAAAAAACGAAGGTTTCGGCTTCATACTGCGCTCTTTCGTGCTACTGAACCACCGCCCACCACACCAAGTGAGCCACCACGCCACGCCCGACCCATCGGGCGGTAATGCGGCAGTGGTGAGGGATAAAAAGGTAATGCGCCTGTCGGTCTTGCCCGACATTAGGCGCACTACCTTTTCTATCCCATACCTCTGCCATACCTATTTGAATAAGCGAGAGTGCTGTCAGACTTATAGCAATCTTGATTGCCATAAGTCAGACGGCTTTCTCGCATTGACAGACAATAGAAAGCATAGCTTTACCAAACCATGAAGGCGCAGCCTTATAGGAAACAGAAGGCTCTGCCTTACCCGAAGCGAATGGGTATGAAGTAGAATGTAATGAAGTGGTAATGTAGGACTTCTCCATGGCTCGTAGAGTCATAGAGAAACTCCGGAATGATAACGTAATGGAATGTAGCGCAATATCCTTTCGCAACAGTGGACGAAAGGATGTGGCACATAACGGACGGACACGGGAGTGGAGAGCCACTGCCTTTCGGCTGAAGAAGAGAAGATTGAGCGAAGCGAAATGAAAGGGATTGAGCGCAGCGAGATGATAGACAATAGAGCGCAGCTGCACGGACTTATGCGCAATGCAATGGAGCGTGTGTCCGTACCTATTAAGAAAGGTGAAGGGTGTGCAACACTATTCACCTTTGATGATGATAGATAGACATCTTTGATGTGCAAAAAAACAGAATGACATCGCAGATGTGGAGAAGAATGACGGAATGAAATGACGTGGAAAACGGATGACGCTTGCGTGTTGATGATTGACGAGGAGGTCAGACAAGCTCGCTGCAAGCGTTGCTTGTCTGGGTGATGCGTCAATCATGTGCGTAGGTGGTGCATTGTTCGGTGGCGAGGACTGGCGCAGCCGTGAAATTGTGGGGCGTGTAATGAAGTGGAGGGGCTTTGGGCTGCCGTGGAGAAATGTGTATGTTGCTTACCCCGTACCGTGACTCGTGTGCTTGCACTTTTCTCGAATGTATGGAGGACTATTCGACTTCAGGCGATTTGTCCTCCTCACATCCGAGAAAAAGAGACATGGTACGGATCAGGGAAGTGGCATACTTATTTTGCAACAGAAGCCCAAAGCGACGGAACGCAATGGAACACCCCACAATTTCACTTAGCCATGCAATGGCTTGTCCTCGCCACCGAACAATGCACCGTCGGAGCTGCCAGGCAATGAATTCGGGAGCCTGTGACCGAAGTGTCGTCGTCTGCCGGCGAGATAGCGACGGATAAAGAAAATGACGGCTACTGCCGTTATCATCATCAGGACGGCAATAGCGAGCTTTGCCGTGAAGGGAACAGAAGACCTTGACTTGATAATTTCCTGCGACTTGTCGGATGAAGACTGCTTCGCTATTGCAATGCTGTCTTCCACCTGCTGTGCAGCTGCGGACTCCTCCTTTTCCTCTTGGGAAAGGTGAAGTCCGTAGAGCTTGAGAGAGGACGGCTTGCCGTATCTTATAGCTGAAGGCTTGCCGTGGTAAGATGGAGGCTTTGCCTTGTCATTGGACAGGGGCTTGCCCGATGGATAGCTGAGGTCGGAACATTGAGGGGTTGCCGACGTGTCGACACCCCCGAATGTGAAGACGCAGCTATCGAATGAAAGGGCGGTAAGCCTCTGTAGGGAACTGAATGAAAGATTCTGAGCGGATCGCCATTGAGCTTGCGAAACGGCGTTTCGCTCACTTTCATTGGATGATGATGCTGTCTTTGTGCTCTTGCATGACAATACAAATGCACAAAGAATAAGGATTAGGATATGTTTCATATCGTAGGGTTTAGATGTTTGCATACTCTGCCGTGGCATCGAATGATGGGCACGCTTTGGCAGCGAAGTCGCGATGTCCTCGTATTTTGGCATTGGGGAACTGCACTCTGAGTTTACGAAGAAGTGCCACCAATGCGGATTTCTGCTCTTCCGTGCGAGAGTCCTTAGGGTGTTTGCCGTCGGCGGTCAAACCACCGATATAGCAGATGCCTATGGAATGGGCGTTGTGCCCTTGGCAGTGCGCTCCCACTTGTGCGAGCGGTCTGCCATGATGCACAGAGCCGTCGCGGTAGATGACGAAGTGATATCCGATGGAGGCAAAGCCTCGCTGCCGGTGCCAGCGGTCGATGTCTGCCGTGGTGAAGTCCTTGCCTTCAGGTGTGGCAGAGCAATGGATGATGATGAGGTCAATCTTGCGCATCCTTCTCCTCCTTCCGTTTCAGTTTGTCATCGAGGTACGAGCGTAGTTCTGCATACTTAGTCTGTATGTAGATAGTGACACCGAAGATAGACCCGGCGTAGATTAGACACTCTGCGAATACGCCCAGGACAGACTCGTGGATTTGTCCGGTGGGCGGTACGATGAATCCTGCGACAGCGAGGAGGAATCCTCCGATGAGCATAGCTATGGCAGATACAATCTGCACGTTTTCCTTAGTTTCTTTAGTCATAATGAATTGTCTTTTGAGAGTTAATATAAAGTGGTTATCTTCGCGATTGAGTTGTGGTCGATTGGACCATTGCTCTTTGGCAGCGTGGTGTCGCGAACACCATTTTGCATCCGAGCTGTGGTGGTCTCCTTACGGAGAAACCATGGCTCTTTTCGTTTACATACTGAAAATGAAGGTGAGTTTGTAATTGTTGCTACTATCAAATGTATCAGCCCTTGCAATTACCTTGAATTCAGCGAGGTTAGTTCGGAGTTCGCTGAACTGGAACGGACCGTAATCTTTAGACTTCTTGTAAAATCCGATGGCGAAGCGGAAATGGCGGTTGATGCCGAGAATGTTAAATGAACGTTTGCCAAAGTAAATGCGGACTTCCAAAAGCTGTTGCGTTTCGGGTTCGATGACGGCACGACAGTCGCTGAACAACACATTAGGCTTCGTAAAATACTTGCCATTGTTCAGGTCACCCTCCTTATCCAGACGGAAAGAAATCTCGTCGCCATTATTCACACTAATCTTTCGGTCGTCATAAAAGCGGTTCCAGCCACGTCGCCGTGGAAGATACTCACGCACACCGTTTTCATCCTCCTGCTTGCGACTTGTACGCACCGAGTGTCGGAAAATGACCGGTGTAAGCCCTTGCCGGATATAACGGTAGGCATCCTGTATCACAAGAGTACTGTCAGTGATGATACATTCAATGTGCATCTGCGTAGCTTGCTTCATCGTGGCAAACTTCTGAATGTCAGTCTGCAACGATTTTATCTGGGACGCAACTGATTTGAGGTCAGATTGAAGAACTTGTATGCTTTCAGCGTTGTTTCCGATTTCAATGTTGTTCTTTGAAATGCGCAGGCTCAGACTCTGAGTAGCCTTTTGAAAATTCACAAGAGCCTCCTGCACCTTATTTATAGAAGCGATGCATGAAGATAGCTCGGACTTGCATTTGTTCAAGTCCTGCACCTGCTGCGCACGCATGACACCGGCACGCTCGGTAGTGGCTTGGCGGATGAGAATGGAATTGTTTGCAATTTGATTGATTCCAGTAGAGAGGTTCGCCTTTCCCAACGTGAAGTACACGTTGTTGCGGTCGTCTGAACCGATGGTGAGCGATGTCAGCACATAGCCGATGCGTGCAAGATCCGAGCGCCAATTATCAAGGCGACTCACGTCCGTCTGCAGAGCAGCTTTTCCCAAAAGGTCAGCGATTTTCTGCAACAGTGCGCCCAGAACTTCGGGCGTTATAGCCTCTTCGCGCGTCTCGCTGCGAAATGAGGTAATGAGAGATGTGATAGATGAAATGTCAGCCATACTTTTGCTTGTTTTTAGCAAAGGTATGGCTGACTTTTAGATGGAGAAAAGACATTGTTAGTGATTATAGCGCACATACTTGTCGTCAAGTGCCTGGGCGACGACACCGACGAACTCATGAGCGATGTTGTCGGAGAGGAAGTCACGGAGGTTCATGACGGAAGCGTAGTACTTACGGCTGAACCAGGGTTTCTTTTTGCGCTTGCGTTCACGGCCGATGTCGCCCTTGTTTCCACGAGGAATCTCTTTACCAGTACCGAAGTTCTGCCAAAGGCCATATTCGAGGAAGGACTGGCTTAGTCCTAACTCAATGAAACGACCATCCGCACGGACAGGGAGTGACTTGGGACTATGGAGCAAACGTCCAGTGTCGATTACACCGAGGAGTGTCATTTGCTCACGCCATATTTTGAGCATTGTGTCGTTGAAGGCAAGAACGAACTTCTCACGTTCTTGCAGTTGTGGGTCATTGCCATTCTGTAGGGTCATAACGTAAATCGGTATAAGTGTCAACGGCTATTTGAAAGAAAGCACAGGCGCAGCCAGAGAAGAAGTATTGGTCGATTTCCTGAAAGGAAATGCGAGAGTCGAGATAGATATTATGCTGCTCCTGCTTCGTCTTTTCGAGGATGAGCTTGCTCATAAACTGTCGGAACAGCTCGCGCATGGTGTCCATGCACAGCTGGCGTGCAGCCATATCATCAATGGCGTGGCGCATGGCGAGGAAGACCGTCTTCACTCTTCGAGTGTGCGGACTATTGTTCACCTCGATATAGCCTTGGCTTATGTCGCTGACGGCGATGATAGCCGTGGCGGACTGCAGCTGCTGCAAGGCTTCCTCGAAGCCGTCGAGTCCGCTGACCTTTGCGAAGACAAAGTCATGGGCCTTGGCGAACTTGTTTGTTTCTATGAGGGATGCGAAGAAGGCTGTGGCATCCCAATTGATGTTCTTGTATGTCATTTCGTTTGTCGTTTGATGTCTTCTACTTCTTTAGCCTTAGCATCGAGTTCTGTGAGTGCTCGCCATGTGTCCATCGAGAGCACTGCTTCCTCTTTGGTGATGTCTCCACCAGTAAGTGCACGGATCTGTGCATTCATGGCAGTCCGCAGCACATCGCCGATGGGCGGTGCGTAGCCCAGTAGGTCTTCAGAAGAACTGGACATCGGCTGCAGGAAATGCGGAAACAGTCGGGAGAAGTAATGCTTCAGCGACGAGAACCAATAGAAGGCGTTGAGCAAAAGCGGTGTTGTCAGGTGTCGCGACTTGACCTTTGGGTACAGAAGCGTGGCGAGGTCTTTCAATAAGGTATCGTTCTTGGTGTGGAGAAAGCCCTGATAGTAGTTGTCGGCAGATATGAATGTCGAGAACGGCACGCCCTGGAAGTCGGCTTCGACGGCTTTGGCTCTTCCGATTTTTGTGATGCGAACCGGCAATGGTGCGAATTGTCGTAAGAAGTCCAATGAAGCCGTGGCTGCTTGCATTTGTCTGATGGTGAGCGTAGCCTCCTGCTTGGACGCTTGGCGGTGCTTTACGAGATAGCTGCCGTCATGCGTCTTGCACAACACTCTTAGGTCTGCCCATTTGAACAAACAGAGAGTGAGTATTTCTTCCATTGGCAGATCATGCGAGAGCTGCGTGAAGAAATACTGGAGTTGGCTGTCAGATAATGACTGCCAATCTTTGGGTAGGGATAAATTGAAAAATGCTTCCATACTGCGAAAGTACGGAAGCATTTGTATGGGGGA
>OHSO01000407.1_pt1 | contig 25228 bp, 20 predicted proteins | sample 1578651 | NCBI WGS metagenome assembly OHSO01 (sample SAMEA3879524, study PRJEB24766) | human gut metagenome | biome: human-associated habitat; feature: feces | place: USA | collected 1985/1987 | reverse complement strand
CCAACGAGCAGATCAAGCAGCAGCTCTACAAGCTCGCTTGCGACTATAGCGCCTCTCAGAGCGACGACGAGCTCGTCATCACACTCCAGGGTCTGAGCGAGAACATGATGCCCGCCCTGCGTATCGTCAAGGACCTCATCGACAACGGACAAGCCGACGAGGAGGCTTGGAAGAGCTATGTGGCCCTCGTGCTCAAGTCTCGCGCTGACAACAAGGCCAACCAGGAGGCCAACTTCTCTGCTCTCTTCAATTACGGCCGCTATGGCGAGTACAACCCCAACCGCAATACCATCGTGAGCGAGAACACACTCAAGTCGATGTCTGCCCAGACGGTGCTCGACTACGCCAAGGCCATCTACACCCAGATGCCCAACGTGCTCTACTACGGTCCCATGACTCTCGCCGACCTCAGCACGCAGATCGACAAGATGAAGTTCTACACGCCCGGCAAGGTGAAGTTCAAGATGCCGCGCCTGGTGCGCCCCTACAAGACGCAGGAGACGTCCAAGAACGAGGTGTATATCGCCCCTTACGACGCGAAGAACGTCTACATGATCCAGTACCACAACGCCAACCAGAAGTGGACGCCCGAGCGCGCCCCAATCATCTCCCTCTTCAACGAGTATTTCGGTGGCTCCATGAATGCCATCGTCTTCCAGGAGATGCGTGAGGCCCGTGGTCTCGCCTATAGCGCCAGCGCCTACTACGCTTCGCCCTCTCGCACGGACGATCCGGAGTACTTCTACACCTACATCATCACGCAGAACGACAAGATGGGCGACTGCATCCGCCAGTTCAATCTCCTGCTCGACTCTATTCCCGAGCGCGAGGCTGCCGTCGAAGTGGCACGCCAGAGTCTGATGAAGAGCATTGCCTCTTCCCGCACCACGAAATTTGGCATCCTCACCAGCTACTGGTACAACCAGAAGCGCGGTCTCAACTACGATCTGCGCCGCACCATCTACGAGCAGCTTCCGAAGATCACGCTCCGCGACCTCGTGGAGTTTGAGAAGGAGTACATGGCCGAGAAGCCTTACAGATATATCATCCTTGGCGACGAGAAGGAGCTCGACATGGACCTGCTGCAGAAGATTGGCCCGATCAAGCGTCTCTCTACCGAGGAGATCTTCGGCTACTAATTTCGAGCGTTGAACACGTCCGGAACGCATCCTCCCCTATGCGTTCCGGATGAGTCATCATAGAGCAAATTGTCAGACAAAAACATTGATAAAACATTTATGGCTAAAGAACCAGATTTCAAGTATGCGCCCATGTTCCAGTTGGGCAAGGACACAACCGAGTATCGCCTCCTTTCCAAGGAGGGCGTGTCGGTAGGCGAGTTTGAGGGCAAGCGTATCCTCAAGGTCTCCAAGGAGGCCCTGACACTTCTCGCCCAGCAGGCTTTCCACGACTGCGAGTTTATGCTTCGCCGCGCCCACAACGAGCAGGTGGCTAAGATCCTCACCGATCCTGAGGCATCAGAGAACGACAAGTATGTCGCCCTCCAGTTCCTCCGCAATGCCGAGACCTCCGTCAAGGGCGTGCTGCCCTTCTGCCAGGACACGGGCACGGCCATCATCCACGGCGAGAAGGGCCAGCAGGTGTGGACAGGCTTCGAGGACGAGGAAGCCCTCTCCCTCGGTGTCTATAACACCTATACGCAGGACAACCTCCGCTACTCGCAGAACGCCCCGCTAAACATGTACGACGAGGTCAACACGCGCTGCAACCTCCCCGCACAGATTGACATCGAGGCCGTGGAGGGCGACGAGTATCGCTTCATCATGGTCGCCAAGGGCGGCGGATCCGCCAACAAGACCTACTTCTACCCCATGACCAAGGCTACCATCCAGAACGAGGGCACGCTCCTGCCGTTCCTGGTGGAGAAGATGAAGAGCCTCGGCACGGCAGCCTGCCCGCCCTACCACATCTGCTTCGTCATCGGTGGCACGTCTGCCGAGAAGAACCTTCTCACCGTCAAGCTCGGCAGCATCAAGTACTATGACAACCTGCCCACCACGGGCGACGAGACAGGCCGCGCCTTCCGCGACATCGACCTGGAGGAGAAGCTCCTCAAGGAGGCCCACAAAATCGGTCTCGGTGCCCAGTTTGGTGGCAAGTACCTGGCCCACGACATCCGCGTGATCCGTCTGCCGCGCCACGGTGCCAGCTGCCCCATCGGTATGGGTGTGAGCTGCTCCGCCGACCGCAACATCAAGGCCAAGATCAACGCCGACGGTATCTGGCTGGAGAAGATGGACGAGAACCCCACGGAGCTCATCCCCGAGGAGCTGCGCAACCCGGGTGAGGGTGGCGAGGGCATCGTCATCGACCTCGACAAGGGTATCGACGCCGTGCGCGCCGAACTGACGAAGTATCCGGTCTCTACCCGCGTGAGCCTCAATGGCACGATCATCGTGGCCCGCGACATCGCCCACGCCAAGCTCAAGGCTGCCCTCGACAAGGGCGAGGAGCTGCCGCAGTATTTCAAGGATCATCCCATTCTCTATGCCGGTCCCGCCAAGACGCCGGAGGGCTTCCCCTGTGGCTCTATGGGCCCGACGACGGCCAACCGCATGGACCCCTACGTGGATGAGTTCCAGGCCCACGGCGCCTCGCTCGTCATGATTGCCAAGGGCAACCGTACCGACATGGTGACGGAGGCCTGCAAGAAGCACGGCGGATTCTACCTCGGCACCATCGGTGGCGTGGCTGCCGTCCTCTCCAAGGAGTGCATCACGAGCATCGACTGCGTGGCCTATCCCGAACTGGGAATGGAGGCCATCTGGAAGATCACGGTCAAGGACTTCCCCGCCTTCATCCTCGTCGATGACAAGGGCCACGACTTCTTCAAGGAGTTGAAGCCCTGCAAGTGCCAAGGATAATACGCGGTGATTGATAAGTAAAACCACAATAGTTTATTAGTAGGGGCGGTCGCTGACCGCCCTTATTTTTTATCTTCTGCCAACTTTCGATATTTTCGCCTTTGTTGTATTGGTTTTTCCCTTCCAAGCAGGCCGTATTGCCTCAATACAAACTACCCTATCACGCCATTTTGCGTATGAACCATTAGGCCCAAGGAAAGTTTTGTATGGCAACGTTTGGTAGTTTGGGGGAAAATATGTAAATTTGCGCCTTAAATATCACAAAAAAGTAAGAAAAGCAGAACAGGCTTATGGCAAAGAGATTTCCGGAGTACAAAGGTTTAGACCTTGTAGGCACCAACAGACGGGTGCTCGAAGCGTGGGAGAAGGACGATATTTTCCACAAAAGTATCGACGAGCGTGAAGGCGAGCCGAAGTTTATTTTCTTCGAAGGCCCTCCCTCGGCCAATGGCCATCCCGGCATCCACCACGTCCTGGGCCGCTCCATCAAGGACACATTCAACCGCTACAAGACCATGTGCGGATACCAGGTGCGCCGCAAGGCCGGCTGGGATACCCACGGACTGCCCGTGGAGCTCAACGTAGAGAAGGAGCTGGGCATCACAAAGAAGGATATTGACAACAAAGCCTCAGACAAGTATATTTCCACCGTAGATTACAACCGCCATTGCCGCGCCGACGTACTAAAGTTCACGGCCGAATGGAGCAAACTGACCAAGGAGATGGGCTATTTCGTCGATTTGGAGCACCCTTATGTGACCTACGACAACAAGTTTATCGAGACCCTGTGGTGGCTCCTGAAGCAGCTCTACAACAAGAACCGTCTCTACAAGGGCTACACCATCCAGCCCTACTCCCCCGCCGCCGGCACGGGCCTTTCGAGCCATGAGCTGAACCTTCCCGGCTGCTACCGCGATGTCAAGGACACCTCGGTGACGGCCCAGTTCACCATCCGCGACCCGAAGGAGAGCTGGACGAAATGGGGCAAGGCCGTCTTCCTGGCCTGGACCACCACGCCCTGGACGCTGCCCTCCAACGTAGCCCTCTGTGTGGGCCCACGCATCGACTATGTCGCCGTGGAGACCTACAACCCCTATACGGCCGAGAAGATCACAGCCATCGTGGCCGAGCCGCGCCTTGGAGCTTATCTGAAGCCCGAGGGCGAAGTGGCCGTGGGCGCCGACATGCCCGCCTACGAACGTGGCGACAAAGTCGTGCCCTACCGCATCATCGACCGCATGAAGGGCGCTGACCTCGTAGGCATCCACTACGACCAGCTCATGCCCTGGGTGAAGCCGACGGAGAAGCTCGACGACTACGCTTCGGAGCAGGTGAAGGCCTACGCCGCCGCCCATCCCGACCAAGTCTTCACGGGCGAGAACGGCAAGGATCGTTTTGTAGAGATGACCTCCGCCGCCTTTGTCGTCATCCCTGGCGACTACGTCACTACCGAAGACGGTACGGGCATCGTCCACACCGCCTCCACCTTTGGTGCCGACGACGCCAAGGTCTGCCGCGACGCTGGCGTCCCGGGCCTCTACCTCGTCAACAAGCAGGGAGAGACGCGCCCGATGGTCGATCTCTTGGGCAAGTACTACGCCATCGAGGACCTCGACGCCCACTTCATCGATCGCTGCGTCGATAAGGCCGCCTACGGCCACCATGCTGGCGACTACGTGAAGAACGCCTACGACCCGCGCTTCAACGAAGGCGGCAAGTGGGACAAGGAGGCTTCGGAGAAAGCCGAAGACCTCAATATCGTGATCAGCCTGGAGATGAAGATGGAGGGCACGGCCTACAAGATCGAGAAGTTCACCCACAACTATCCCCATTGCTGGCGCACGGACAAGCCCATCCTCTACTATCCGCTCGACAGCTGGTTCATCCGCGACACCCTCGACAAGGAGCGCATGGTGGAACTCAACAAAACCATCAACTGGCAGCCTGCCTCCACGGGTACGGGCCGCTTCGGCAACTGGCTCGAGAACCTCAACGACTGGAACCTCTCGCGCTCCCGCTTCTGGGGCACACCGCTCCCGATTTGGCGCGACGAGGACCGCAACGAGAAATGCATCGGCTCCGTCGAGGAGCTCTACAACGAGATAGAGAAGGCCGTCAAGGCAGGCGTGATGAAAGAGAACCCGCTTAAGGTCCGCGGCTTCGTGGTCGGCGACAACGCCCAGGAAAACTACGACCGCATCGATCTCCACCGTCCCTATGTGGACGATATCGTCCTCGTCAGCGACACGGGCAAGCCCATGCACCGCGAGAGCGACCTCATCGACGTGTGGTTCGACAGCGGCTCCATGCCCTACGCCCAGCTCCACTACCCCTTCGAGGGCGAGCTCAATGCCGAGAAACTCGCTGCCACGGGCAAGAGCGAGGCCGAATACCGCGACCAGCTCATCCACTCCTGCTACGAGGGCACACCCGTGCCGCCCGCTTTCTTCCCCGCCGAGTTTATCAACGAGGGCGTCGATCAGACCCGCGGCTGGTTCTTCACGCTCCACGCCATCGGCACGATGGTCTTCGACAGCGTGGCCTTCCGCAACGTCATCTCCACAGGCCTCGTCCTCGACGCCAAGGGCAACAAGATGTCAAAGCACGTGGGCAATGTCGTTCCACCCTTTGAGATGATCGAAAAGTATGGCGCCGATGCCGTCCGCTTCTATATGATGACCAACTCCGAACCTTGGGACAATCTCAAGTTTGACGAGAATGGCGTCGATGAGTGCCGCCGCCGCTTCTTCGGCACGCTCTACAACACATACAGTTTCTTCGCCCTCTACGCCAACGTGGATGGCTACGATCCCAAGGACGCCCAGCTTCGCGCCGACGCTCCCGAGATCGACCGCTGGATCATCTCGCGTCTCAACACGCTCGTCAAGGGTGTGACCCGCGAACTTGACGGCTATGATCCCACGCGCGCCGGACGCCTCATCGAGCAGTTTGTCAACGACGAACTCTCCAACTGGTATGTGCGCCTCAACCGCAAACGCTTCTGGGGCAAGGACATGAGCGACGACAAGCGTTCGGCTTATGACACGCTCTACACTTGCCTGATGACCGTGGCCCACCTGCTCGCCCCGTTTGCCCCGTTTATGAGCGACGAGCTCTACCACGACCTCGGAGGCCAATTGGAGAGCATCCACCTCGACCGCTGGCCGAAGGCCGACGAGGCCCGCATCGACGCCGACCTCGAGGCCCGTATGGACATGGCACAGAAAATCACCTCGATGGTGCTCGCCCTGCGCCGCAAGGTCAACATCAAGGTGCGCCAACCGCTGGCCCAGATCATGGTGCCCGCCATCGACGAGGAGCAGCGCCGCCATATCGAGGCCGTGGCCGCACTCATCAAGAGCGAGGTCAACGTGAAGGAACTCAACTTCGTTGAGGGTGAGGGACTTCTGGTCAAGAAAGTAAAGTGCAACTTCCGCGTCATGGGCAAGAAGTTTGGCAAGTTGATGAAGGGAGTCGCCGCCAAGATGAACACCCTCTCCCAGGCCGAGATCGCCCAGCTGGAGCGCGAGGGCAGCATCGGCTTCGAGGTCGAGGGACAGCCCATTAGCGTGGATGCCACCGACGTGGAGATCATCTCCGAGGACATGCCGGGCTGGCTCGTCAGCAACGAGGGCAACCTGACCGTGGCCCTGGAGGTGGAGCTCACCGACGACCTGCGCCGCGAGGGAATGGCCCGCGAGCTCATCAACCGCATTCAGAACCTCCGCAAGGAGAGCGGACTGGAGATCACGGACCGTATCGTCGTCAGCATCGACCCGCACAAGGAGACCGACGAGGCTCTGGAGACCTTCGGCGACCTGGTGCGCCAGCAGGTCCTCGCCAACGAGATCGTCGTCAAGCCCACGGACGGGGACGAAATCGACCTCGGCGACTTCACGACCCATATCGCAATCTCGAAGGCATAAGAGCCTTCACTATATAAAATGGATACGATTAAAAGACGTTATAGTGACGCGGAACTGGAAGAGTTCCGCGCCATTATCCTCGGCCGCCTCGAGACGGCCAAGGCCGACTATGCTGAGACCATGAAGGTGCTCACCAACCAGGACACCAACGACGTGGACGACACCTCGCCCACCTACAAGGCCCTGGAGGAGGGAAGCAGCTCACAGACCAAGGAGGAACTGGTCCACATGGCCATGCGCCAGCAGAAGTTTATCCAAGGACTGCAGGCAGCCCTGCTGCGTATTGACAACAAGACGTACGGCATCGACCGCATCACGGGCGAGCTGATCCCCAAGGAGCGCCTCCGCGCCGTGCCTCATGCCACGCTCAGCGTGCAGTCGAAACAGAACTACAAAGATCATTAAAGCGTGAAAAGAAACGCATGGATAGCTATGGCAATGGGCATCTTGCTCATTGCCATTGACCAATGCATCAAAGTGGCCGTCAAGCTCCACATGGGGCTGGGCGAGCAGATCGTCGTATTCGACTGGTTTCGAATCGACTTCATCGAGAACCGCGGCATGGCGTTTGGCATGGAGATCGGCAGCAAACTGCTGCTGAGCCTCTTCCGCATCGTGGCCGTCGGTTTCATCATTTGGTATATAGGCAAGAAGATACGACAAGGGCGCCCGCTGGGCTTCATCCTCATCCTGACGATGATCTGTGCCGGCGCCGCAGGCAACATCTTCGACTCCCTGTTCTACGGACAGATCTTCACGGAATCGGCACCCTATGGCGAGCCCGCCCAGTTGGTGGCTTGGGGCGAGGGCTATGCGCCCATGCTCATGGGACGCGTGGTGGACATGTTCTACTTCCCGCTCTTCCATGGCACCTTCCCCACGTGGATGCCGTTCTGGGGTGGAGAACCGTTTATCTTCTTCTCGCCCGTGTTCAACTTCGCCGACGCTTGTATCAGCGTCGGTGTGGCGTTGTTTTTGATTTTCTATCGCAAAGAACTGGATGCGGAGACTCATCGATCATAGACTACTGCTGCCGATCGTGGCCTTGCTGCTGGCCGTCGTGGGGTGCAAGCCCACCGTCCCCTCCGACTACCTCAGTCCCTCGGAGATGGAGGACATCCTCTACGACTACCACCTGGCCGTGGCCATGGCACAGAACAGCAATGCAAGCGACATGCAGCGCAAGTCGTGGCAACTGGCCGTGCTCAAAAAGCATGGCGTCAGCGAGCAGGAGTTTGATCGCTCGATGGCCTACTACATGCGCCACACCGAGCGCATGCAGACTATCTACGAGCACCTCGCCGACCGCATGGGGCAGGAGGCCCGCTCCCTGGGCGCTTCCGACGCTGAACTGAGCCAGTATGGATCCATCGCCTCGCGGGGCGACACTACCAACGTATGGCCTGGTCGCAAGACGCTCATGCTCAGCACCTTTGCACCCTACAACAAATACACTTTCGAACTCAAGGTCGATACGGCCTACCACAAGGGCGACCGCCTCGTGCTGAGCTACGACGCGCTCTTCCTCCTCCAGGAAGGCATGCGCAACCTGACCGTCGGACTGATCGTGACCTTTGCCAACGACAGTACGGTGCAACAGGTGCAGGAGGTGGCGAGCGACATGCGGCAGACGCTGAGCGTGGAGGACCGCGACAGTATCGGCATCAAGCGCGTGAGAGGTTTCTTCCTCCTGGGCCGCAACGCGCCGCCGCCCACGACGACGCTGACGCTCTTCTTTGCCGAGAATGTGAAGCTCATGCGCATCCACCCGCAGAAGGGCCAGCCCTGGGAGGACAGTTCCAACCCGATGAATCCCTCCACGCCCATCCGCAACGTGGGATCTCCCTCGGCCCCCGACCGTCCCGGACCGCCCGATCAGCAACCAGGTGCGCCCGAACTGGGAATCCCCGAGCCAACGGCCCCGCAACGCGGCACGCCCCAGCCGCCCACACCCGTGCGCCAGTTGACCCCGCAGCCACAGAGCACGTCGAAGATGCGGCCCATGTCGGAAGCCGGACGGCCCATGAAATCGATGAGTTCGCCATGAGAAAGGTAGCAGCCCACAGGATCGTCACCCCGCGGGAGACGATCGTCCTCGGCCTCTGCACGATCAAGGGCGACGAAGTCGTCGAGACACGCCCGCTGACGGGCGAGGAGGCCATGGTGGAGTGGATGGACGGCAGCATCGTCTGCCGCGAGGAGGGACCCAAGTCCACGCTCCACGCTTACCACAACGAAGTAATGTTGAAAGAAGATATTTTTATTTATAACGAAGAATTTTTAAAAGAAAAATAAGATATGCTGAGTGTAGAAGAATTGGAAGAGAGATTGATCGATTTGGCCTTTGCCGAGGATATTGGCGACGGCGACCACACCACCCTTTGCTGCATCCCCGAGGAGGCGATGGGCAAGAGCCAGCTCCTCGTCAAGGAGGAGGGCGTGCTCGCGGGCGTAGAGATTGCCCGCAAGGTGTTCGACCGCTTCGACCCGACGCTCCAGATGGAGGTCTTCATCCATGACGGCGCCCATGTCAAGCCGGGCGACGTGGCCTTCATCGTCACGGGCAAGGTGCGCTCGCTGCTGCAGACGGAGCGTCTGATGCTCAACATCATGCAGCGCATGAGCGGCATCGCCACGATGACGCGCCGCTACGTGGAGCGCCTGGAGGGCACGGGAGCCCACGTCCTCGACACGCGCAAGACGACGCCGGGCCTCCGCATCCTGGAGAAGCAGGCCGTCAAGATCGGCGGCGGCATGAACCATCGCATCGGCCTCTTCGACATGATTCTGCTGAAGGACAACCACATCGATTTTGCCGGCGGCATCGTCCAGGCCATCGACCGTTGCCACGCCTACCTCCAGGAGAAGGGCCTCGACCTGAAGATCGAGATCGAGGTGCGCAACTTCGACGAGCTCCAGCAGGTGCTCGACCACGGCGGCGTCAACCGCATCATGCTCGACAACTTCACGCCCGCCGACACGCGCAAGGCCGTGGAGCTCATCGACCATCGCTACGAGGTGGAGTCCTCGGGCGGCATCACCTTCGACACCATCCGCGACTATGCCGAGCAGGGCGTCGATTTCATCTCCGTAGGCGCGCTCACCCATAGCGTCAAGGGACTGGACATGTCCTTCAAGGCCATCTCGTAAGCCGATGCTCGCAAGTCTTTTGCTGGCCGCGATCGCCTATGTCTCGCCCGTCCACTACCCCATCGAGCTGGCGGGCAACTTCGGCGAGCCGCGACCGAACCATTTCCATGCCGGCATCGACGTCAAGACCGACCGCATGACGGGCAAGCCGCTCTACGCCATGGCCGACGGTTTCATCAGCAAGGTCTCCGTGGGCACGCATGGGTTTGGCAAGGCCGTCTATGTGCGCCATCCCGACGGCAACACCTCGGTCTATGTCCATCTCGACGACTTCGCCCCGCAGATCGAGGCCGCCGTGAAGCGCTACCAGTACGCCCACAAGGTCTATGCCACCGACATCACCTTCCCTGCAACGATGATGCCGGTCCACAAAGGACAGTTTATCGGGTTCAGCGGCAATACGGGTTCCTCCCAGGGCCCGCATCTCCACCTGGAGCTCCACCGCACGCAGTCGGGCGACCTGCTCGATCCCCTGGCCTACCTCAAGGCCTACGTCCGAGACACCATCGCCCCGGCCGTCTATGCCTTCAAGGCCTACCCCGTGCCCGGCGAGGGAACGTTTCAGCACGGATCCAGTCCGCGCGTCTTCACCTTCGACAAGGGCCATTTCTCGGCCTGGGGCAAGGTGGGGTTCGGCGTGCGCACCATGGACCACATGAATGGCGTCTATAACAGTTTTGGATCGCGCCTGATCCGTCTCTACTGCGACGGCCGCCTGGTCTTCTCGGCCGATATCAACGGCCTTCCGCAGTCGATGCACCGGATGATGAACTCCTGGGGCGACTACGACCACTTCATGCAGAGCCGCATCTGGTTTCTCAAGTCGTTTGTCGAGCCCGGCAACCGCCTGCCTTTCCTCAAGACGGGACAGGGCAAGGGCTACATCCTCTTCAACGAGCGCCGCGAGTATCGCCTGCGCTACGTCGTGAGCGACGTCTTTGGCAATCAGACCGTCCGCGAGTTTACCGTCCTCGGCACGCCCGAGGCCTTGGGCGCGAAACCCGTGATAGCGGGTCCTGAGGCCCTGCTCACCTCACGCGACAACCACTGGCAGACCGACGGCATCCGCCTCGACGTGCCGGGACGGCTGATGGCTGTGGACCGACTGATGAAACCGCAGCTGCTCGCCTCCGCCCGCGGCCTCTCCCAGGCCGTGCGCTTCGTCCCGGGCAATGTGCCGCTGCTGGGCTGGGCCGACCTGGCCTTCCGCATCCCCGACGCCACCATCGACCCGCGCAAACTTTATGTGGCGATGACGGGCACGGGCACGCCCCCGCGCTACTGCCGCAGCGAGGCCAAGAACGGCTGGGTCTATGGCAAGGTGCGCGAACTGGGCATGACCTACTACCTCGCCTCCGACCAGCAGGCGCCCACCATCAAGGCCACCAGCCGCTCCTACGACCACGTGACGCTCTCCATCACGGACAGCGGCAGCGGCACGGCAGGCTGGGAAGCCACGATCGACGGTCAGTTTGTGCTCTTCGAGCAACAGAAGAATCCGACCTTCCTGGTCTGCGACCTCCGCCGGACACCCGTGGGAAGACTCCAGAAGGAGCGACAACTGCGCGTCACGGCATGGGACTTCTGCGGCAACCGTCAAACGTTTGAAACCTCTATTAATTACTAATCGATATGAAAATGAAAAAGCAACTGCTGCTGGCTGCAGCACTGGTGCTCAGTTCGGCTGCCAAGATGTCAGCCTGCACCGACTTCATCGCGGGCAAGGGAGCCACTACCGACGGTTCCGTGCTCTGCACGTACAATGCCGACGACTACGGCATGTTCACCAAACTCTGCCACTATGCGGCAGGCAAGCACGCCAAGGGCGCTATGCGCGAGATCATCGACTACGACACCCACGAGAGCCACGGCTTCATCCCCGAGGCATCCGTGACGTACAACGTCATCGGCAACATCAACGAGTGGCAGCTCTGCATCGGCGAGTCCACCTATGGCGGCCGCGACGAGATGGTCAACAAGCAGGGACAGATCGACTACGGTTCGCTCATGTACCTCGGTCTGCAGCGCGCCAAGACGGCCCGCGAGGCCATCAAGGTGATGACGCAGCTGGTCGAGAAGTACGGCTACATCAGCGGTGGTGAGTCGTTCACGATCTGCGACCCCAACGAGGCCTGGATCATGGAGATGCAGGGCTGTGGCGACGACCCGAAGCAGAAGGTGGTATGGTGTGCGGTCCGCATCCCCGACAACGCCCTCTCGGGCCATGCCAACCAGAGCCGTATCGGCCTCGTCAACAGCTACGACACGGACGTGATCTGCTCGAAGAACATGATCTCCTTCGCACGCCAGAAGGGTTGGTTCACGGGCAAGGACAATGAGTTCAACTGGAAGATGGCCTACGCCAAGCCCGACTTCAGCGGCCGCCGCATCTGCGACGCGCGCGTGTGGAGCTTCTTCCGCCGCTTCGACAAGGGCATGGACCGCTACCTGCCGTGGGCCCTGGGCAAGGATCCCAACGCCGAGGACATGCCGCTGTGGATCATCCCCGACCACAAGATCAGCCCGCTGGAGATGATGGCCTGCATGCGCGACCACTACGAGGGCACGCCGCTGGCCATGGACAACGACCTCGGCCAGGGTCTCTGGGACTCGCCCTACCGTCCCACCCCACTCTACTATAAGGTGGACGGCAAGCAGTACTTCAACGAGCGCCCGACGAGCACGCAGCAGACGGGCTTCACCTATGTGGCACAGATGCGCTCCTGGCTCCCGCGCGAGGTGGGCGGCATCCTGTGGTTTGGCAACGACGACGGCAACATGGTGGCCTACGTGCCTATCTACTGTGGCAACACCGTGCAGCCCGAGTGCTTCAACACGCCCGGCGCCGACGCCGTGACCTTCTCCGACAAGAACGCCTTCTGGGTGTGCAACTGGGTGAGCAACATGGTCTATCCGCGCTACTCGATGATGTTCCCGGCCCTCCAGGCTGTCCGCGACTCGCTGGAGAACAGCTATTTCGCCCATCAGAAGGAGGTCGAGGACAAGGCCGTGGCACTCTACAACACGGACAAGCAGGCCGCGCTCGACTACCTCAACCTCTACTCCAACCAGAAGGGTGCCGAGATGATCCAGCGCTGGCGCCAGTTGGCCACCTACCTCATCGTCAAGTACAACGACATGGCCGTGAAGCCCGAGAAGGACGGTCAGTTCCTCCGCACCAAGACGGGCCTCGGCGCCCGCGTGGAGCGTCCCGGATTTAGCGAGCACACCCAGCGTGCCATCGTCAAGGAGACAGGCGACAAGTTTGCCGCTCCGACCGAGTAAGCCGACCGCATAAAACCGACCGCGACCAGCGGCTGCACACGCCGCAAGACGCAAGTCGCTAAAGCATAAGAAAATAGGAAGACAGTCCCCGACAAGCCGTCCGCGATGGCCTGCCGGGGACTTTTCTTAGAGGAGCCGCCTCCACTTGGTTTTATGAAAAAAGTTGGACCATTTTCTTTGCGTTTTCGCAATTTTGCACTACCTTTGCATCCGATAACAACCTTCACAGTAGTAATGGACGACTATCACGCGGATAATTTCAATCTTTAAGCGTGAGGATTTCATCTTCGGATGCTAATCCCCACCTTATGAACCATTGGAGATTAGCGAAATGAAGACATACTGGAATTTCAACGGAAACTTGAATGCCATCTCAGAGTGGCAGCCCAATTGCTGGATACAAGTCACTTGCCCCACGGAGCAAGACCAACAGGAACTGCAGGAGCGGTTCCAGATACCCGATTATTTCCTCTCCGACATCGCCGATACCGACGAGCGGGCCCGCTATGAGTATGACGACGGCTGGATGCTCATCATCCTCCGCATCCCCTACGTCAAGGAGGTACGCTCCCGCACGCCCTACACCACCGTCCCCCTCGGCATCATCCACAAGCGCGACGTCACCATCACGGTCTGCAACTTCGAGACCAACATGATGATCGACTTCGTCAGCTACCAGCAGAAGCGCGGCGAGGGCTTCACGGACTACGTGGACATGATCTTCCGCCTCTTCCTCTCCTCCGCCGTATGGTACCTGAAACGACTCAAGCAGATCAACGCCCTGATCGAGAAGTCGAAGAAGAACCTCGACAAGGAGGTCAACAACGAGAGCCTGATCGGACTCTCCAGGCTCCAGGACTCGCTCACCTACTTCGTCACCTCCATCCGCGGCAACGAAAACCTGCTGGCCAAACTGAAGTTCAAGCTCCAGGTCGATGAGCTCGACGCCGACCTCATCGAGGACGTCAACATCGAGATGAGCCAGGCGCGCGAGACCACCAGCATCTATTCCGACATCCTCGAATCGACGATGGACACCTACTCCAGCATCATCAACAACAACATGAACACCGTGATGCGTACGCTCACCTCCGTGAGTATCATCATGATGCTCCCCACCCTGGTCTCCTCGCTCTTCGGCATGAACCTCATCAACGGCATGGAGGACAGTCCCCTCGGCTTCCCCCTCGCCCTGCTCATATCCGTCATCGTTTCGGGCGCCACATGGTGGATTTTGCGCCACAAACGGCTTATTTAGCGGCAGAAAGGAAAAAACTTCGCATATTTTTAGGTGGTATCAATTATTTTGTCTAAGTTTGCACATTATTATGTGTAAGCACTACCAAACTCCCCCGATAACAAGGAGGGGAGAGGGAGGTTTGTGCGTCGAGCTGATAACCATGTCATAAACAAAAATGTGAAATGATGGATTCTCAAGAGAACGCCCTCACGCAGGGAACTGAAGAAGTAAAGCAGGCCGAAGAGGCCAACAAGGTGAACCCGCCGTCTGGCGAAGAGACCGCACCGATCGCAGCCGAAACGGCTGAGGATGCGCAGCAGGCGCAAGAGGAAGAACTCGCCAAGAAGGTTTACACCTCCAAGAAGGAGATCGTGGACCGCCTGGGCGAGATCGCCAAGAGCGAGACCACCCCGGACAAGGCGGAGATAGAGCACTTGAAGACAACGTTCTACAAGTTGCACTTCGCAGAGCGTGAGGCCGAGCAGAAGGCGTTTGTCGAGGCGGGCGGAGACCCGGAGAAGTTTCAGATTCTGCCCGATGATGACGAGCAAGCCTTCAAGGCCGAGATGACCATCATCAAGGAGAAACGACAGAAGGCGTTTCAGGAGCTCGAGCAGCTGAAGCAGGACAACCTCCAGAAGAAGCTGGAGATCATCGAGAAGATCAAGGCGATGGTCACCACGGCCGAGGAGGCCAATGCCAACTTCCAAAACTTCAAAGCCCTCCAGGCGGAGTGGAAGGAGATCAAGCCCGTGCCCGCCGAGAAGGCCAACGAGCTCTGGCGCAACTACCAGCTCTACGTGGAGCAGTTCTACGACCTCATCAACCTCAACCGCGAGGCCCGAGAATACGACTTCAAGAAGAACTTGGAGAAGAAGACGGCCCTCTGCGAGGCTGCCGAAAAACTGGCCGAGGAGAAGGACGTCATCAGCGCCTCGCGCAAGCTCCAGGACCTCCACGTGCAGTATCGTGAGACGGGACCCGTGGAGAAAGACCTACGCGAGCAACTGTGGTCTCGCTTCAAGGCTGCCAGTACGGTGGTCAACAAGCGCCACCAGCAGTTCTTCGAGGACTTGCGCTCACGCGAGAACGACAACCTGGAGAAGAAGACGGCCCTCTGCGAGAAGGTGGAGGCCATCGTGAAGGAGGAAAACAAGACCAACGCCGACTGGGAACGCCATACGCAGGAGATCCTCGACGTGCAGCAGGAATGGAAGAAGATCGGCTTTGCCGCCCCGAAGGTCAACCAGAAGATCTTCGACCGCTTCCGTGCCGCCTGCGACGACTTCTTCGGACGCAAGAACGCCCACTACAAGGAGCGCCGCGCGCAGTATTCGGAGAATGCCGACAAGAAGCGCGAGCTCATCGCCAAGGCCAAGGAGCTGATGGACAGCACGGAGTGGCGCAAGACGGCCGACAAGCTGATCGAGCTCCAGAAGGAGTGGAAGACCATCGGACAGGTGCCCCACAAGCTGGGCGACGAGCTCTGGAAGGAGTTCCGCGAGGCCTGCGACCATTTCTTCGACGCGCGCACGGCAGCCTTTGCCGACGTCCACAAGGAGGAGGATGAGAACCTGAAGAAGAAGCAGGAAGTCATCGCCCGCCTCCAGGCACTCCTCGACGAGGGCAAGGACGAGGGCGACCTCCAAAAGAAGGTGCAGGCGCTCTCCGACGAGTTCTTCGCCATCGGCCATGTGCCCATGAAGCAGAAGGAGAAGACCTATCAGGCGTTCCGCACCCTGCTCGACAAGTTCTACAAGGAGCTTCACGTCAACTCCTCACGCCGCCGCATGGACAACTTCCGATCCAACCTCCGTCAGGTGGCCACCCGCGGTGGCGACGCCCTCGACACGGAGCGTGGACGCCTCATGCGCCGCTACGAGCAACTCAAGAACGATATCAACACCTACGAGAACAACCTTGGATTCCTCAACGTCAGCAGCAAGAAGGGCAATAGTCTCATCGAAGAGATGAAGCGCAAAGTGCAGCGACTGAGAGACGAACTGGAGGAGACGCGCCAGAAGATCAAGGCCGTCGATGCCGAAAACAAGGATCAGGAGGCTGTTCAGAGCAAAGAATAATATTTTATGGCATCACTCAGTGGAGTGATTATCGTACTTTTGTCATTTAAGTACGATAGCTTAGATTAATAGGGAGCGGATGGCTCGGGACGAGTCGTCCGCTTTTTTTTGATTATCCCAACGAAGCTAATACGCTTATGAAGAAAACGATATTACTCTCTGCCATGGTCTTAGCAGCGCTTGGCGCGCAGGCCCAAGAGAAGGAGAACCAACCGAAGCGTGGCACCTTTTCTTTCACGCCCCAGGTGGGTGTGACGTGGGCCAAACAGACGAACGTGGCGGCCTACAAGGCCACGGAGGCCGCGGGCTTCGGCGCAACGGGCTATGAGCCGGACGCAAGATACAACGCGGGATTCACGGGCGGACTGGAGGTAGCCTACCAGGCCACCACCGACTGGGCCTTCTCCCTGGGCCTGTTCTACACCCAGGCGGGATCCAAATACAAAGACTTCGAGGAGAAGATCTTTGCCGAAGGCCAGCAGCGGCCCGCGCTGGTGACGGGCCATGCCTTCACCAACCAGCACCACACCTTCGGCTACATCACCGTCCCCATCATGGCCCACTACTATGTGGCGCAGGGCTTCGCCGTCAAGGCGGGTGTGGAACTGGGCTTTCTCACCACGGCGAAACGCAAGTGGGATCAGACGGAGTTTACGGTCAACAACGAGACCAACGTCACAACCTATGGCAAGCCGCAGAGCTGCGAGATGGACCTCAAGGACGAGGCGAAAAGCGTGATGCTCGCCCTCCCCGTGGGCGTGAGCTACGAGTATGAGCAGGTGGTGCTCGACGCGCGCTACCACTTTCCCCTGACCAAGGCGATGGAGACGATCGACACGCGCAACCGTCTCTTCACCCTGACCGTGGGCTATCGGTTCTGACCCTCTTTTAGACCGACGGATAGACCAGGTTGGCTTCCGTCATCTTCTCCAACACCTCCTCCAGATATTTGCGGGCCTCCCATCGGGCCATGGGGAGGTCGTGGAGGAGGTAGTTGCCGCAGTCCTGGGGAGCCGCTCCTGGCACCTCGCCCTCGAAGTCGGCCACGAAGCGAAACGTGCGCTGCATCAGGGCCACGATGTCGCGGCTCTGCAGGTCGCCCCTCATCAGCAGGTAGTTGCCCGTCAGGCAGCCCATCGGGCCCCAATAGACGATGCGGTCCTTCCATTCCGCGTCGTTGCGGAGATAGGTGGCGGCCAGATGCTCGATGGTGTGGAGGGCACCGGGATGGAGCGCGGGCTCGCGGTTGGGCTCCTTCATGCGAATGTCAAACGTCGTGACGACATCGCCGCCCACCTTGTCCTTGCGGGAGACGTAGATGCCGCGGAGCAAACGATTGTGGTCAATCGTGAAACTGGGTATCTTTTCCATTGTTCTTTTTCTCTATTTATTCCTTGTTTTCTTTTGCTTGCTATGGCCGATGAGGATCGGCCTTCTTGCCCTGTGCGTCCGATTAGAGGATGGACTCCACGAAACGGAGCGTCACCTCGAAACTATCCTCGGCCACGCGGTCCCAGAAGTCAAAATACTGGCTGGCCTTGGTGTCTTTGAGCGGGATGTCGCTGATGACGCGAAAGGAGATGAAGGGGACGGCGTAGCGGTGGCAGACCTGGGCGATGGCGCAACTCTCCATATCGACGGTCATGGCCTCGGGGAAATGGTCGAGTATCTCGCGCATCTTCTCCTTCGAATCGACAAACCAGTCGCCGCTGACGGTCAGTCCCGCCTTGACACGCGGTATCTGCAGCGCCTTGTCTATCAACGCCTGCGGGGCCTCAAAGCGGGCGGGCATCCCGAGCACCTGGCCGTAGGCCGCATTGTCTCCGCAATAGACGTCGTGGTAGGCGCAGGACGAGGCCGCCACCACGTCCATCACCTCCAGCGACGTGCTCGCACCTCCAGCGCAGCCGCTCGACACGATCAGGTCGGGCTGATGGTCGCGGAGCATCTCCGTGGCTCCGACGGCAGCGTTCACCTTTCCTATCCCACACTTTTGGAGCACAATGTCGGTCCGGCCTTCAAAGACCTTCGACAGCTGCTCATACTCCTTGTCCATCGCAACGATGATTCCTATCTTTTTCATGTATTCCAATATACGTTTTGTTTAGATAAAGGGATGCCTTCTGACGGCAACCCTTTTTCCTCTTGCAAAGTTAGTGCAAATCGAAGACAATACAAAAAGAATTTCATTCTTTTTTATTGTTGAGATGCAGCCTAACTTATCCAAAGTTAGTGCAAATCGAAGACAATACAAAAAGAATCTCATTCTCCCAGCTCGCCGCTATCGCTTCCGCCGCCATCGCTGCCGCCAGGCTTCGTCGTGCCGCCCGGGTTGGAGGGGCTTCCTGGACTGGAGGGGTTTCCGTCCGGGTTGACGGGCGCGGAGATATCCACGTTGGTCTTGCCCTCCTTGATGGCCTTGAGGACGGCCGCCTGGGCCGAACGCGTGGCCACGAGGTTGAACTCGGCGTCGGCGAGGAGGTTGCGGAACTCGCTGCCCGGCTCCCAGCAGACCGTGACGCGCTGGATGTTCTGCGAGCTGAACTTCTCTGCCGTCTCCGCGCCCTTGCTGCTGAGCGAGAGGGAGAAGTCGCCGAGCTCGCCGAGGCGGATCTTCTTGCCCTCCAGCAGCTGCTCGCGCATGCAGTCGACTGCCATGTAGAGGATCGCCATGATGTCGGCGCGGGAGTAGGTCGTGCCGTGGTCGGCGATGTGGCGGGCAAACTTCTCGATGGCCATCACCTCGGTGTATTGTGCCGTGGCGAAGTAGTTGGTGACGACGGTCTCGACGAGTGCCTCGTCCTTGGGGTCGGGCTGCTTGCCCTCGGCCTTGGCCTGGTTGATACGCGTCTTGGCCTGGTTGATCTCGAAGAGATTCGGGTTGACGGCTCTTGCCGTGATGCTGTAGTTGATCATTGCGTTTAAGGTGTTTAAAGGTGTTCAAAATGGAGACCTTGCCGATGGTAGCTTAGGACCGGCGCCGCTATTTGTTTGTCCCTCGCCCCTGTCGTAAGAAAAGCCCGTCGCGGGCCCTCTATGGGTTTGTTCCGCAGATCTCGGTTAACGGGTGCAAAGTTACGAAGAATATTTCATACCTCCAAATAAAACCACAGATATTTTCCAACTTTTTTTCATCTTGCAGAAAATGGCATATAGCAAAGCTATGTGAACCGCTAACTAATGCTCTGAATATCCTTTACAAATAATTCTGATTCGAGAATATAGAAGGCGAAGTGGGAAATCCTTAACGTTATTATGTTATTATGTTATTATGTTATTACAAAGAAGTTCTCCCCCTTCAACTATTTTCTTTAATAGCACCATGCAACTCTCTATGTATATGAAACTTACGACAAATGCAACAACACAGAAAGCCCTCCCCGCCCACTCGCTGATAACATTTACCACTTTCGGCTACAAATCAAGATTTCCCCCTCGCCTACTCTCCCTCACCTCGAAAAAAATCAAGGAAAAAGAGAGGAGATTCCAAATAAAATGCCTAACTTTGTGGGCAGTCAATGAGTGCACCTGCAATACAAAAACAGCGCGCTGCACGGGTGATGGATAGAAATTTTTTCTAACAAAACGACATAATGAACAGAACAAGAAGTGATGGTAGAACATAAGAGAGTATAAACACTTAAAAGAACTAAGGATTATGGAGAGAGCACTACCTATGAACGAGGAGGAAAATCTGCTTTGGGAAAAGTGGAAGGAATCGGGTGTTTCAGAGCAGCAACGGAGTCACCTCCTAATCCAACATAGGCTGGAGGAAAGGAAGAAAAAAGAATACGAATGCAACCGGAAAAATGACGAGAATCAGCAAAGGCGGGCTGACATGCAATTACTGCCTTTTACAAAGGAGGAAAAAAGGCTTTGGAGGCAGTGGACAAGGCAGGGTATTACAGGAAGAGATCGAAGGAAACTCCTAAAGCACGAAAGGCGAAAGGCACGAAAATTACAAGGCTACATACAGAAGAGAGAACAAGGCTACGTACAGAAGAGAGAAATCGCCAAGAAGAACGAAAGAGAGGCCGACATATTTTTCGGATGCCTTTTTGGCGTCCCCTTCATTCTCGTTGTCTTGGTGCTGTTTATCTTCATCAGCAAGCCCATGATACCCATGTGCATCATTTGGATAATAGGCATGCTACTGGAGATGGCCCTTGGCTGATGGCTATCGGACCAAGCGTCTGCACATGCTTAATAACAATAAAACAAAGGATGCCGCCTGGCTTTCAAAATAATCACAAACATCACCCTTCGGGGGTAAAGGGTATATGATTAGCTATTTTTGAGAATGACCCATTGTCCATTTTTATCACTCCCGCTCCGAGCGATGTAACCTTTCTGCCTTAGGGAAGACAGTTCTAATGATTTGCTGGGTTGAGGGGCAATGTTTTTCTTAAACGCTGCAGAATAAAACCTATTATTATGGAATGGACAAAAAAACAAGAGATAGTTGCGTTATACCTATATTGCATCATACCATTCAACAAGGTTAACAATTCTAATCGTCAAATTGCGTTGATGGCAGAACTAATAGGTAGGCCCAATGCCAACTCTCTCAAAGCTAAGATTGGAAAATTCGGTTGTTTCGACAGCAACCTATCAGCCTCAGGGCTAGGTCATTCAAGTCGTTTGGATGAAACCGTATGGAATGAATATAACGGGAGGTGGCAGGAGCTTGAAATAGACGCATTAAGACTGATTGAAGAATATCAAAGCGCAAGGCGAGACATAAATCCAGACATTCCATCCATTCCTATTGGAAGAGAGCGCGAAACGGTCATTAAACAACGGACGAACCAATACTTATTCAGAAACATGGTATTGTCTGCATATAACAATAGTTGCTGTATAACGGGATTGGCTCGTCAAGAATTAGTGGAAGCGTGCCATATCATCAATTGGAGCGATGACAATCAGAATCGGCTCAATCCATGCAATGGGCTTGCAATGAATACGCTCTTTCATAAAGCATACGACAAGTACTATTTGGGGATAACCCCAGATTATACAGTCGTAATATCTGACAGATTGTATGATGGTCTTTCGAATGATGGCAAAGACAGAACGTACGGGCTATTCAATCCCTACAACAAAGTGCGTATTATAATGCCAAGGAAATTTAAGCCAGACAATGCTTTGCTTGAAAAGAAGTTCTATCTATTTAATCAATATAACTGATGATTAGTGAGTATAATTCTGTAAAAGAAACTTTGCGCTACTTATTGAAGAAGGGCAGCAAAGATATTGACTTGTGCGAATATTTCCCAGACTTGCTTGGCGGTATCGGTCACAATGAATTACGACACTTTTGGATAGGCGAGAACGGAGAAATCGAAGCAGAATCCAACAATGTTCACGATACAGAAAAGGGGGAAGATTGCTACAAGTCGTATGTGTGGGAAGAGATGACGGACTTTGAAAAGGCGGAAACATGTCGGCTTTTTTCCATTATACGTGACACACCCCAAGCCAAACTGTCAGAGTCTGCAAAGGAGAGATACGGAGCCAATCTACAAGAATAACGTATAAGCCAAAGAAGGTGATTCGATGGCGGACGCCGAGACCTTCGGGCTGATACGCGTTGCCTCCGTTCAGCGCCTCAAGCGAATGGTGATCGTGACAAAGGACGAGGAGAATGTCGTGGAAAAGGATGGCCAACGTATCGAGATCCTCCCTTTGTGGAAGTGGCTGCTGGAGTATTAGTGGGAAAAATCGGCTGCGCATTTCTTCCTTGCTGAGCAAATTTTTCGTTTGCATAAAGCCATTCTATGGTTGTGCGTCGCCTTTCATAGTCAGAAGATTGATTTGATGTAACCAATAAGCTCTTTATTGCTGCAATTAGGAACTTCAAGAGACTTACCTCCTTTTAAGCCATATTTACACAGCTCTTTTTCAGAAAGCATTGTGCCTTCATATTCTTCAAGTAGTTCAAGTTTATAAGTAATGTCATTAGGTGGCGTGGCGACCCAAAACGATTGGTCCTCACGTTCGCAATTTTCAGCAGTTACCACCATCTTGAAGCGCACACGGCGCTCATCTGACATAAAAAGATACACAATATCTCCAATAGAAAAATATGCTCTTCCCATTCTCCAATTGATGAATCCAAGACAATGGATCGCATCTGTATGTCTGCACCTTTTTCTGTTGGCAAAGGCAAGCCAAGTGCGATTATTCGACATAATTGTCATTTTAAGTCAAAAAACATCTAATTTCTTCCAAATCTTTGCCTTCTCCGTTAGGCGGTACATCTGCTTGGGATGATTTGGATGTTCTGGAAATTTTCGTTCAATACTGCCATCTGCCAGTGCAGGAGCGATATAACTATCATACATCGTTTTACGTCTGACTATTGAACATCGTTTCATCATCTCAGAAACATCAACGTAATCATCGTTCATTACTGCCACTAATTTTTCTACTTGGGCGGTACTTGGGCGGTACTTGGGCGGTCCAACTCCTTTCCCGCGGTCCATTCGGCCTTCAAAGTGGCATCGTGGCGGATAAAGCGGGGACGGTCACGCGGGAAGTAATGCTGAGGACTCTTGTCTGGCGAGCCCTCGGCGCCCTCACTTGCAAAGGTACGTGCTTACCTTTGCAGCATTTTCTACCCTATAAAACCATAAAAAGCCACGCGTTTCTGTTGCTTTTCCAAAAATTGTTTTATCTTTGAGTTTTTAATCAAGGCGTCCGCACCTCAGCGACCGAGTCGCGCTTTTTGTATTTGCCCTATCCTTTTGGCGCTTGCAGGCGGCGGAATCTTAGCGCTGCAAGTGTAGGCCTATAACTCGTTTAAAATAACTCCAAACAACTATCTAGCAGCCATGAAGAAAAATATGACTACTACTGGCGACGTGAAAATCGCCTCAGAAGAAGACTTGCTCACGCTCGACGTGAGCACAGGTGAGAAATTTTACCTTCCCTTCACCCCCGAAGACTTTCGGCGCTTTGAGACGGAGACCATCCACGTGCGCGAGGTAGCGCAACGGGCCATCGACGAGACCCGATGGGACACTGGAGAGCCTGGGACCAATTTCGGAATCCTCTCCCACACCAATTGTATCCTCAGGACGAGGCTGGTGAATTACCGCAATCAGGTCAAAGATTTTCGCACCAGGGCCTACGTCACCCTCTACAATATCTACGACGCGCAGATGGAGCAACTGTGGCACCAACTAAGCCCCACGCTTACGGAGCTTCTGACCTTTGGGGAGAAGACGCTGAAAAGCCTCACGGACCTGGCCGAGTCCTGCCCTGCCTCCGTCTTTAAGAAGATTGTGAGAGCAAGCGACCCACAGGAGGAGCTCAGCATGATGCCCGCCGACTACGAGGGCCTCAAAAGCCTGGCCGTGAAGCGGATGACGGAGAGCATACGTTTTGTGATCAGCATTGCCGAGGAGATAGAGATGTGGATCACGGATTTGTGTGGCACGCGGAAGAAACGAAGCGCGCCCGAGGAGGCCATCATCTATCGCTTCCTCCAAAAGGAGTTTGAGGAAACACGACAAGACGGTCATCTCGCACGGGTGGAGAAGCGCCACTGGCATTATTTGGACGACCGAAAGGCGGAGGCCGACATGAGCATGCTGCAACGCCTGCTGGACCGCACGGAGGAACAATATGAGCGCTACCCTATCTGCAAGCTATGGGCCGACTGGGGCTACCCGCAAGAGGAGGAAACAGAGGCTTTTGCCCACGAACTGAGCCAACGCGCGTTTGGGAAAGAAGACTTTGAGAGGCTTTTCATGTACCAGGCTGAGCACCGCATGCTGACCGAGAAAATCAGCAAGCGAAACGCCTACGAGAACCACAGCGATTCGTTCTTTGCTCCCTGGCTGGATCCCAGCAAGGTAGAGGAGTTTCTAAAACCCTGGATAATGGTAAATGTCAAAAAACAAGAACAATGGTATATAGTATGGTGTTTGATGAAATATTCGTTCGACATGATACGGGAAAATCAGGATAAAAACGATTTCGCAGAACGCATGGAAAGCATGTTCAAGGACGTAGAAGTAAAATGTGTGGTAAATTCGTTTAGGCGACAGGAGAACAAACTGAACCATAACAAACACTTTTCCAAGTGGTTTAAAGACACAGATCCGGATTATCCTATAGCGGAAAGTCTTTTTCGAAAATTGAAATTGAAAGATCGCTACCGTAGATAGCAGCGTTTCGGGAGTTTTACCAAGATTTTACCAAGCGTTGGTAAAATCTTGGTAATTTTCGCTATTTTACACCCTAAAAAGTAAAAGCTATTTACTGATTTTTCTGCTATTTTCATCATCCACCTTGCTTTTACCAAAAAAAGGCCATTTTTTACCAAAAACAGGGGTTTTTTCGGGAAATGTTGGTAAAAAGATTGTGCGGCTCCTCGCCCCTTTCTACCTTTGCACCGTCAGTTCGAGGCACGCGAGGCCCACGATGGCAAGCTAACAAAATAATAATAAAAGGTCGTGAAAAGGCGCGACGTAAAACGAGAGTTATGAGTATGTATTTCAGTTTCACAGTCTGGAGGTTTTTGTTTAGCCTCAGTATGAGTTGTAGTAAAAAGGAAAAGTAAGAAGAGAGTTATGGAAGCAAAGATTATGCGAGTAGTGCAGCAGGGCGAGGCCTTCGCTGTGCAGAGTCAGAAGAGCGAGACGGGACAGG
>OHSO01000391.1_pt1 | contig 25985 bp, 35 predicted proteins | sample 1578651 | NCBI WGS metagenome assembly OHSO01 (sample SAMEA3879524, study PRJEB24766) | human gut metagenome | biome: human-associated habitat; feature: feces | place: USA | collected 1985/1987 | reverse complement strand
ATTAAGCTTTTCAGGCAGTTCGCCTGCCGCAAGATTGAGCATACTGCCCATACCGCCGTCAAAAAATCTAATCATTTTCAATACCTATAAATGCCGTAACGGACTTTGACGGAACCATTTGGCAGGTGCCCGTAATCGTAAGCCCGATACGCTTTGTTATATCCATTAATTCAAATAATTTTTTATAAGAAATTCCCATTTAAACCACCTTTGAAGAACGAAATTCAATTATCTTTTTCTTTTGGTATATATTCAAGTATATCACCTGGTTGACAATCGAGAACCGTGCATAATTTTTCAATAGTTTCAATTGTAACACTTTTTCCTGCTCTTAAAGATGTTAATGCGCCTTGACTGATAATATTGTCTTTTCTTATTTTATATGTTGTTAATCCTTTTTCTTTCATCAATGTAAAAAGTTTATCATATTTAATTGGCATGATACACCCCTAGTTATTAGTGGTTTTTGTCTTCTTTGTTGGCTGGGTTCTGCATTTTTTCATCAATAGCTTCATTAACAAAGCTATTTAATGAATAGCCGTGTTCTTCTGCATAGGCTTTGATCTCTTCTTTTTTACCTTTTGGAACACGGGTTTTTATTTCATCGTAATTATTTTTCATATATTTAGCGGTTGCTTTTTGTTGTGCTTTAGATACTGGCATTTAGTTCACCTCCTATAATTATTGTACCATAAATAAATATAGGGTACAATATACAGTTTGACCAATATATAGGGTACAATATTGTTTACTTTGTCTATTGATATATCGGGTACAATATAGTATAATATAATCACAGTAAAGAAAACAAACCAAAACCAAAAACAATATGGAGGTACATCACAATGAGAATTACAAAGACAATGCTTAATAATAAGATCATATATGCTAATGAAGTATTAGAAGTTACCATCACAAACCGAATTTATAACGGCTATAATCATTTACAGATTGACGGCGAAAACCTTTATTGTGGTAAAAATAAAGAATGTTTTGAATTTCTCAACGGACTTACACAATATAAATTTTTAACAGAATAATTCCAACGGCTTCTAAAGGGTTGAGCCGATAAATCAGCCCTATTCCATAGGCATAGACCTAAATTATTATTCTTCGTTGTCTTCATCTGGGATATATTCTAATATGTCTCCAGGCTGACAATCTAAGAGTTTACAAAGCTTGGCAATAGTTCTTGTATCTATGTCACCGCCTTCAATAATCTTTTTATAGGTTGCTTGACCTATTACTTTATCCCTTTTCATTGTGTAGCTTGTTACACCTTTTTCAAGCATTAACGCTATAAGCTTATCATATTTAATTGGCATATTATCACCCCTTAATTATATTATACACGTATTTTATCACTATCACAAGTGACAAAATACACAAAATATATCACTATAATTTGTGACATTTATGTATTGACTATCCCTAGAGCTAGTGATATAATATAATCAATGAAACAAACCAAAACCAAAACTTAATGGAGGTACATATTATGTATAATTATCTTGAAGCAATGAAATCCGATATAAAGGACTATATCAAAAACGAAATCAACACAGCTAATTATTCTGACCGTGAAGAGCTTGAAAACAATCTGAATGATATCCTTTGGAACGAAGACAGCGTAACAGGCAACGCAAGCGGAAGTTACACGTTTAATTGTGCCGATGCTAAAGAATATGTTACCGATAATATAGATTTGCTTGCTGAAGCTTGTAAAGAATTTGGTGTCACTAATGAAACAGTAGGCGAAAAGTTTCTTAATGAAGACTGGGAATATTTTGACGTAACTATCAGATGCTACCTTTTAAACCAGGCAATTTCTGAAGCACTGGACGAAATCGATCTTGAATTTACAACCGATGAAGAATAATATAACCACTAAATAAACGGAGGTACATCACAATGAGCAACAACGAACTTCACGCAGTAATCAAGGAACTTAAAGAGTTTAAGCTTCTTAAAGAAGAAGCGGAGGCAAGAATTTCAGAGCTTGAAACTATTATCAAGTCTGAGATGAGATCGCAGGAAACCGACAAAATGGTGATCGGCGAATACAAGTGCAGTCTTGCAACAGTCACAAGTAACCGTATTGACAGCAAGGCACTTCAGGAGAAAGAGCCTACTATCTATACTGCATTCCTCAAGGCTTCATCTTATGAGCGTTTGACCGTAAGATAAAAGAAAAAGCCCTTATCAGAACGGCAATTCTTTTAAGGGCAAAGTAACACCCAACCAAAGGCGGTTACTATATAATAGTATAACAGTAACCGCCTATAATGTCAAGCATTTGATGGAGGGTTATTATAATGACAACAGTTAAAATTAATCTTGAAAACGGTGATAGTATCACAACTCGAATAAACTGCACACCCGAAGAAGCTTGTAATTATTACCGCATAGGCAGTTACATCAACATCGGAACAGTTGCGGATAATATGCAGAAAATAAAATCCCTTGAATTTATTTATGATTAATGGAGGAATAAAGACAATGATTAAACACATAGGAAGTTACAATATCGATAATGAGTGTGAAGCGTGGAACGGTAACACACGTTATACAATAGTTATTTTCTCACGTTTTGATGAAAACGAAAAAGAGATTGAACGGAAATGCTTATATTTTTGCTGCAATGTTCCCGACTTTAAAACTGAGGAACAGATCACGGAATTTCTTAAAGGTAAGAAAAATAATCAGCGTATAAACACGGTAAATGTAATGTATCATTGAGGAGGTTTTAAACTATGAACAAAACACAAATAAAAGAACTTTGCAGAGCTATTGCACAAATGAGCGCAACAGACAAAACAAAAGACACATTCACTATTAAAGATAATTTTGTATACTTTACGCCAGAAGGTCATAGAGGATATAAAATAAATGTTAATGTTTTGTCAGAGGCTGTAGAAGAACTTCCACAAAGCAATTACAGCCGTTCAATTTCTGATGTATTTAATGTAATAGTTACTTACGGAATAAATCAGATAAATATAAATCAGTCTGATTTATTGCAGCTTGCAAGACAGCACAAAAAGGAAAATTCAAAAACGCCGTTTATATTTGAATATCACGGAAAAAATTACGGCTTTCAGTCCAGATATATTATCGATGCTCTGAAAACTTTAGGCACAAAAAGCAAGATATCCATAAGCAATGAAAAATATGCAAAGCTATACATAGAATCTGAAATAGGTGCTATAATCATACTGCCTATGAGATTAAACGCAAACGGCACTATAAAAGCCGATTATACAGAATGAAATAATTGATTAATGGAGGAATTAAAAAATGAAAGAAATTATTAAACAGATGCTTTTTATGGCATACGATGAAAAGAACCGTGATTTAGCTAATGTCGCAAGTGATTTAATGTTTGAACTTTCAATTACTTATGATTGCCCGTCAGAATGGCGGGATATTACCGAAGAATTGTATAACGAGTATAAAGACAATGAATGGATAGTCAATGCAGTTTTTGAATTTCAATGTATGGAGGAAGATAACAATGACTAATAAAGCCAATGCTTTTAACAAAGAAGTAATAGAAGTTGGATTGATTTTGTCTGATGAAGCCATAAAGTTTCTTGATGAAAACGGATACAACTATTTATTTGAAGAATACAAGGATTCTAAAACCAATAAAGACAACATCTATTACAGAATAATAATTTCTTTGTTTTTAAATCTTAATAAAGCTATTTTGAGGTTTGAAACACATATCTATAACGAAAACACTTTCGAGGAAGATGTAAAACACACTGAAGGAATTAAGTTTACTAAAGAAGTATCCGAATATTTTAAAACACAAGCGATAAAAACAATAAATGGGAATATATCAGCAATGAAAAAATGCGTATTCTGATTATAACTAAATCAATGCATAATTCGGAGGGAAAACAAAATGCATAATCTTAAAAATTGCCCTTTTTGTGGCGGTGAAGCTTATATTAATGCTTATACATATGACGGGCATATTAATTACGATCACGAAACAGTATATACAGTAAAATGCACTAATCGCAAGTGTAGGCTTCAGTCAATTGAAGCTGTTACAAAGGACGGAGAGGTATCTCATGAAGATGCGATTTTCCGTGTAACTTCTCTTTGGAACGCAAGATGTTATGATGCTGATACAGATAACAAATCAAGCGAAGTACACACCTTAAAAGTAAAGGCGAAAAAAATAAGGAAGGTTTAATACAATGGCTGTTGCGGAAATAAAATTAAAGCCTTGTCCTATTTGTGGTTATGTCTCAACTGTTTCAATTAAAAAGATTAAATCTTGGGATGCTCCATACGGGTATATAATTGGCTGTTCAAATTGCAATACCTTTTTCCCTGCGCATGAGGTAGGCGAAAGAACAATAATGTTTGGTGAACACGCAGGGGAGAAAATCATTGTTACAGATGAGGAAGCTATAAACAGTTTGATTGATAAATGGAATACAAGGGCTGAATAAAATCCATTTTGGAGGAAAAACAAATGTACATCTATGATGAAATACTCAATAAATACGCTGAGTTTCTCGGTTATGAAAATAAAATAAAGAATAATGAAAAGTATCTTCGTGAAGAAAGGGATAAACTTGAAAAAATAATCATGTTGAATGATATGCTTTGCTATATCAAAAATCATAATTACAACGTAGTTTTAATGATTTGTCATGATAAAGGTTCTGATTATATCACAAAAGATAGATCAAATTCTAAAGCTATGAGTTCGGATGTTTGGAAGATTAAATATATTAGTAAAAACAAATTGCCGTGTATCTGCTTTGAAATTGATATTAAGAACAATACATATAAAGAAATATTAATATCTGATATTGTAGAAATATTGTTTGCTTAAAAGGAAGTGAACCACAATGGCAACAAAGGAAAATTATAATATAATAACAATCAATGAAAAGCACTATACCATAGTTGAGCGTTTAAGGGAAAAATCAGAAGTCCTTTCAACTCCTTATTCAGTAGAAAATTATATTGATAAAGTGTTGTTAGGTAAAATAAGTAGGGATGTTCTTATCCAGCGTACCGCCGACCAGTGGGATAAAAACCGTAGTTCAAAATTTATAGAGGCTATTTTACATAATCGTCCGATCGGTACATTTGCTGTAGCGTCTGGACGTTCTGACAGTAAAAACTATGCTGTATCATCCCTTGTGGACGGATTACAGAGAACAACGGCTTTAGTTAAATTCAAACAGAATAAGTTTACTATTAATAAAGATGCCAAACCTATTTCTTGTATTCTTGTTGATGAAGAAGGCAACACCATTGAAGAATACTATGAAATTGCTGGCAAGAGGTATTCACAACTTCCCGATGCTATAAAAACATTTTTTAATGAATATAGTTTAAATGTCTACAGATACACTAACTTTACAGATGAAGAGCTTGACGATATTGTATTCTGTATGAATAACGGAAAGTCACCTACACCATATCAGAAAATCCGTTTCTCCCTCGGTTCTGATAATATGCGTGTTTTACAGCCTATCTGTGATAGTACACTTTGGGAGGAGGTTCAGGGATGCAAGGCTAAGAATGACAGTATTCTTTGCTGTGTAATAAGAACTCTTATGATGCTGACCTTCTACAATTATAATAATCTTGGTTCTGCTACAATGTTAAAGTTCGCTGATAGTTTTAATGATTTTGTAAAGATGAATATTATTACTAAACTTTCAGTCCTTATAAATGAATTTGCTGAAATTAAAACAAGAATGACAGATGAGGAGTTATTAAAGCTTGACAGTGTAACTATCCCACACTATATAGTTAGCCTCAATGCCTTTAAAATGAAGGATTTAAACAGTTCTGATTATATATATTTTCTTCGTGACTTTTGGAATAGTGAAAATTATAATCTGTTTATGTTGGGATGCGATTCACACGGTAGCGGTGGTTTATTATATTCAGCCGAAAAAGTAGAAGACAGACAGTGTGCTATTGATGATTACATGGACGAATATTTAGACCATAAAAACATAGGGGAAAGGGATTATCAAATTTGAGGAATAGAAAACGTATAATAAAATCTGTCAAAAATACTGTTTTAGGAACACTATTAATTATAATAGGTGTATTAACAGTGCCGATCTGTGATAATGATTCAACTGCCTTTGTGATGTGTCTGATGCTCGGAGTTGTTGCAGTAACAAGCGAATAAAAAAATAGGCTGATACTTCAATTATAAGAGGTATCAGCCTTTGTTATTGTGTTTCGGTGCGGTTATCGGTTAAAAATAGGTGTACAATCCTATAGACCTTGAATTTTAGCCGTCTTGTGGGTATTTTCTTGTGTAATAGCTTATAATTAACCTATAACATACTTGTGTTCGGCATTTGAGTTCGTATTAAAGATAAATTATGTGCGTTAAATAAAGGATTTAAGGGCATTTATAAATGATGTGATCAGAATATTTAGATGTTGAATATATACTATTTTAGTGTATATTATTACTGCTTTAATTGTTTTCGAAGAAATGCCGATAAAACCTATACTCTTTAGTGTGCTAAAGCGATAAATTGCAATTTAGATTATAAAGATAAAATATGCTGTAAATGGCATAAATACTAGGTTTATAAGATATTGTTATTTTTTTAACAATGTTCGTTAAATGAAAATTATGTGAGTGTATTAATAATATAATTAATATGTGAGTTCTCAAATTCAAAGTCAAATAAAAAAATAGCCGTCACTTCACATTTGAAGCAACGGCATACTTTAAGGTTTATGACTTTGGAACTAATTTAAGTTCATACCCCAACGAATCAGCCATACTACAAACCATTTTCAAAGATGGATTAACTGATCTGTTTTCAATTCTTGATATAGTTTGTTGTGTTTTGTCCAGTTTTGCAGCTAAATCACCTTGAGATAATTCTTTTTGCTTTCGAATGGCTATAAGCTGACCTATTAAAGCATATTCCATTTGGCTAGCATCCCATGCTTTTTTAAACTCGCTGTTATTTTCACATTGTTTTTCAATAACTGATTTAACGTTTATTTCTTTGAATGGCATAAAAACACACCCTTTCATATAATCTTGATCTTTAATTCGCATTCAAGTTCTTTAGCTCTTGATGTTACTATCTTGCAATCATTTTTTTCGGTTTTATTCTTTTGCTTTCGGCAGGAATGAAGCAAGTATATTTCATTGCCGTGAACAGTAACATAAAATATTCTGTTGTGCTTATAAAAATATACTTCCCATACTTTTCCTTGCCATGGTTTAATTCTCAATTCATCCATTCTGTCTTGTTCCATACATTCTAAAACATGGTATCCGTCAATACGTTCATCTATAGAAAGTCCATCTATGTATTTAATTATAAGATCTTTTCCGCTTGACGAAAAATATGAATGTACTTTCATTATGATATGCTCCTTAGTTAAGATATATACATCATATCTGTTGTGATTATATTATACATCATATTTGTTGTATTGTCAAGGCTTTTATATCAATATTAATTATAAATACATCCACTTATTTTTATTATATGGTCTCATCCCTCAAATAACGTAGAATAGGGCATTTAAGCATTTTTTGATCATTAAAAATGGCTATTTTACGTTATCTTCGGTCACATCTAAATATGTTTATAAGTTGTTGTACTATTAACTTGTGTACTTGTGTGCTTGCGAGCAGGTACCTGCTCAAATTTTCAAATCTAAAGAACATTACATCTGATTACTGTTTAACAATGCTCTAAATTTCGCAAAGTAAATTTTTCATACCCCTTGTAACTGGCTTTATATTGTGATATAATAACAACATAGCCACCTATATTTGAAAAAACAACATGGCTTCCCACTAATAACATAACCAGTTTTTGTACTATTTACATAAAAACAATAGCATGAATTTAGTCGAAACCACCGACTTCATGACAGCCGAGTTCTCACGCATACCATACGAAGTTCTCGCTGTATGCTCGAGCAGGATAGTAAACGAGGTAAAGTCTATCAACAGAGTTGTGTACGATGTGACCACCAAGCCGCCGGCTACTATTGAGTGGGAATAATTAAAAATTGCTGTAAATGCCAAAGTCTTGACTATCGGGACTTTGGCATTTTTATATTATAATCTTATCTCGGAATATTTGTGGCACTTTTTTGAATATATTTTCATTTTGGTATAATTTTTGCGATTAAAAAATTTCCACCTCGGAACTTTTGATGTAAAAACACCTCAATAGATTCACCCTCGGTGATTACGAGGGCATTATATTAAACACCAATAAAACTATAGACAAAAAATCTGCGCCGAGATATAGACTTCGGCGCAGATTTTTCTGTATTTAATAGTCGTTTAATTATTTATTAGTTTCAAATGATTTTAATGTCTTACCATTTTCAGTTTTCCATTGCTGTGGACCGCTTACACTATATCCTACTGCAAATGCAGCTGCAGACGATGAACTTGAAAATAATTTATCGTTTTGCAGAATATCATCTTTTATTTCGCCGTCTGTTCGGCTTTGTTCAACTTTCTTTTTTATTCCGTTATTCAGAGATTCAGCAGATACTTTATGTATATTTGAACCTTTGAGTAAAACGAATCCGTCTGATGTAGGCATACCATAGGCTTTGCCTAATCCTGTCGAAATGGTAAAAATCGTATCTGTTTTTTGAGAGCTGTCAGAATTATTTGCAATTTTTTCAAAGGTTTTGTGTCCAAGTACATTTACCAATATTTTAGCATTATAAATAAATTCTTCCATCTCTGCTTGCTCAGCTTCAGAAATAGATGATTTGGTTGGAACAGTGCTGTTATCAATATTGTAACGGTTGCATTCTTGGGCAATACTATAAAATTGATTCTCTAAATATTTTATATGAGCTTTATTAAGATTATTGTCTTTGCTGATAAAGGCAATAGCTTCATACCAATTATCCTTTTTGTCCAAATGCTGTTTTAATCTGTTCAGTATATTTTCGGCTTCACCTATATAAACAAGCGGCTTATCTGTTATTTCATTTTCTCCAAATAAAAAATATACGCCGGGAGATGATAATTCGGGTCTGTCATCACTTGTTTTAACAAGATTTCTGGGTATTTTATAGGCTACTCCTGTCCAGTTTGACAGTTCACATTTCCAACGACCATTTGGGTTTCCAAGGTCAAATAAATGTAATTTAATAACTTTTTGAAACTCCATAGAAATAATCCTCTAAAATTCATAATGCTATCCTAACCTTTTAGTATTATAACATAACAAATTATCTTTTTCAATCTATTACACATATAGTGTATAATAATATTCTATTACAATTGGAGGATTTTGTCAAGCAAAAAACTCCCGAAGTCAAACCTCGGGAGTTTTTGTTTATCCCAGTTCTCGAAGAGCCTGTATCCTGCTGAAAACAGCACAGACAATAACACCTGCAATGCCTATCACGAAGAAAAGAAGTGCCGCGCCCGAGCCTTTTTCTGTGCCGAAAATATTCAGCAGAAGCGTGTTTTCCGTGCCTGCCATAAAGGGTTCAAATACCTTATCGACCAGAAATCCGCCGAGAAAATATCCGACGGGAATGGAGAAAAACTGGAGCGTATTGCGCACGGAATAGACGCGTCCGAGCATTTCTTTCGGAACTGTGCTGCGGAAGATAACGTCATAGTTTGCGTTCATGAGCGGAATGAACAGCCAGCCGAGAACAGCGCCGATGCACCATGCTATCGTGTTGTTCCCGAATGCGAGCAGGAAATTTTCCGTACTCATCGAAACGATCAGGCAGGCGCATATTGTCTTTGAGCGGCTTTTCGGCTTCGGGAAAACCGTTGCGATAACGCTGCCGACGAGCGTTGCTATGCCTACGCTGCTGCTGACTGCGCCGAGTGCGGCTTCATTGCTTTTGGAGAGGATAAGCGCAGGAAGTGCGGCGTTGTAGATAGATGCGATGAAGTTTATCGCAGAGAGGAAAAGTATCATACAGAGTATGCCCTTGTTCCTGCCGAGGTAGGAAATTCCGCCTTTTGCCGATTGGAGAAGCGTTTCCTTGCTGCTTTCGTTCTGCGGAACTTCGGGTATCTTTATAAAGAAAAGAAGCACCGTAAAAGCAACGGCAAATGTCGCAAGGTCAAAGGCGATGACCGCGTCAAGTCCTGCAAATGAAACTATCGCAGCCGCAAGGACGGGAGTTAGAATTGAAACGAGCGAAGTTGAGAAATATCTCATTGCGCTTGTTTTCTGATAGTGCTTTTCGGGTGTGAGAAGCGTCGTCGCAACATCGGAAGCAGGCGACTGGACCGAGTTCATAAGTCCGTTCAGGGCGTTGAGAATGTACAGATGCCATACTTCAAGCGAGTTTGTTTTAAACAGCACGAGAATGCAGACCGTTGTAAGTGCCGCAAAGCTGTCACATACGAGCATTACGGCTTTCTTGTTCCATTTGTCGCTTATCGCACCTGCAAAGATGCTCACGATAACGTATGGTGCGTATGAACAGACTGTCAGCAGAGCGGTCGTCAGCGCCGACCCGCTGTCGTTGTAGAGCCATATCACCAGCGCAAAGCCCGTCATCGAGCTGCCAAGCGAAGAAAGCGCCTGCGTGAGCCATAAAATAATAAATGTTTTGAGTTCTTTTAATGTATTCATAATACCTTGCTCCTTTAATATAGTGTAGTCAAAGTGCAAGGTATGACGGTCAGATCTGCTTTATGTAAAGCGTGTCAAGTGACCTCTATGCAATCCGTCATTCCTTGCATAGAGCCGTGATGATGCAGAGTTTCATCGAAGTTTCACCTCTTATTTCTCCGCGATGAAAAACAGTCGCGGCATTTTTAATATGATATTTCCGTCCGCCTGAACGGGGTGGTTCGTCTTTATTCTTTCGAGCAGGTCGGAAAGAAAATCGTTCTTTTCCGCTTCGTCAAGCGCTTCAAGATAAGGGCGCAGACCGCTGCCCTTGTACCAGTCGATAACAGAGCTGTGCGAGGGAACGATGTGATAATACGAAGTGTCCCACATCTTGACCGTGGAAGCCGATTTGCAGAGTATATTATATGTTTCCTCGGGCGAAAGATTGTGAAAATTGTGTATTGCACTAAGCTTTTTCCACTTTCCGTCCGCCACAAGGCTGTACAGTTCGTGATAGAACATCGCATTCTGAACAAGCGGCATTTGAACGGCAAGAGTGCCGCCGTCATTGAGCTTTTCAATAAGCTTCGGGAGCAGTTTTTCGTGGTCGGGTATCCAATGCAGGTAAGCGTTTGAGAAGATAAGGTCGATAGAGGGCTGAGTGCGCTCTCTTTCAAATTTATACTAAACACCAATTAAAAACTATACAAAAAATCGAGCATAATCTTGCATATATGGATTATGCGACGATTTTTTGTCTATAGTTTTATTGGTGTTTAGTATTAGTGTACTGAACCGAGCTCCAATCGCCCATAAAAAACACCTCCGTGAATTTCTGCACATATTATAGCACGGCTGAATGGGATTTTCAAGATGTTGGACAAAAAATTCGCCGACTGTTTTTGAAATGCACGGAAACATAACGGAAAATGTTAAGAAACGTTGGTTGCAAAGCACGGAATTATGCGATATAATACATTTCAGAGAATGTGAAAAGAATGATTTTTTATACATATATGAAAGGGGGAGCTTGATGTGATAAACGAACGCTTAAAGGACTTGCGCCGAGAAAAAGGTTACAGCCTTGAATATGTTGCGGAAAAGATAAACGTATCGCGCCAGACCGTTTCAAAGTGGGAATCGGGCGAAACTGTCCCCGATGTGCTGAAATGCAAGGAGCTTGCCGATATTTACGACATTTCTATGGACGAGCTTCTTGCAGAAAAGGGTGAAGACCCCGAGGAAAAGCGCACTGGAAAATACGCTTTCGGCGTTGTCCGTGTCGGCGAGAGGGGACAGATAGTTATCCCGAGCAGAGCGAGAAAGATTTTTGGCATCGGCAAGGGCGATATGCTGCTTTTCCTCGGCGATATACACAAGGGAATGGCGGTCGTTCCGCTCAAACAGCTTGGCGGTGAACTTGGTTTCGATATGACGGAGGAAGAAAACGATGATGATAAGGATAAGTGACCTCACGAAGTCTTACAAAGGCGTGAAAGCGGTGGACGGACTTTCGCTCGGGGTCGGCGAGGGGGAGCTTTTCTCACTGCTCGGCGTGAACGGTGCAGGCAAGACCACGACGATAAAAACGATGTGCTGCCTTTGTCCGTTCGATTCGGGAAGCGTTGAGATAGGCGGCTTTGATGTTGTGAAACAACCCGAAAAGGTCAAAACGCTTATCGGCGTTTCGCCGCAGGAGACTGCCGTTGCAAGGAATCTTTCGGTATATGAGAATCTCGTGCTTATGGGCGGTGTTCACGGCTTTTCAAAGGAAAAGTCGAAGAATATTGCCGAGGAAATGATAGGCAAATTCAACCTTTCAAAGTTCCGCGATATGCAGGCGAAAAAGCTTTCGGGCGGCTGGCAGCGAAGATTGAGCATTGCAATGGCGCTCGTTTCCGACCCAAAGGTGCTGTTTCTGGACGAGCCTACGCTCGGATTGGACGTTATCGCGCGTTCGGAGCTTTGGGACGTTATCCGCGAGCTCAAAGGCAAGGTCACGATAATTCTCACAACGCATTATCTTGAAGAAGCGGAGAGCCTTTCCGACCGTGTGGGCATAATGCGTGACGGAAAGCTGCTTTTCTGCGGAAAATGCGATGAGCTGGTGAGCAGCACGGGCGCAAAAAGCTTTGAAGATGCGTTTGTGAAGACAGTAAAGGAGGGAAAGGGCGAATGAAAATGACAGCTTTTTCATCAAGGGTTGCGAAAGAGATAATCCGCGACCCGTTGAGCCTTATTTTTGGCTTGTGCTTTCCCGTTGTGCTGCTTTTGCTGCTCTCGGCGATAAATGCGAACGTCCCCGTAAATGTTTTTGACATAGAAAAGCTCACTCCGGGAATTGCGGTGTTCGGTTACTCGTTCCTCACGCTCTTCTCGGCACAGCTTGTTTCGGGCGACCGCTGTTCGGCGATGCTGATAAGGCTTTTCACTGCGCCGATGTCGGCGGCGGACTTTATCATTGGTTATATGCTGCCGCTTTTTCCGATGGCGGTCGTGCAAAGTATTGTCTGCTTCGGTACAGCGATGCTCCTCGGACTTGAACCGAGCGTGAACATAGTGTATGCGATACTTTTGCTGCTGCCGTCGGCGCTGTTTTTCATTGCGCTCGGTGTTCTGTGCGGAGCTTTGTTCAGCGAAAAAGCTGTCGGGGGACTTTGCGGTGCGCTTCTGACGAACCTCACGGCGTTTACATCGGGCGCGTGGTTCGACCTATCGCTTGTCGGCGGCGTGTTCAAGAAGATATGCGAACTGCTCCCGTTCGCGCATAGCGTTTATATAGGAAGAAATGCGCTCTCGGGGGATTTTGCGGAGATCTTCCCGGATATGTATTATGTTCTGGGATATATGCTTGCGGCAATGATCTTTGCTGTCGCGGCTTTTATGAGGAAGATGAAAGAGGCTTGACCCAAAGCGGAATTAGCTGAAGCATCGCCGCTTTTTTGATAAATTTCTGCAAAACCCTTGACAATCGGCTCACAATGTGATATAATATTTTCTCGTAAGTGATTGAAAAATAGCACTACTGTCCGTGTTATGTGATGGGCTGCTATGCTGATCATATAATATTTACAGAGATGAGGTGTTACGAATGAGAGAGGGTATCCATCCTAACTACGAGGAGACCACTATTACCTGTGCTTGCGGCAATGTTATCAAGACAAGATCTACTAAGAAGGATATCAAGGTAGAAATCTGCTCCAAGTGCCATCCTTTCTACACAGGTAAGCAGAAGCTTGTTGACACAGGCGGACGTATTGACAAATTTAAGAAGCGTTTCGGTATGGACAAGTAATTGTTACGGAACGATCGCAGCCTGCGTTTTTTCTTCGCAGGCTGTTTTTTTATATTCTCAAAGGGAGGTCGCATTTTGGAGGACTATTCAACTGTCCGTGCGTTCGCACAGGACAGCTTTATCGAAAAAAAGTCGGAGTTCATCGGTTATATTTCTCCTGCAAAGACGAACGATGAAGCTGTTGAGTTCATCAACAAAATTCGTGCCGAACACCGCAAGGCGACGCACAATGTTTATGCGTACATTCTTCGCGAGGGCAACACTTCGCGCTACTCCGATGACGGTGAGCCGCAGGGGACGGCAGGTGTTCCCGTGCTTGATGTTCTTCAGAAAGAGGGGCTGACCGATGTTTGCTGTGTTGTGACGAGATATTTCGGCGGTATCCTGCTCGGCGGCGGCGGACTTGTTCGGGCTTATTCGCACTCGGCGAAGATAGCTGTTGATGCGGCGGAGCGTCTTATAATGTGCAGCGCTTACCCCGTAAAGATAAAAATGGACTATGATCTTTACAGCAGGATAACGTATCTTCTGCCCGATTTTGAGGTGAAGATACTTGACACGGACTTCGGTGCGGACGTTACGGTTTCGCTTCTGGTAAAGAAAGCATTTGCCGAGCCTTTGCGTGAAAAGCTTATCGATGCTTCCAACGGACGTATTTCTTATGTGCAGGGTGAAGAAGTATTTGAAAACTTCGGCGGGTAAGCACCCGCAGGCGGTTTGTGCCATGCTTCACTTCGTTTCGCTCGTTTGCTTTGAAAATAGGTTTGCGGCCGCAAAGACAGTTTATTAAGAGCCGTAAATTCATATCGGTTGGGTAAGCACCCGCAGGCAGTTTGTGCCATGCTTCACTTCGTTTCGCTCGTTTGCGTTGAAAATAGGTTTGCGACCGCAAAGACAGTTTGTTAAGAGCCGTAAATTCATAGCGGTTGGGTAAGCACCTACACAGCTTGTCAAAAAATATATTGCATTTATGCAGATTGATGAAAAAATTTTTATGGCTTGATCGTTAAATCGAAAACTGCCATTCATATCCCGTCTGCAAATAAACGCTCATCGCTTTGCTCCTCACGTTTATTTGCCGAGAATAGTTGTTCCGAACATAAAGAATAAGCGCAATTCACATTTTTAGGTTTACGAAACTGATTTTTCACATTTCGTTTTACCTATTTGCTGTGAATTGCGCTTTTTTGATTTGTTAGTGATTACGTTTTTGCGGCAAGCTTTGACTGTTAGTTTAAGGTATTTCGCTCTTGCAAGAGCGACCAAGGGCTTCGCCCCATAGAGGTCACTCTGTGAAGAATATAAACTAACAAAAACATACCAGTCAAGCAAAAAGAAAATTGTATAATATAAACAAGTAAACCAGTCGAAATGATTGGTTTATTTTGTTTTTAAAGGACTTTCAGAAATGGAAGTCCTTTTTTTTGTGAAAATTATAAAACTGAACGGAGGAAAAAATGAAATGACTAAGGCAAAAAGAGAAACAGGTATCATCGCACCTGTGAACAATACGCTTTCACTTGAAGCACGGGGATTGCTTGCCGTTATGCTGAACGACCCATGTTCTGATTACCAGTCGATTGAACATTTGTGTACCACATTTCAAAGTGATAACCGCAGTACAGTTGAAAAAGCTCTGTCGGAACTTTGTGAAAAAAACTATGTGTTCAAGCTGCCGACAAACATTTTTGCGGTAAACAAGAACAAAATACATGATATGCAGATTATTGGCATTGGGAGGTAAAATATGCCCATTTTACAAAAAAAGATAAATGAAGATTTCACTATCGTACATAATGCGTTTATCCGTGACGAAAAGTTAGGGATAAATGCAAGAGGACTGCTTCTGACAATGCTGTCTATGAAAGACGGTTGGAAATTCAGCGTTAAAGGTTTGGCTTCAATACTTCCTGACGGTGAAACAAAGGTGTCAACAGCATTGCATTCTCTTGAGAACTTAGGTTATCTTAAAAGAAATCGCATTACAGATAAACGTGGAATGGTCGTGGAGTGGGAGTATATGTTCAGCGATGAACCTATTTTTAGGGATATTGATACTTCATCAGAAAAGGAAAAGTCAAGCAAGAGTCCAGATTTGGAAAATCCAGATGTGGTTCTTCCAAATCTGAAAAAGCGGCATGATAATAAAATACTAAATAATCAAGTACTAAAAAATCAAATACTATCTGATAATTCAGTCAATCTATCTGAAAAAGCAAATTCAAATCCGTCAGTAATTGACAGACAGAATGACGAACAGAAAAAATCAATGACCTTTTACGAGGTCATTGGTGAAATCGGCTATGACATACGCATAGTGGATTTTATCCCCAAAAGTGAAAATGATTTTCGTGAAATGGACGAAAAAGACCGCAGAACGGACATATGTCAGATACCTTATTCGCTGAAAACAGATAAAAAGGCTATGAAAGAAGCTTTGAAATTTCTCTTTGCTTATAGCTACTATGTTCCCTCAATGCAGGCTGAAAGCAAGCGGCTTCTTGATACGGTCATATCCACATTAGCCGAAATGACAGCACAGGATATGCTTAAAATTCAGGGAAAGACGGTAAAATATCATGAAATAATCGACCGCCTTAACGATGTTATCGAAGATACGGAGAAATCGCTTTTCGACTGGTTCATAAGCTTTGAGCATAAATGGAAAACGATTCTTGCCGAAAACACCATTAAGCACCAAAAAGCATATCTGAAAAGCTGTATATGGAACTGGCTTTCCGATTACGATTTTGAAACTGATAATGATATCAGAAAGCTCGATTACAGCTTCAAAAATGGAGGAATTTAAATGTCGGATAGTGATAATCGAAAAATTTTCGGCGTTATTGTTGAATGTGCAAAACTTACACCTGAAATATTTGTGAAAGCCATTGAGGAAATGACTAAAGACCTCAATAAACCGCCGCAGGGAAAGACAAGCCTTAACAAGCTTATGCAAACGGGCAAAGTGGACAATATTGAGGTCAATGACAGCAATATAGGCAGTTTTGCACAAATAGCCAAAAAATATAATCTTACATACGCCTTGAAACGTATTCAGGAGGAAAACGGAAAAAAGCAGTACCTTGTTTGCTTTCATAGCAAGGATTTGGAAACTATGCACAAGGCTTTTAAGGAATATTCGTACAAGCAGACACACAAAAAGGAAACATTGCTCAGTAAGAAAAAGGTTTCTGAAATTCAAATGCCGTCCCATGAAATGGAGAATGAGCGCAGCAGAACCAAAGAGAGAGAACATCAAAAGCAACGTTCCTCAAAACAGCTTGAGAGGTGAATATTTTGTTAGCAAAATTTTACTTGTTTGCTCAAAGCTATTCAAAATGCTTCACAATGCACCACAATCCATTTTGTACGGCTATGGAGTATAGAACCCTTGCCAATCAGAGTGCGGCAAAAAAGACTGATAGGAGCATTTATATGGGGAGGACAGCAAAATGAACATTTTTCCTAAAGACAGTATTCCTGCCAAAATGCTTGCCGACTTAAAAAATCTTATCAAAAGAAATGCCAAGTTTGACAAAAAAACGCTGCTCGGTCTTATACCTCTGCTCATTTTTGCATGGGCAGGAAACAAAATTTACTGTGCATACAGAATAAACGGACTTACCGCTGAAATGATAACTGCCGTAAATGCCATGTTTTCAGACCCAATGCCGAGCTTGAACAAGTCAGACCTGTTGGCAGGTCTTGTGACGGCAGCGGCATTTAAAGTTTTTCTGTATTTCAAAAAGAAAAACAGGAAAAATTTCAGGGATAAGGAAGAATACGGCTCTGCAAGGTGGGGAACTGAAAAGGATATAGAGCCATATGTGGATTCTGAAAATCCGAAAAATAATATTATCCTGACAAAAACCGAAAGCCTGACTATGAACAGCAGAGTGCCTAATGTTAAATTTGCACGAAACAAAAATATCCTTGTAGTAGGTGGTTCGGGAAGCGGTAAAACAAGATTTTTCGTAAAACCTAACATTATGCAAATGCACAGCAGCTATGTTGTGACAGACCCTAAAGGTACGTTAGTTCTTGAATGCGGAAAAATGCTTCAAAAGGCAGGATACCGCATAAAAATCATCAATACAATAAACATGGACAAATCCATGCACTATAATCCGTTCGCATACATTCACAGTGAGGAAGATATTCTGAATCTTGCGAACACGATCATCAGCAATACTCAGGGTGACGGCAGCAAAAGCGGAGAAGATTTTTGGGTAAAATCAGAACGACTTCTCTATTGTGCGCTGATCGCACTCATTTACTACGAATTTCCTGCTGAAGAAAAGAATTTCGGAACTCTCCTTTGGCTCATCAATCAGTGTGAAACACGAGAGGACGATGAAACTTTCAAAAACCGTGTTGATCTTGCGTTTGAAAGGGTCGAGCAGCAAAAGGGTGAAGATCATTTTGCTGTGAGACAATATAAAAAATACAAGCTTGCGGCAGGAAAAACCGCTAAATCAATACTGATTTCATGTGGTGCAAGACTTGCGCCGTTTGATATAGAAAAAGTCAGAAAAATGATGGCTTATGATGAAATGGAACTTGACACGCTTGGAGACGCAAATCAGAAAACCGCTCTCTTTGTAATAGTTTCAGATACAGATGATACATTCAATTTCATTGTTGCAATGATGTACACTCAGCTTTTCAATCTGCTCTGTACCGTTGCAGACGATAAATACGGCGGCAGACTGCCTACGCACGTCCGCTGCATTCTCGATGAGTTTGCAAATATCGGTCAGATACCGAAATTTGATAAACTTATTGCTACCATACGAAGCCGTGAAATATCGGCAAGTATAATTTTGCAGTCCAAATCGCAGTTAAAAGCGATTTACAAAGATAATGCCGATACAATTATCGGCAACTGTGACACCGAGATTTTCCTTGGTGGTAAGGAAAAGTCAACGCTTAAGGAGCTGTCTGAGATTTTAGGAAAGCAGACCATTGATCTTTTTACCACTTCGGAAACAAGAGGACAGTCGCAGTCATCGGGGACTAACTATAACAGAACAGGAAGGGAGTTGATGTCACAGGACGAACTTGCAGTAATGGACGGCGGTAAGTGTATCATGCAGATCAGAGGTACTCGTGCCTTTTTGTCTGATAAGTACGATATTACCAAACACGACCGTTACAAAGAACTGTCGGATTTTAATCCGAAAAACACATTTGACATAACGGGATATGTCAAATCAAAGCTTAAAGTCAAAAAAACAGACGAAATAGAGATCGTATCCCGAATGGTTTACTAATCGTCACAAAGACAATTTTATGGAGGAATTTAAAAAATGAGTTTTTTTACAGATGCAGTTGACGTATTAAGAATTGTACTTACACTTATCGGTGCCGGATTAGGCGGTTGGGGAATTGTAAATCTCCTTGAAGCATATGGTTCAGATAACGCAGGCGGAAAGTCTCAGGGTATGAAGCAGCTCATGGGCGGCGGCGGAATTATTCTTCTTGCTCAGATCCTTATTCCTAAGCTTAATGACCTTATGTCAACGTCCTGATAAAATATCAACTGTGTCACCGTGACACACTTTAAATTCAGCCGTCACGATTTAATTATCGTGGCGGCATAATATTTAGGAGGTGTTTTTTTGGGCTTATTCGGAGGAGAAAGTGTAACCGATAAGATCGGCGATTGGATTCAGGATTTTCTACAGGAAATACTCGGCACGGTAGTAGAAAAAAGTCTGATGAGTGCTGCTGAAAATATTGACGGAGTTGTAACTATTGTAGAGGATAATGTTACTCAGACACCCGATACATGGAACAGCTCATTATACACAGCTCTCCAAAACATTTCCAATGCGGCTATCATGCCCATAGCAATAGGTATAATGTCAATTATTCTATGCTATGAACTGATTACAGCTTGTTTGGATAAAAACAGTTTCAGAGAATTTGACACGTCAATTTTCTTTCGGTTTATCGTAAAAGCGTGGGTAGCAATATATTTCATGAACAACGTATTTACGATTTTTACCGCTATTATAAAGATTGGCGCAGAGATAGCACAAAAAGCTATAGATCAACTGTACACCGAATCATTTAACTTACAGCAGCAGATGACCCAGTTATTTAACCCCAGTGACGGAGTAAATATATTCCATTGGTATAATGACTACAGCATAGGAGATCTGATGTGCTCATTGTTTTTATCATTATTGGTATATACAGTCTCTTTGGCAATAATCGTTATAGTAATGATAGTAACAGCAGGAAGAATGATAGAAATACTGATACATTTCTGTGCTGCTCCGCTGCCGTTTGCCACAATGACAAACAAAGAATGGAGTCATGTCGGATTTTCTTTTTTGAAAACCATGCTTGCACTTGCTTTACAAGCGTTTTTCATAGTAATTATTCTTGCAATTTTTGTGATTCTGTTCACTACAGAAGTAGTGAATGCACTGCAAGACCTGAGTTCATTATCGGGAGCATTGATAAAGTGGATATGCTATGGCGTTGTCTGCTGTTTTATGCTTCTGAAATCGGGCAGTATATCAAAGGCAATCTGCGGCACACATTAAGGAGGTTGAAAAATGGCTTTATATATGAAAATCCCAAAGGATATGAACGGCATAAAGGACACGGTAATGTTTAAAATGACAAAACGTCAGCTCATATTCAATGCTATTGGCTTGGCATTAGGGTTTACTGTATTTTGGCTGACATATAAAACGCTTGGGACAAGCACTTCGGCACTGCTGCTTTTCTGCTTGGGCAGCCCTTTTTTCATTATGGGAATGTATGAAAAAAACGGCTTTACGCTTGAGAAGATACTATTGAACTTTATTCGTTATAAACTTTGTCCGCAGATACGAACGTATAAAACCGAGAATATTTATCGTAGTATTGCGGAAGAGATTGAATATATAGAGGAGGTTGAAATGCTTGAAACAGGCAGAAAAAAAGTCAAAAGCAAAAAGTAAAAATACCGTTCCCCTTTCAAAATCCGAATATGAAACTGTAAAACGGCAGGTTTCGGAAAAAAACAAAAGGAAACAGGCTGTCAAGCTGCCACAGACAGCACAGCAGTCCATACCGTTTGACTATATGACCAAGGACGGTATTGCTATTGCAAGCGAACCTGAACGTTTTTCGCTCTTAAATTATCTGTTTGGCAAAAAGAAGCCAACGGAAACACGTTACAGCAAAACAGTTCAGTTTTATGACGCAGATTATGAAATAGCGGAAATTTCAAAGCAGAAGAACATTTTCGCCAAATACTGCAATCTTCTGAACTGCTTTGACAGTAACGTGAAATTTCAGATATCTGTTGTGAATGTAACCAATGATGATGATTTTGAGGACGTTATCAGCTTGCCGGAACGTAATGATGAGTACAACGATATTCGCAAGGAATACTGCGATATGCTCCGTGATAAGCTTGCCAAAGGAAATAACGGGTTCATTCGTGTAAATTATATTACTTTTTCCATAAGAGAAAAGAGTATAAATAAAGCACGTCAGCAGCTTACAGGTATTGAAAGAGATGTTATCCGTACATTTAAATCATTTGGTGTTGCGGCTGTACCTTTGAACGGAGAAGAAAGACTGTTTGCAATGTACAAAATGCTTCATCAGTATTCCAATGAACCGTTCCTTTGCAATTTTGACACTATGGCAGAAGCAGGACTTATGTCCAAAGATTATATTGCTCCGTCCTCATTCAACTTTTCAAAGAAAGATGAATTCAGGTGCGGAAAGTTCTGCGGTTCTACGTTTTCAATCAATCTGCTTGCTTCGGAAATGTCAGACAGATTCCTTTCAGACCTTATGGACACCGAAAATCCGATTGCATTCAATATGCACTTTACTGCTGTAGATAATCTTGAAGCAAAGAAATTCGTCAAATTGAAATTGTCCAACGTTGAAAAGATGAAAGTTGATGAGCAGAAAAAGGCAGCTCAGCAAGGCTATGACATGGATATTCTTCCTCCCGACATGAAAACATACATTAAAGAGCTTGAAATCATGCTTGATGATCTTGAAAATAAAAATGAGAGAATGTTCATTGTCACTATTCTTGTGACCAATTTCGCCAAAAACAGCAAAATGCTCGGTGTCTGCAATGACAGACTGAACCGAATAGTATTGCAAGCCAATTCACAGCTCATTCCCCTTGACTACAGACAGGATCTTGGACTGGCTTCAATTCTTCCGCTCGCCGAAAATAGGATTGAAATAGAGCGCCGCCTGACCACAAGTTCAGCGGCTATTTTCCTGCCGTTTGCCACAAAAGAGATTTTCATGGACGGCGAATCCGTGTACTATGGAATCAATCAGATTTCAAATAATATGATTATGGCAGACAGAAGACAACTCGATAATCCAAACGGTATTGTTTTGGGAACTCCGGGCGGAGGTAAGTCGTTTGAAGTAAAATGCGAAATAACACCCGTATTTCTGTTTACAAATGATGATATCATGATATGCGACCCTGAAGATGAATATCACCCTCTTGTAAGGGAATTTCATGGACAGGTTATTGAGATCTCATCTGACAGTTCTGATTACATTAATCCCATGGATATTGACCGAAACAGCGGTGAGGACGATATTATCGGTGTAAAATCGGAATTTATAATCTCTCTTTGCGAACTTGTTGCAGGAGGAAGAAACGGTCTTGACCCACAGGAAATTTCAATTATTGACCGCTGCGTAAGAAATCTGTATCTTAACTTTTTCTCCGAAACAGAGAACTCGTCTGAGGAAGAGTTCAAGGCAAATATGCCGATTTTGGGTGATTTGCAGAAAGCACTTTATGATACGGGTGAGGAATACGCAAAACGTGTGGCAAATTCCCTTGAAATATATGTCAGCGGATCACTCAATATTTTTAATCACCGCACAAATGTTGACTTGAACAACCGAATTATCTGTTACAACATCAAAAAGCTGAAAAATACGCTCAGAAAGCTCGGTATGCTGATAGTTCAGGATCAGGTATGGAACAGAGTGTCTATGAACAGAGGAAAGAAATCCACTTGGTACTATATGGACGAGTTTCATCTTCTGCTTAAAGAGGAACAGACAGCAAAGTATTCGGTAGAAATGTGGAAACGTTTCAGAAAATGGGGCGGCATTCCTACAGGACTTACGCAGAACGTTAATGACTTTCTGTCATCAAAAGAGGTTGAATCAATCTTTGACAATTCATCATTCGTTATAATGCTTAAACAGGCAAGCGGAGATATAGATGTATTGGCTCAAAAGTTGGAAATATCCCCCTCACAGCAGAAGTACATAGAAAGCACTGTGCCGAGGGGCAGCGGTCTGATCTACTATGGCGGAAGTATTCTGCCATTTAATAACCAATTCCCGACAGATACAAAGTTGTACAGACTTATGTCCACCAAACCGCAGGAAAGTATGATTTGAGGTGAGTGATTTGAGCAGCCGTGATGAACAGTTGGAAGCACTGGAAGCTGCCGTTAAAAGTGCCGAAAGTAAGCTTAAAACTGCCAAAATGTCTGTAGATGACATTGACAGGAAAATCAAGTCAGTTGATGAAGCCTTTGAACAGAAGCTTGCCGAAAAAGCGATAGGATATAAGGAACAGACAGGTGCGGATTTCAGTCGTGAGGTTGATGTAAACGGACGTGTTTCATACTCTTTCAGCCGTGAAGCTAAGCCTAAAGAGCGCAGAATTCTGACAGTAAATCGACAGTTTGATTCCGAAACGGGCAAAGTCAGATATAAAGTCGGATTTACCGATAACGGCAATCAGACGGTTTCGGTAAATTCGGCAAAAGATTTAAAAAAGCCGAGCAGCAGAAAAAAATACATTGCATTCAATCTGTTCGGCTATCGGAAACTTGAACTCAGCACGGAAGTAAACAATCCATTCCTTAATACAGTCGGAAAGCCAATAATCGTTCCGATTCAGGCAGCCGCAAAGCTTGTGGACAAGACAGAAGAATTTGCAAAAAAAGTCTCCGAAAGCTCTGTTGGCAGAGGTATTGCGGACGCAGCCAAAATTGTATCCGCTCCGATAGTGATTCCTGCAAAAATCGTTAAGGATATTTCCGATAAGGGCGGCGTTATCCATTCGATTTCCGATTTGGGCGATAAAATCAAAATTGAGGGAGTTAATGTTCCTAAACCTTTGAAAACAGTTGCTTCGGGAACTGTTTCGGTGGCAAAAGGAATGGAAACTCTCGCTGTCAATACGGCAAAAAGCGTAAATAAATTTACTATTGAAATTGCCAAGGAAAAACTGTATGAGGAAATTCACAAAGGTATCTCCGAAAATGAGAGCACTCAGGCAGCCTACGTTATTGGTGTCAGAGCCATAGACGTTTACAAGGTTCTCAATGAGCATACAAAGTATAAAAAGGCTGTCAGGAGAGATAAAGCCGGAAATGATATTACCGATACGAACGTTTCACGTTATCTTGCAGGAAAAGAGGAAAGCAAATATCAGCGAACAAAGGACAGCCTTAACGAAGAAAAAAAGGCTGCCGATTATTCTGCATACAATGCAAGAAAAGAATATGAAGCGGCAAAAGCACGGCTTGAAAGTTACAAAAGAAGCAAAGGAATACCTGTTTCGGAGGTTCAGACAGATGAAATCATTTATGAAAAGCCAAAGCTGACCAAAACCGAAAAGGATATCGAGAAAACCAAACGCAAGCTGAAATCCGTTCAGAATCACAAATACCGTTTCAAGCGGCAAAAGGTGTTCATTCCCCAAAAGGGCAAGGTCGTTTCCAAAGTTATGCTTACAAGGGTGGACGTTACTGAACCTACCCCTATGACGGCATGGGAAACAAGAAAAGGTCTTGAGGGACTGGCTGTTCGTGATGTCGGTATGAGTATGCGCCGTAAGGCAATGAGAGACGGCGGAGATAACTCAGGTGTTGAAGCTGCAAATTTTGCAATAACGGCTTCACAGTCAGCAACACGACTTATTAAAGCGATTGACAAAAAGGAAAGGGATTTGACAGAACGGCATTATGAAAAAAAGCTTCATAAGCTTGAAAATATAAAGGGCATTGAAAATGCAGTTGAAAGCGTAAAGCCATATGAAAAATCCCCCGACAGTAAACCACCCGAAAATAAAAAGAAAAGTTCCAAGTCCGACAGCAAACAGCAGCAAAAGAACCAAATAAAAAAGAAACATCAGAAAAAAGTCTATAAAAAGAAAAAGAAAAACGCCGTTTCTGAGGTTTTGGAAGATTTAAAAAGATTTGCTGCAAGAAAGGCAAAAGGCGTCGGTGTAATCCTCGCTATAATAGCACTTATGATACTTTATCCTGTGTTCAGTCTTACAATGTGCAGCGGCGGAACTCCGATAGAATCGGGAATGGGAACGGCAGCAGAAATACTTATCAGTCCTTGCAGTACCGTAGATCTTGGACAATGTGACCTCTATTATACGGAACTTGCAAAGAATATGATACATATGCACCAAAATATCGACAGCTATTATGTCGATTACAATAAGTATGTCTGCCTTACGGAAATAAACGAAATTTCTCATTCTCCCGAAAAGCTTGTGCCCTATGTTGCTGTAAAAGCACTAAGCGACAATGGTGGGGACGATTGGAATTTTGAACAGGCAAAACCATATATTGAGGACGTTTTCAATTCACAGTATGAATTTTATACAAACGAAGTACATGAGATACGGAAAAATGTTACAACAGTAACTTACAGAAATGAAAATACTTATTATTCCGCTCTTGGCTCGTCAGAATATAATTTGGAACGTCCGGAGGGTGCAGATATTCCAAACCCTCTGAAATCGGAATTATATACGCACTATGCAAACACATACACCCATATTGAACTGCCTATAATTAACGGATATATCGAAAACACACTTGATTGTGTCGGCGTTTATACCGATGAGAATGGGCAAACTACAGAGTATGACGATATGCAGACTATAACTTTCCAAAACTTTTGGCAGATAACACTTGTATTCGACTACATTGACGGTGAATATCAGGAATACTGGGTATATACCGAACAGCAGCAGGATTATTTTGAATATGACTACTATATTCTTGAATACGCCATAAAGGAAAATGCAATGGACGTGCCTGACAGTT